>Ga0307433_1001580_pt1 | contig 12043 bp, 8 predicted proteins | sample SalMarWE160210MG_FD_202166 | JGI IMG/M metagenome (GOLD analysis project Ga0307433, IMG submission 202166) | Salt marsh sediment microbial communities from the Plum Island Ecosystem LTER, Massachusetts, United States - WE1603-210 | ecosystem: Environmental > Aquatic > Marine > Intertidal zone >...
TATCGACGAGAACCTCGCGTGGGGGTACTGCAACACGGCGGGCGTGCCGGGGACGCGTGAGTTCCTGGCGGCCGAGGTGAACAAGCGCGGCGGGGCGCAGATTACGCCCGACGACATCATCTTCTTCAACGGCATCGGCGACGCCGTCAGCAAGGTGTACGGGTTCCTGCGTCGCGAGGCCCGCATCATCGGTCCGACGCCCGCCTACAGCACGCATTCCTCGGCCGAGGCCGCTCACTCCGGCTACGAGCACCTGACCTACGAACTCGACCCCTACAAGGGGTGGATGCCCGACCTCGACGACTTGCGCCTGAAAGTGAAATACAACGACTCGATCACAGGCATCCTGCTCATCAACCCCGACAACCCGACCGGGGCGGTGTACCCGCGGGAGGTGGTCGAGGGGATGGTCGCCATCGCGCGGGAGTTCGGCGCGTTCATCATCTGCGACGAGATCTACGCCCACATCGTCTACAACGGCAACCCCGTGCTGCACACCTCCGAGGTCATCGGCGACGTGTGCGGCATCGTGATGCGAGGCGTGTCGAAGGAGGTGCCGTGGCCGGGCGCACGGTGCGGATGGATCGAGGTCCTGAACCGCCACCGCGACGTCATGTTCGACACGTACATCAACTCGATCGTGGCGGCCAAGCGGCTGGAGGTCTGTTCCACCACCGCCCCGCAGATCGTGATTCCCCGCATGATGGGCGACGAGCGGTACGGGCCACACCTCGCCCGCCGAGCCGCCATGTTCGAGGCCCGGGCCAGGGAAATCCACGAGGCGCTTCAAGGCATCCCCGGCGTGCTCGCGAACCGACCGTCCGGGGCGTTCTACATGACCCTCCTCTTCGAGGACGGCGTCCTGAACGATTCCCAGACCCTGCCGATCGCCAACGACACGGTCCGCCACATGGTCGAGGGCCTCGTGGACGGCGGCCCGAACGACCAGCGGTTCGTCTACTACCTGATGGGCGCGACCGGCATCTGCGTGGTGCCCCTGACGGGTTTCTGCTGCCGGCGGGACGGGTTCCGCGTCACGCTGCTCGAGACCGACGACGAGAAGCGGCGATGGATCTTCTCGACACTCGCCCAGGCCCTGCGCGATTACCTCGCCTCGTGACCGCCCGCCGGCAGACCCTTCCGGTCGTCATGCCGGGCGCGGCAGGTTTCCACACGTGTTTATAACACTCAACGGTTGACTGTAACGGATTCCCGCCCGGTGGCTCTCCTGAGCCACCGCGCGAAAGAACGTGGGAGCGCGGCGGGTCGGGAGACCCGCCGCGCGGGAAGGTGCTACGATCGGTGCAGTCGGGATGTGACGCGGTGGTTGTAGTTCCGTCTCGCCGGCCTTACCCATTACGCCAACCATGGTGGCTGCAGCGTACCCACCCTACAGCAGGGCGGTCGAGAAGTAGCGTTCGGCCCGGTCGGGCAGAACGGTGGCGATGTTCCCCTCGACGCGTCGTGCCAGTTGCCTTGCCGCCCAGACGTTCGCGCCGGAGGAGATGCCGACCAGCAGTCCGTGGTCGCGTCCAAGTTCCCGCGTGGTCTCGATGGCGTCCTCGTCGGTCACTTCGATGATTTCGTCGATGAGCGAGGTATCGAGGATCGCGGGGATGAACCCGTCGCCGATGCCCTGAATCTGGTGGAGTCCCGGCTCGTGTCCGAGCAGGGCCGAGACGTTCTTGGGCTCGACGGCGGCAATGCAGACGTCCTTCTTGTGTTCGCGGAGGAACTTGCCGATGCCCTGGAGCGTGCCGCCGCTTCCCACGCCGGCGACGAAGCACGCGATGCGGCCCGACATCTGGTGCCACAGTTCGCGGGCCGTCTCCTCGTAATGGACGCGCGGGTTGTCGGGGTTCTCGAACTGCTGGGGCACGAAGATGCGCGGGTCCTGTGCGGCCATCTCCATAACGCGATGGACGGCGCCGTCGAGACTTTCAGCATTGGGCGTCAAAACGAGTTCGGCCCCGAGCGCCTTGACGAGTTTCTTGCGCTCCTCGCTCATGCCCTCGGGCATAACGATGCGGACCCGGTAGCCCTTAAGGCGGCCGACGAGGGCCACGCCGATGCCGGTGTTCCCGGACGTGGGCTCGACAAGGATGGAGTCGGGTTTCAGTTTGCCGTCGCGTTCGGCGCCTTCGATCATCGCCAGGGCCACGCGGTCCTTGATGCTGCCGCCGGGGTTCAGGAACTCGGCCTTCGCGAAGATGAGTTCATCCTTCAGACGGATGAGCGGCGTGTTGCCGATGAGGTCGAGAATGTTGTTGGTGAGCATGCCGCCTTCCCTCGCAGACATCCTGGAGAATGGGAAACGTAACCCGCCGCTCGCGCGGCGGGTGCAGTTCGGCTATGGTAATACAAAACGCGGAATTCGCAATCCGAAATGGGGTTACCGCTGCAGGATGACCGGCCGGTCGATGGCAAACCCCTTCCATCCGGCGGCGACCATGGGCCAGTCGGTCGGCGCCGCCAGCGGTTCCGGGCCCGTTTCGAGGCACAGGATCGTGTCCTCGGACTTCGTGCCGCCGATCGACGGATTCCACGCGAACGCCTGGCGGTCGAGGGCAACGACCTTGCAGCCCGGGCTCGCTTTCACCTCGCGCGGCAGGTATCCGATGGACCCGCCCTGGTGGTGGAACATCCATTGGTCGGGGAAACCGACCGTCGCGTAAGCCTTCTCGGCCTCGGCGAAGATGTCGCCGAGTGTCGTGCCCGGCCGGGTGGCGGCCATGAGGGCGGCATCGACCGTGACGACGGCCTGGTGCCGCTCGGCCAGTTCCCCGTCGACCTTCTCGAACGACGCCAGCCGCGAACACGCCGCAATCAGCCCGCCTCGCTCCGCACACGAGGCCACCATGAGATGCCGCCGGACGTGCTTGCCGGTGGGCAGCGGATGCCGGTGCCGCCCCAGCCGCCCGTCGGCACCAACCAGCAGGACCCACGGCAGACAGCCCCGGCGCCGCAGTTCCATGGCCGTCATGGCGGCCAGATGGTCCTCGGTCTGGCCGGCCTCGGCGGTGAGGCAGACCGTCTCGACCGCCCCGACCACGTCGGTGGCCAGCGCCCGGTAACGCTCGATCTCGCCCTGGGTCAGCGTCCAGCGGAGGCGGTTGAACGCATCGGGCAGCGGCGCCGCGTCGACGCCGTCAACCGGCACGTCGGCCGCGACCCGACGCCGGCCGACGGTCTTCTCGATGACCCTGGCACGGTCGGACGGATCGGCGTAGGAGTGCCCGAAGACCTCGACGTCGGTCCCCGCGAGGTCCTCCGCACGGAGGCGGGTGGCCTCGATGTTGTTCGTCAGGACGGCGGCCCCGTCCCGGTCAACCACGAGGGTGGAGTTGCCGGCGTCGGCGGCCGTGGCGACGTAGTTCCGCGCCCCGCACGTGTACCAACTGAAATTGCACCGGCGTGTGAACAGGACCGCGTCGAGTTCGTGGGCATCGAGCAGTTCGACGACCCGGCCGTGCTTGTGCCTGCGTTCCGCCGTAAGCGGCATGGCACCGGTCTCCCATCTGTCGGCGGTCCCGGCGCGCTCGTGCCATGTTCCCTGCGGCGCGTGCGCAAAGAACCGGCGTCAACCAACCGTCAGACATGTCGGGCAGATTTGACCTTCACCACTATTGTGAGGGCGCGCGGGGCGGATTGCAAGAACGAAACTCCGGCGACCGGCCGCCGGTTTGCGCCATCTTGCCCGTGCCGTCAGGCACGATTGGACTGTAGCCACGGGCGCGAGCCCGTGATGGAAGGGGTCGCCCCGCCTTCGGCGCCCCGGCGGGGCGCTTGAGACTCCTACAACGCTACTTTGCCTTTTTGTCCGCCTGGTGGCCTTCCCAGGCCACCAGGAACAGGCATAAACTGCGTTCGCGGCGGCCTGGGAAGGCCGCCGCGCGGAAAGGGAAGGCCGCCGCGCGGAAAGGGAAGGCCGCCGCGCGGAAAGGGAAGGCCGCCGCGCGGAAAGGGAAGGCCGCCGCGCGGAAAGGGAAGACCGCCGCGCCGAAAGGGAAGGCCGCCGCGCGGAAAGGGAAGACCGCCACACAACGTCCTGCCACACGCCACCGCGAAGTGCTCTGGCGCCCTACTCCTCCGGTTCCTGGGGTTCCTGCGGCGCCTCCTGTGGCTGGGTGGCATTCATGTCGATGGCGAACTTGCCGCGCACACGCTCCAGCAGTTCCGCCCGCCGGCCGATGCGCCAGACGAGCAGTGTCAGCGGCGGACGTTTCTGGTCCTTGAAGATGATGACGATCTTTCCGAACCCCATCAGCCGTTCCAGCAGGTCGGTCGTATCGACATGGGTGTTGTAATCCTCGCGTCCGACGTGGTCGCCCGCTTCGGTCAGACCCCACTGGATGTTCATGTAGTTGGGCGTGAACACGACGTAGTAGAACAGGCCGCGAATCCACGAGATGGCGACCGTCAGCATGCCGATGATCGCCAGCGCCAAATACCCCATCCAACTCATCTGGATGGTGACGTGACCGAACATCCGAACGAACGGCCGCACCCACCCCAACAGGTGAAGCCACAGCAGCAGCGCCATCAGGCACAGCGCCCCGATGAGAACCACCTTGACGTTGATCTCAAACTCTTCGACCACGAAGTTCAGGAAGAAGACGGCGAACCAGACGCCGCCGATAATCTCCGGCGTGACGGCATCGAAGAACCAGCCCATCTGCCTGAGGAACATGATGGTCGAGGCCGCGAGCGAGATCGCCAGCGTCGGCATGTAGAGCGCCTTGCGGGTCCAGTTGAAGATGACCAGCCAGTCGTGGATGTCGGGGTCGGCGCGGACTTCGCGTTCCGTCCGCAGCCGCGTCCGCAGCGTTTTTCGCATCACGAGCCAGACGATGGCCCCCGCCGCCGCCAGCCCGGCGGCGATGTAAACCGCGATGGCAGGATTCGATGTCCAGTCCATGATGGTCTATTGTGACCGGACCAGAGGCGGATTTCAACATTGAAACTCGGCACCGTCGGCGAGTACCATCGCCCGGCACAGACCGAAAGGGCACCGCACATGGCACCGCGCCGCGTCTTGGCCGCCTTGGCGGCCGTCGTCCTGCTCGCCTGCCGCACGCCGGCGGGTGAGCCGATTCAGACCCACGGGTGGGTTGGGTCGAATTACACGCCGGCCTATGCCGTGAACGCGGTGCAACTATGGCATGATTTCCGGGCCGAGACGATCGAGAAGGAGTTGGCAGCGGCGCAGAAGCATTTCGGCCTGACCACGTTGCGGGTCTACCTGCACAACATTCCGTACGAGGCCGAGAAGGAGGCGTTCCTCGGGCGTATCGAGCAGTTCCTGGTCCTCTGCGACCGCCGCGGCATCCGGCCCGGATTCGTCTTCTTCTGCGACTGCTGGAACCGCAAGGGCGTGCAACTGGAATCGCAACCGCCCGTCAAAGGCCGCCACAACGGCCGGTGGGCGGCGTGCCCGCAACAGCGCCATCGGACCGACGAGCACCTGCCCCGCCTGAAGGCCTACGTCCAGGACGTCATCGCGGCGCACCGCCGGGACAGGCGCGTCCTGTGGTGGGAGATCTACAACGAGCCGAACCGCCGCAACGCCTTCAGCACGCGCCTCCGCAAAACCGCCTACGCCTGGGCAAAGGAACCGGCGCCCCTCCAGCCCGTCATCAGTTGCTGGGACGACAACGAGGCCACCGACATCGTCGATGCCCACAACTACCGGGCCGACTTCGCCGCATGGGACCGCCAGGCCGACCGCAACCCCGAGAAGGGCGCCCTGTTCACCGAGGCCGGTTCCCGCTGGTACGCCCCGCGGCCGAGCAACGGCGAGCCCGTCGAGATCATCCATTGGCTGAAGGGCCGGCGCGACGCCGGCAGGTATGTTCCCGGCGTATACCTATGTTGGGAACTTATGGTCGGCAACTCGAACTGCCGCTGGTACTGGGGCACCAAGGACAACACGCCGGAGCCGACGATCCCCTGGTGCGGCCTGCTGTGGCCCGATGGGACACCCGTCTCGCTGGCCGAGGCCGAGGCCGTCCGCTCCTACGTCACCGGCAAGAGGCGCGCCATGTTTTTCGACGACTTCCAGGACGTTCCGCCGCCTCCCCGCCGCGACGGATGGACGGCGTACGGCCCACCGGGCAGGACGGGAAGCGGCGTCCTCCCCATCCCGCCCGGCGCCAAGATGATCGCCGGCGACCCGGCGTGGACCGACTACGTTCTCGAAGGCGTCGTCATGCTGAAGTCAGACGGCGGCAACGCGGGGCTCGTCTTCCGCGTCACCGATCCCGGCCCGGGCGCCGACCGGATGCACGGCTACTACGTCGGCTTCGACACCGAGCACCTGCACCTGGGGAAGATGGTGAACAACTGGCAGCCCCTGGCCGAATACGACTTGGCGCGGCTGGACTGCCGCGTCGTCCCCGGCGTGTGGAACCAGATCCGCGTGGCGGTCGAGGGACCGCGCATCCGCGTCTGGTTCAACCGCATGCACCCGTCGTCGGATCAGGATCGCGGCCTGCGAATCGACGTCACCGACCGCAAGGCCCCCGTCCTCAGCGGCAACGTCGGGGTGCGGGCGCACCGCGTCGAGGCGTGGTTCGACAACATCGTCGTCCTGCCCATCGAGGCCCTGCCGGAGGAATCACGATGACCGAGTACCATCCCCGCACCGCCGCGCCTCCCCACGGAAGGGCGCACGGGACGCACGGCGCTGCGATCTCGCGGCGCCGGTTCGTCGCAGCGGCCGGCGCCGGCGCCGCCGTGGCCCTGGCCGAGGCGGGTGCGGCAGGCGAGGAGGCCCCCATGGCCAAACGCCCACACATCCTCATGATCACCTGCCACGACATCGGCCAGCACGTGGGCTGTTATGGCGTGGAGACGGTCCGGTCACCGAACCTCGACCGGCTCGCCCGCCGGGGCATCCGGTTCCACAACTACTACGGCGGTGCGCCCACCTGCTCGCCCAGCCGCGGGGTCATGCTCACCGGCCGGTACCCGCAGTCGAACGGCCTGATGGGCCTGACCCACGCCCCCTGGTGGTGGTCGCTGAACCCCGGCGAACGCCACCTGGCCGCCATCCTCACAGGCGCCGGCTACCACACCGTCCTGGCCGGCCTCCAGCACGTGACCCAGGCCGACCCGCACACGCTCGGCTACGACGAGGTCCTCTCGAAGCGGTGTGTGGCCGAGGAGACCGTCGCCGCCGCCCGTCAGGTGCTGGCCCGGGCCAAGACCTCCGCGAAGCCCGTCTTCCTGAAGGTCGGCTTCTTTGAGGTCCACCGCCGCGCCGGCTCGTACAGCCACCGCGAGCCGGACACCACCCGGGGCGTCTTCATCCCGCCGTACCTGAAGAACACGCCCGCCATCCGCGACGACCTCGCCCGTTTCCAGGCCGACGTCCACTTCCTGGACGCCTGCATCGGCCGGATCCTGGAGGGCCTGGAGGCCGCCGGTATCGCCGACCGGACCCTGGTCATCTTCACGGCCGAGCACGGCATCGCGTACCCGGGCGCGAAGTGGTGCCTGCGCGAGCCGGGCCTCCGCATCCCCTACATCCTTCACCGGCCGGGCACGCCGATGGCGGGCGGCAAGGTGTACCACGACCTGATGAGCCACGTCGATTTCCTTCCCACGCTGCTCGGCCTGGTCGGCGTGCCGGTTCCGGAGAACGTCCAGGGCATGAGTTTCGCGCCGCTCTTGCTCGGCAAGACCGACAAGGGCCCGCGACGGTACGTCTTCGGTCATCGCCAGCCCCACGCCCGCCGCGAAAACGTCGCTCGCAGCGTCCGCGACGAGCGGTTCAAACTCATCCGATGCTTCGAGAACGACCGCGTCGTCCAGTACCCCACCGACGCCGTGCCGATTGGTGTCGCGCGCCACACCGCCCGGCCCCAACGCAAAGGCGCCCGCCCCTTCGCCGAACTCTTCGACCTGAAAGACGACCCGAACGAACTCCACAACCTCTCGGGCGACGCGAAGTACGCCGACGTGCTCAAACGCCTCAACGAGGCGCTCTATGCCTGGATGCACCGGGTAAACGACCCCCTGCTCAACGGCCCCATCGCCACGCCGTACTACCGCCGCGCCATCTCGGATTTGCGCAAGTACCGCCCGCGCGGCGAGGCGTAGTCACACGAAACGGCACGTGCCACTGTCGGCTTGCCCGCCAGTGCCTTGTGCAAGCACCGTTCAACTGTAGCCAGGCATAGCGCGGTGGGTCTCCCGACCCACCGCGTGAAGCAACGTTGCCTCAGCCCTGCGTTCCCTGCAAGTACCCGTGCAACTTCCCCATCCGTATAGCGCGCTCAAAGTCCAGGAACGCTCGCTTGAACGCGGGCTGCACGGGGAGGGGTTCGGTTCGTAGCACACGCTGTCCGCTTCTTGGGCACACAGAACCACCTCGGCAACGACTAGCCGGTGGCACCTCGTGAAGGCTAAGCCCGGTACGGCGATGGCCGTTCGGGCGCGTATGGGGACAGCGTGCACTTCCGGCGGCCAGATAGAGACCCTAGCCAACGACCCTGGCTCCCAGGATGGAACAACGGGGCAAGCGGCCCATGAGCTGCCGGACGCCACGTGGGGTAACGGATGTCCCCCCCAGAAGCAGGAATTCAAGCTGTCTCAGTTCCGCCAACTGCACAAGGCCGGCGTCCCTCACCTCCGTATAGCTCAAACCGAGAAATCGAAGCCTGTCAAGGCCAGCCAAGTGCTTGAGGCCCGCGTCCGTCACCTGCGTACCGCTCAAATCCAGGCCCATCAGCCCAACAAGACCGGCCAAGTCCTCAAGACCTATATCCGTCACCTGCGTACCCCTCAAACGCAGCGATTGAAGCCCACGAAGACCTGCCAACTGCTCAACGCCTGCATCCGTCACCTGCGTACCGCTCAAACCCAGCGATTGAAGGCCTCTAAGCCCAGCCAAGTGCTCAAGGCCTACATCCGTCACCTGCGTACCGCTCAAATCCAGCGATTGAAGGCCTCTAAGCCCAGCCAAGTGCTCAAGGCCTACATCCGTCACCTGCGTACTGCTCAAATCCAGGGATTGAAGGCCCCTAAGCCCGGCCAAGTGCTTGAGGCTCGCGTCCGTCACCTGCACATGATCCAAACCCAGCGATTGAAGCCCACGAAGACCTGCCAACTGCTCAACGCCTGCATCCGTCACCTGCGTACCGCTCAAGTCCAGGACTGTTAGACTAACTAGACCGGCCAAGTGCTTAAGGCCTGCGTCGGTAATCCGCGTGCCTGTTGCGATCAGCCGTTTGAGTTCGGTCAAACGCGCCAAGTGGGCAAAACCAACGTCCGTCACAGCACTTGCGGTCAGGTCGAGGAATTCTATTTCTGGCGTCCGCGGGAGGCGCGCAAGGTCAGCGTCCGTAAGCAGCGGCGGCCCACGCTCACTACCCAACATAGTCGGCCACTGCTCACCTCGAAGCCAGGAGGGAATCACCAACGCGCCCAACATGGCGGCAACCTGCCTCAAGCCCATCAAGTCCTGGGCGTCTTGTAAGGCGATTTCCTCGGCGGTCGGCCCGGCCAAAGACAGATTGCCACTCCGTAGCCCTTCCACAAGCTCCCGGCCCACAGACTCAAACGTGTGTTTAGGCTTCAGTAACATCACTATCCACCGTGTTTGCTGAACAGACCGAGGCCAGCTTGCTGAGCATTTGCGCTCAGGAAGAAGTCCATGATGGCCTTAGCGGCTTCCTCTGCAGTTTCCGCCTTGCTCAGGGGAACCTCAAGAAGCCGAATGGCCATGTTCGCCTTTCGTACCCTGGCTGCAAACACCATAGCCGGGATGAACAAGGAGTCGGAAGCAGCACCCGCGACGGCTGGAATAGGCTGACCCGTTACCACTGCGTACACAAGCGTAAAACTGCCTGCAAGTACAACAATCGTGGCCAATCCGTAAAGGACGATCTCAGCATAGCGGTTCTCGCGGATGGCCTCGTCTATGACGGTACTTGCAGGCCTCTTCAAGGACAAGCCCCCCAACAGTAGTCGCCGTACCTCGCAACCTCGTTAATGCTATACCACTACCTCCGGAAATCCCAGCAAAATCTTCGCACCGAGGCTCACAACAAGGCCACAAGGGCACCTGTCAACGCACCCGGCCTCATGCTATAATACCCGCAGCATGACCCTTTTCAAAGACAGCGAACGCCGGCAGGTGCGGGAGCAGGCGCCGTTGGCGGTGCGGATGCGGCCGAGGACGCCGGAGGAGTTCGTCGGCCAGGAACATTTCTTCGCTCCCGGCCGGCTGCTGAGGCGGATGATCGACGCCGACCGGCTCCAGTCGGCCATCTTCTACGGACCGCCCGGCACCGGCAAAACGACCCTGGCGGAGGTGATCGCCGGGCGCCTCAGCGCCGCTTTCGAGCAGATGAACGCCGCCATGGTCGGCGTCAAAGACGTCCGCGAGTGCCTGGAGCGGGCCCGCGACCGCCTGCTGACGACCAGGCAGCGGACGGTCCTCTTCCTCGACGAGGTCCACCGTTTCAACCGGGCCCAGCAAGACGTGCTCCTGCCGGACGTGGAGGACGGCGTCATCCTTCTCATCGGCGCGACGACCGAGAACCCGTTCTTCGCCCTGAACGCGCCGCTGGTGTCGCGGAGCCAGATCTTTCGGTTCGAGCCGCTCTCGGAGGCCGACATCAAGACGCTCGTTCACCGTGCGGTGGCCGATGAGGAGCGCGGCCTCGGGCGATACCGTGTGACCGTGACCGACGAGGCCCTCGACCACTGGGCCCGCATCTCAGACGGCGACGCGCGGCGTGCCCTGTCGGCCCTGGAAATCGCGGTCCTCAGCCAACTCGCCGATCCCCACGCCGCGCCCGAGGAATCGGGCCGCCTCGTCGTCGACCTCGCGGTGGCCGAAGAGTCGATCCAGCAGAAAGCCATCGTGTACGACGGCACCGGCGACGAGCACTACGACGCCGCCAGCGCGCTGATCAAGTCGATGCGCGGCAGCGACCCCGATGCGGCCATCTACTGGATGGCCCGGATGCTGGAGGCCGGGGAGGACCCGCGTTTCGTCGCGCGGCGGGTCGTCATCTGCGCCGCCGAGGACGTGGGCAACGCCGACCCGGCCGCCCTCATGCTGGCCGTGGCCGCCATGGAGGCCGTCCAGTTCGTCGGCATGCCCGAGGCCCGCATCCCCCTGGCCGAGGCCGTGACGTACATCGCGTGCGCCCCCAAGTCGAACGCCGCCTGCCTCGCCATCGACAGGGCGATGGAAGACGTCCGCGAAAACCGGACGGTGCCCGTCCCCAAGCACCTGCGCGATGCGAACTACAAGGGCGCCAAACGCTTCGGACACGGCCAGGGATACAAGTACGCCCACGATTACGAGGGCGGCGTCGCGCCGCAGGAGTACCTCGGCGTCGATAAGACTTACTACGAACCGACCGACCGCGGCCGCGAGGCCAGGATCAAGGAACGACTCGACGAACTCAAGCGCCTTCGCCGCGACAGCGCCGCCGGCGGCGACGAAGCATAACCCGTTAGCCGCCCGCCTTGGCGGGCGCGGAGACATCACGTGGCAGCAAGCACCTGGTCGTGGCAATCCAAACGCTGGACCGCGCTGGCGTCGTTCGTGGTCCTGGTGAGCCTCTACGGCGTGATGTGGTATTTGATGGGCGGATGCGAATCCACGCCGCCCGACCCGATCGGCGCCACCGGTCCGACCCTCGACACCCTCGAGGCGATGCGCGATGCAAACGTGAAGGAACTGACACTGCACGTCGTCTGGTTCCACACCGCCCGCGGGCGCCTGCCGGCCAGCCTCGACGCACTCCGCAAGGCCGGCCCACCCGCCGGTTGGCCGCCGACACCCACAGCCACCACCGACGGCCTGGCCATCGCCTACCGCGCCACCGGCCGGCGGACGTACGAACTCACCCTCGGCGGCAAGAGCGATGCGGCCGACAACCTGACCCTCCCGGTCGAGGTGCCCGCCGACGTGCCGCCCACGATGACCCCGGCCGCACTGCGCACTTGGTGGGACCTGGAATACACCCGCGGCATGATCGAGAAACTGCGGCAAGGCCTCAACCAACTCGCGCCGACGGGC
>Ga0307433_1001588_pt1 | contig 11992 bp, 11 predicted proteins | sample SalMarWE160210MG_FD_202166 | JGI IMG/M metagenome (GOLD analysis project Ga0307433, IMG submission 202166) | Salt marsh sediment microbial communities from the Plum Island Ecosystem LTER, Massachusetts, United States - WE1603-210 | ecosystem: Environmental > Aquatic > Marine > Intertidal zone >...
CTCTGTACCATGAGCATCGGCAACGGAACATGCTGATTCCAAACGCCGAGGACATACTCACCATCAAAGGCGGAACCACCACCACGGCCATCATCAAGGGAAAGAAGTACAAGGGCGCCATAGTGGTTGATCCCGTGCCCGGAGTCCACTTCAACGTCGCAGTTATGGACTTCGCCAGCCTGTACCCGTCTATAATAAAAGTTTACAATCTGGGCTACCAGACCCTGCTCTGCAAGCATGAGGAATGCAAAGCAAACAAGGTTCCTGAAACGTCCAGTTGGATATGCACAAAGAATAAGGCTCTTGAAAGCCTGCTGATCGGCAGCCTCAGAGACCTCAGAGTCAAATGGTACAAGCCAAAATCCAAGGACAAGACTTTACCCAAGGATTTGCGGAGCTGGTACAATGTAATACCAAGCGCCCTCAAGGTCATCCTGAACGCAAGCTACGGAGTTTTCGGCTCCCCCGCCTTCGGTCTGTACTGCCCACCCGTCGCTGAGGCTACAGCCGCCATCGGACGGCACGTTATAACCCAGACAATAGAGAAAGCCAAAGCATTAAACATTGAAGTTCTGTACGGCGACACGGACAGCCTCTTCCTGAAGAACCCCTCCTCAGAGCAGATCAAAATTCTGGAGGAGTGGTCTAAGAAGACGATGGGGATGGAGCTGGAAGTGGAAAAGTTCTATCGGTACGCGGTCTTCAGCTCCCGCAAAAAGAACTACCTTGGAATCCTGAAGGGCGGCGGCGTTGACGTCAAGGGAATGACCGGAAAGAAACGGCACATTCCCCCATACATCAAAAAGGCTTTCTACGCGCTAGAAGATAGGCTGGAGCAGGTGCGGTCGCCCACAGAATTCGAGGAGGCAAAAAAAGAGATCAAAAAAATCATCCGAGACCGATACTTGCGGTTGAAGCAGCGGCGCTGGGGAGAAACCCCCGAGGAACTGGCTTTCCATGTTGTTCTCGGCAAACCTTTAGAGTCTTACACCAAAACTACTCCTCAGCATGTGAAAGCGGCTCTTATCCTGAAGAAGATGGGCTATGAGATGAAGACTGGAGACCTGATAAGCTTTGTCAAGGTTGTGAATGAGCCCCACGTTAAGCCCGTGCAGATAGCCTCCAACAGCGAGGTAGATGTGGACAAGTATGTTGCATATTTGCGCTCAACTTTTGATCAGATTCTTGATGCGTTGGGGCTGGACTTCGACGAGATTATTGGATTAACGAAGCTTGAACGATTCATGTAGACAGGTTTGATTTCCTAAAAAACTGTGGGGTTTCAGCGATTCTTGTCGTTGATGAACTTGGATTTGGTTCTTATATGCTTAACCTCTACCCCTTCTTTGATGGGTCTACAGGGCACTTTATATTTCTTGAATAGCCAAAGCAATTCCTTGAATGCATTCTCGTTAACTTCGAACTCAACAACCTCTGTCATCTTCTTTATAATTGCGGGATGTTTAGGGTTCGCTCTATACAGCATCATAAACTCGGTGTCCTTCTCCGAATGTGGGGGAGCAGCTATTATCTCCCACAGAGACTTTGCTGGAAAATTTCGGGGGGGATACCGTTTTATCCTGATCTTCTTCAATCTCTGCAGTTCCTCTCCTTGGCGCACGGCTTATACAATGAAATGCGCTCTCATATAAGCGGTCATGGTGCCTTTCTCTATACTTAATCTCTAGACAACGGCACACAATAATTCATAATACAAAAAAGTGTTCAACTAAGCCTAATCTGTTGACAGTATAGTTCTTTAAAGCAGGTTTCTCTTCCACGAAAACTTAATCTCCCAATCACGCAATAACCATTCAGGAACGAACAAACATTGATACTATTCATAGCCTCAACAGAAGACACGGCGGGGATGAACATCGCCAAACAGCTCATAGAACACCACAACTTCGAAAAACTCTCAGAAACATTCCACAACAACCCAGTATACACAAAAACGCTGCACAGCAAGGAAACTAAACTGCTTTTCGTCAACACAGAAATAGTTGACACCCAGTTCCTAGGCGACCTCTTCAACCCCGAACTGCTCATCTTCCTGTCCCGACACAGCAGCGCCAGCGGAATACCCACACTATCCGTACACACCCCCGGCAACCTCGCAGAAGCAAAACTCGGCGGCAAAACCCGAAAAGTATCCATCTCCCCAGCCTGCGCCATGAGGAATGCACTCTTAGAAATGGCAAAACTGAAGGAGGAAAGAAAACTCGACTACGAGGTTTCCTACGAAGGCACCCACCATGGACCCTCCTTGGATGCGCCAGCTATGTTTGTGGAAGTGGGAAGCTCGCCGAAACAGTGGAAGGACTCTAAGGCTGCCGGAGTTGTTGCAGATGCGGCTGTGGCTGCTGTTTCTGAGTGTTCCAGCTGTTCTGTGGTGCTGGGAATCGGCGGACCCCACTACAACAAAAAGTTCACGAAACTGGCCTTGAGCACTCAGAGGGCATTCGGTCACATGATCCCCAAGTATGCTCTTCCAGACATCGACGCCGAAATAATAAGGCAATGTGTTGAAAGAACCGTGGGAACCGTGGATTCTGCGGTTCTTGACTGGAAAGGAATCAAGGGCGAACACAAACCCAAGATAGTTGCGGCGCTGGAGAAGCTTAATGTGCCATCAGAAAAAGTTTAGTTGCTAAAAAATGTGGGGCGGGGAACCTTTACATTATTCCCCATTTTTTGGTGATCTTTACCAGTATGAAGATTACAAAGGCAACGATTATGAAGGTTATCAGCGCCACCAAGAAGTTTCCGATGCCGAATATTTGTTCATTTATATTGTATGCGAGTTCAGACAAGTTATCAAGTCCAGGTATTGCGAGACCTATCGCTGGCAACAGCAAATCTTTGACGAGTGATTGAATCAGCAATCCCAAATAGACGCCCATGATAAAGGCTACAGCCAAACCCATAACCTTGTAATTTTCTATGAAAGCTTTGAATTCGTTCCATAGACCCTTAGGAGGCGGCGGTGGCGGAGCAGGTTTAGCTGCCAACAGCTCACGTATCTGTTTAAGCTCCTTCAGCATTTCATCCTCTTTCGGCATTATTTCACCGAATGTATATTGCTACTTTTCGCCTTTTAACATCTGTTGTGCCTTGTAACCCACCCAAAACAGGCGAAAACACCAAAAACTATGTTAGAAGCAGCTTGCCCTCAGGGATAAGTTTACATATTAGAATTTATTTTGAAAGGTGCGAGGAACATTGGGACTAAAATCATTCTTTCAGTCAGCATCCAGATTGCTGAAGCTCGCCACAAAACCGGGAAGAACCGAGCTGTGGCTCTCGATGAAAATATGCTTTCTAGGCACCATCGTCATCGGAGGAATCGGCTTCATAATCCAACTCATAGGTTCTGTATTGCCGGGCGCGGGGTAATCAATATGGGTGAGGAAGAGAAAATTTCAACAGGAGTCTTTGCTGTACGAACCACTGCAGGGCAAGAAAAAAACGTGGCAAACCTAATCGAAGCAAAAGCGAAAATGGGTGAGATTCCGATAAAAGCCGTGCTCGTGCCTGAGCTGCTGAAGGGCTACGTTTTCATCGAGGCTGATGGACCCCACTCTGTAGAGAAAGCCATAGCCGGAGTCAAACATGTACGATCCAGAGTCCCTGGCATTGTGACTTTTCAGGAAGTAGAAAGGTACATTGTTGTAAAACCGGTGATCGAAGAACTGGACGAGAATGACCTCGTCGAAGTTGTTGGAGGACCCTTCAAGGGAATGAGAGCAAAAATCACAAGGGTCGACAAGGCAAAGGAGGATGTAACCCTTGAGCTCTTGGAAGCCACCTTCACATTACCGATCACAGTTCACGCCGACTACGTGAAACTTGTGGAGAAAGCCAAAAAGGAAGAATAGAAACATGGGAGAAAAGAAGATTGTTGAAGCCTTAGTTAACGGCGGACAAGCCACAGCTGGGCCTCCCCTTGGACCCGCGCTTGGACCCTTGGGAGTCAATGTTCTAGCTATCGTGGAAAAAATCAACGAAATAACAAAAGCTTACTCTGGCATGAAGGTGCCCGTGAAAATCAGCGTTGACACCGATAATAAGGAGTTCGAGGTGACTGTAGGTACACCCACAACTTCGGCGTTGATTATCAGCGAGTTGGGAGTAGCGAAAGGCTCAGGGGCTTCTGGCACAGAAAAGATTGGCGACCTCTCCATGGAGCAGGCAATACGCATTGCTAAACTCAAAAGTGACGATGTCCTAGCTAGAGACCTGAAGGCGGCGGTTAACGAAGTTTTGGGGACAGGCGTGAGCATGGGCGTAACGGTGGAAGGCAAAGACCCGCGGGAAGTTCAAAAGGAAATCAATGAAGGAAAACACGACGCCTTACTAACGGGATAAATTTAAGAGTAACAAGATTTTTATAACTGGCTCTTGTACGTCATTGGCGCGAGGCTCATAGAATGCCATTGAACACGAAAAATCTCCTTGCCGCAGTGAAAGAAGTTAAAAGCAAGGGTACCGAACGGAAGTTTTCCCAGTCTATAGACCTCGCCATAAACTTGCAGAATATTGACATGAAGAAGCCTGAGGGCAGAATTCAGGAAAACATCGAGCTGCCGCATTCTGTTGGAAAGGAACTGAAAGTCTGTGTTATCGCAACAGGCGGGATGGCGCTGCAAGCCAAAAAGGCAGGAGCCAGCTTGGTCCTCGAAAAAGCTGCCCTTGAAGCTTTAGTGGGCGACAAGAAAAAACAGAAAGACCTCGCCAGCAACTATGATGTTTTTATTGCTGAAGCCCCTCTGATGCCGCTTGTGGGCAAGAGCCTTGGTGCCTCCCTTGGGCCTAGAGGGAAGATGCCTACGCCTGTGCCTCCCAACGCTGATATAAAGGGGCAGATTGAGAAGCATCAGAAGATGGTGTTGGTGAGGATGCGGGGGCAGCCGGTTATTCAGTGTCGCGTAGGAACCGAAGAAATGAAGGATGAGGAGATAGCTGAAAACGTTCAGGCGGTTGTTAGGCGAATCGAAGCTAAACTTAAGAGAGGAATCAAAAACTTTAGGTCAGTTTACTTGAAGACTTCGATGGGGTCCTCAGTTAAGGTGGCATTGTAGGGAAAAGTTATGGTGGTCCGTCAATCAACTCTGTTAAAGGCTGACGAAGTCAAAGAAATAAAGGAGCTGCTGTCGCAATATGATGTGGTGGGGATTGCCAGCCTAGAGAAGGTCAGGTCTGCCCAACTTCAGAAACTGAGGAAGAAACTGGAAAAAAACGCCAATCTTCGTGTTGTCAAGAATTCTCTTATAAGTAGGGCTGTTTCCGAAACCAAGGATAAGTTGGGGATAGAAAAGCTTGAAGAGTACTTGACGGGACCCAACCTTTTCCTTTTCACCAACCTGAATCCATTCAAGCTTGTTCTTCTTCTCGAAAAGAGCCGGGTTAAGGCATCGGCTAGGGCAGGAGACGTCGCCGCCTTCGACGTAGTGGTTCCTGCTGGAAACACTGGGTTGCCTCCCGGTCCAATCATTAGCCAATTTACTGCTGTGGGTTTGCGCACCAGAATAGAGTCTGGGAGCGTCTACGTGAACAAAGATACTCTGGTGGTTAAAGAGGGCGAGGCTATAAGCGCTCAGCTTGCAAGTCTGCTGTCGAAGCTGGGGATAAAGCCTGTGGAGGCTGGTCTCAGCTTAAAGATTGTCTACGATGATGGAACGATTCTAACCGAGGAAGAGTTGACGCTGGATATTGACGGTTTTCGTCGAAGCATTGGGGAGGCTTACCAGTATGCCTTCAATTTGTCTTTGGAGGCTGCTGTTCCGCTTCCAGAGAACATCGTTTTCCTTCTTAGTTTGGCTCATCAGAAAGCCGCCTGTTTGGCTTTGAATGCGGGCATAATCAACAAGGATACTGTGGAGGACCTTATCAGAAAGGCTAACATGGAGATGTTGAGTTTAAGCGAAAAGTTGGATGAGGTAGAGAAAAAGGGTGCGTCATCAGGTTAGGTTCAGAAAAGTTGAAAAGTAAGTATGATGGAAAAGATGGAGGGAAATGAATATGGAATACGTATATGCTGCGATGCTCCTGCATAAGGCTGGAAAAGAGATAAACGAGAAGAGCGTGTCTGAAGTGCTCAAGTCAGCTGGCGTTAGCGCCGACTCTGCTCGGGTTAAGGCTTTGGTGGCGTCTATTGCCGAAGTTGACATCGATGAAGCAATCAAATCTGCTCCTGCAATGATGGCGGCAGCACCAGCTCCTGCAGCTGAGGCACCAGCGAAGAAGGAAGAGAAGCCGAAAGAAGAAGAGAAAGAGGAAGACGAGGGCAAAAAAGAAGAGGAAGCAATGGAAGGTCTAGGCGCCCTGTTCGGATAAAGGCGCTAGCTCCGTTTTTCTGAACGTGGGAGGCTTTTTTCCTCTCTCTTGTGTCCTTTTTGTATTCTTTGTTTTCTTAGCTTCTGCAAGTTTAGTGGCTGGAGCGGTCGTTATTGATATTAAGCAGTTTTGACCAAATCCTACCCATGGTCGTAGATTCGAAAAAGCTGAAGAAACTGTTTTTGGGCTTCTTTAGTGAAAAACATCATAATTTAATTCCGAATTCTCCTCTTATCCCAGAGTATGACCCGACAGTTCTTTTCACTCCGGCTGGCATGCATCCGCTTATTCCCCACTTTTTGGGGCAGCCGCATCCGCTTGGAAAGAGGCTGATGAATGTTCAAAGATGCTTCAGGACAGGGGACATCGAATGTGTCGGAGACAGTTCCCACCTGACATTTTTTGAGATGCTGGGCAGCTGGTCTCTTGGCGATTACTTCAAGAAGGAAGCCATCAGCTTGAGCTACGAGTTTCTCACTGGCAAGAGGTGGCTTAACTTGGACGAGAAACGGTTGTTTGTGACCGTGTTTGCGGGTGATGAGGATGCTCCGAGGGACGTTGAGAGTTGTGAGGCGTGGCGCAGTTTGGGCGTTCCTGACAGTCGCATCTTCTTTTTGCCGAAGGAGGAGAATTGGTGGGGTCCGATTGGCGAGACGGGACCTTGCGGGCCCTGCACTGAAATCTTTTATGATTCTGGAAAGCCGCCGTGCAGTCCAGAGTGTAGGCCCGGCTGTTCGTGCGGCAAATATTTCGAGTTGTGGAACGACGTTTTTATGGAGTATAACAGAACTGTTTCTGGCGGTTATGAGCTGCTGAAGCAGAAGAACGTTGACACGGGGATGGGTGTGGAGCATACTGCGGCGATGCTGGAAGGCAAGGAAACCGTTTTTGGGATTGCCGCGATTCGTCCAATAGCAGCGAAGGTTGAGGAGCTTGCCTCGATAGATGTGCCTACTGCTACACAGGAACGGTCTATCCGAATCGTCACTGATCATGTTCGGGCTTCAACATTCTTTTTGGGCGACGAGCGGGGAGTTAAGCCCAGCAACACCGACCGAGGGTATGTTCTGCGTCGGCTGATTCGGCGTGCGATAAGGTTTGGGCGGCTGCTTGGGATAGAAAGAGACTTCTTGGCGGATGTTGCCGAGGTTGTCATAGCGCTTAACGAGTCCGAGTATCCGCTGCTTAGGGAGAAGGAAGCCAGCATATTTGAGGAGCTGAGCAAAGAGGAGGCTAAGTTTAAGAATACTCTGGAGAAGGGTTTGAGGAAGTTCCAGCGGATAACAGAAAAAAGCCCAAAGATCGATGGAAAGGACGCGTTCCTGCTGTTTCAGAGCTTCGGTTTTCCGTTCGAGTTGACTAAGGAGCTTGCCGCAGAGATTGGCGTCGAGGTCGATGAGGAGGAGTTCAGACGTGAGTATGAGCGGCATCAGAAGGTTTCGTCTGCAAGCGCAAAACGGCTGTTCAAGGGCGGCTTAAGCGATGCGTCAGCTGAAACTACTAGGCTTCACACTGCAACGCATCTGCTGAATGAAGCCCTGCGGCGGGTCCTGAAAAAGAGGGACATTGTCCAGAAGGGTTCGAATATTACTCCTGAGCGGCTGCGTTTCGACTTTAATTTCGACCGACCATTGACGCCTGAAGAATTGGTTGCGGTTGAAAAGCTGGTTAACGAGCAGATAAGGAAAGCTTTGCCTGTTGTCCGAGAGGAGATGAGTGTCGAAGAGGCAAAAGCATGTGGTGCACAGGCAGTGTTCGACGAAAAATACGGCAACACCGTATCAGTTTACAGGATAGGAGATTTCTCGGCAGAAATCTGCGGCGGACCACACATCAGCAACACCAGTGAATTAGGGACTTTCAAGATAACAAAAGAAAAGGGCATCGCAGCCGGAGTCAGAAGAATACGAGCAACACTCCGCTAGAGAAAGCAGAAGAGGAAAATCGCAAATAATTCCAAACATACTAACCTATTATGCAACACTCACTCTATTTCTTCTTCTGCAAAGTCGGCTGGTCGTTCATAGTGCAGATATAACGGAACACTTTCTACTCCGATTCCCTTTTGCATCATTAGGTCAACGATACTTTTACCGTTTAGTAGGATTATTGGGACTGCCCCTTTTTTCAAGGATGCTTTTCTAGCTTGTTCTGTAAAGTCTGATGTTGTAAAGAAGACGCCCTGTTCGAACTCGCCTTGTATTGCTCCTCTGAATTTATCCACTTCTGGGCGACCTATGTTTCCTTGCCATCGCTTACACTGAAATGCAACATTCATTGTTGCGAGACCTAATCGCAGTTTCCCATATCCATCAATGCCTCCGTCTGATGTCAGATTTGTTACGTTAACCTGAACAAAACCGTATGCTTGAAGCAATTTCCGTGAGAATATTTCAAATTGGCGTGGAGTAAGCTCATGCAATTTATCAAGAAGTTGCGAACGGAACCCTGTTTCATATTCCTCATATAACTCAAAGAAGTTCACTGAGGTCTCTGTGGGCTCTTTTGTTTCTACACGTTTTCTACCTTTTTCTGTTATAGCCCAAACTCCCCTACTTGGACTCTCCATCTCACCCTTATCAATAAGGCTCAGTCTCACCCATTGGATGCGATTTGTCCATTTTAAGCCTCCAGACGGAAGAACCTCTGTTAAGTCATCATCAGTAATTTCAGGGAATTTCTTCGTTACAAGCGGATAGATTTCCGTTGTCTTTCCCTGTCCACCAAGTTCCACAAGAACCTCAAGAAGGGGAACCTCAACATCTTTCTGCCTCGGAAACATAATTAACCCCACGCAATTTTATATTAAAAGACTAAATTGATATGCTTTACCCTACATTGTTTCCTAGAAGTGTTCCAATAATGAGGGAGAGGTCGATTTGGGGAAATATGATCAAACCAAATACTTGAAGAAAAGAAAAGCAAGAACATCTCATCAATGTGATTTCTGTAATTGCACAATAGAACCAGAAGAGTATTACTATGCTGAAACTCAACAAGACAAAATGCTTCAGTCTCTACATGCTAAGCGTTTCTGCTCAAAATGTTATGAAAAATTTGGTGACCAATTACTGTCGATGAAACGAAAGAGAAAGCAGCGAGCACTTAATTCGCGTTCTTTGGAAAACTTCTTCTAAGGACTTAACGGGTAGAGCTAGTTTGTGAAAATAAAAAGGGGGAGTTAACACTGTTTTGTTGTTGGTTTTGTGTTATTTTCCCCATTTTTCTTCATGTTTCTTCTTTTTTTGCTTATTCTTTTTGGCTAATGAAGGCATGCATATCTCCTTTAGGGCGATGCTTCCCTGGATAATTGTACAAAAGGATGCCCTATATTAACTTGATAACCCAGCAACAATCATATTTGTAGTCTATTAGAGGTTCATTGTTGAAAACAGTATTTTTTCTGTTTTTCCAAGCAACTGCAGGAACTGGTAATAGAAGAGGGAAAAGTGTTGGGTTTGTTGTTTTACCAGACTGAGATTTTTCCTTGGATCAGTTTTTTGCAGAAGTCTTCTATTTGGGCTAGTTCGCCGTCGATTACCTCGGTTATTCTACGTTGCACGTTCTTGTCGAGAGCTGCTCCGTCATTCATGACCACCTGCGCGGCAGCTATGGCTGGCTGATCTATCGGCTTCCCAATGTTGCTCAGCAGCCAAACGTAAGCCTCCTCCACCTCAGGCACCTGCTCACAGACGCTTCTGGCAATCTGATGAGACAAAGCGTTATAGATTTTCCCAACGTGGCTGACAGGATTCTTTCCCGCCGCCGCCTCAGTGCCTATAGGACGATTCAGCGAAATCACGCCATTCACCTTGTTGCCTCTGCCCACCTGACCCGAATCCGCGCCATCCGCACACGTGCCCAGCACAGTCAAGAACAAGCCGTCAACGCCCCGCCCCTCAACATCCAACGTATTAACATAAACATTAACCCTATCAAAAGCGCCCTTAGCATTCACCCACTCCTGCACATCAGCCTGAATGTCCGCCTTCTTCCTCATGTAATCCTTCTCGCCGTCAACGAAACGGTCCACAAAAGCCATGGCAACAGTCAAATCAAGGTTGGCTCCGTTTCTGTAGCCCATAACCTTAACGTCCTCCCCAGCCTCAGGAAACCGCTTCTTGAAATCGCCCGAATTCACGTAACGCTCAGTATCCAAAACCATGTTCTCTGTGCGAGTCATAGGCGCGTAACCCACAGCCGCCGAAGTGTCATTAGCCCCCAACATGCACTGCCCCCTCTTGAAGATGTCGGTGAGCCCCTGCGAACCCGGCTTCAACTCCACCTGATACCTCATGTGCACGTCAGGGTCAACAAACCTGAGATTCGCCCTCAACCAATCCTTAGCCGTCTGAATGGCAATCTCCTCAACAGGCACGCTCTCGCCGTTAAACTCGAAGGTTGCCCTGTCACCGAAAATAAGAAGCATAGGCTCATTGACAACGCCTCCCCCAAACCTGCACTCAACATTGCCCGCAACCAGCAACGACTTGTCAGCGTTATGATGCAGAATAGTGCCGAACCTGTCAAGATAGGCTCTGCTCAGCCCCACCGACACCTGATCCATTATAGCATCACACATGGAGTCAGGATGGCCAACACCCTTCCTTTCCACAATCTCGATCTGCTGTTTCTCAAGAGGCGCCCGTTTTGAACCGTTAACCATGATGTTCCTCATGAAAACACCTTGCCGAAAGGCTAACTGCGACAATTAATATATACCTTACGATAATACAGGCAGAAGAACCATAACAGCAAAATCATGCTGCCCAGCTCACCTTACAACTCAAACAATTCTCCCACAACACCGAACAGCAACTTACGCTCCACCCGTTTTGCGTTAAAATTGTACTAAACATTGATAAATAGGACAAACCAATAGTGAAAAATATGCTAGAACAGTTAAAAGAGGCATGCGGAGTCTTCGGCGCCAAAAACTTCGAAGACATAGACGTCTTCCCCCACGTTTACTGGGGCCTAAGAGCCCAGAATCACCGCGGCCACCAATCCCACGGCTTCCTCACCTTTGACGGAGAATTCCACAGCTACAAAGAGTTGGACTTGGTTCCGAAAATAAACAAGGACGCCATCCAAGAGTGGCTCAAAAGACTCCCGGGACACACCGGACTGGGGCACGTGCGATACTCCACTTCTGGCGGCACCGACCGCCAATCACTGGTAAAGAGCACCCAACCAATCTTAGAGAAACGGGGAGAAAAACAAATCGGATTAGCATTCAACGGCAACATAGTTAACACTCCAGAAATAATAAAGAAAATAAGAGAAGAGCAACCAACCTTCCAATTCAATTATGACGCAGAACTGATCTCCAGAAAACTCCTGAGACAAGGAAAAGACGGAGACCTTGCCTCCTCAGTTAAAACCTGCATGAACGAAATAGAAGGCGCCTTCTCCGTGGCTGGAATAACAGAAAAAGGAGAACTCTTCGCCTTCAAAGACCCCCACGGAATAAGACCCCTATGCTGCGGCTGCAGCAGAGACCGAAAAACCTGCGCAGTCTCCTCAGAAACCGTGGGCTTAGACATCAACAGCTTCGAATTCGATTTTGAGGTAAACCCGGGAGAACTTGTAACCGCCTCAAAGGACGGATTCACCCGGAATCAGCTGGTTTACAGCGAAAAAAGGGCATTATGCG
>Ga0307433_1001589_pt1 | contig 11982 bp, 10 predicted proteins | sample SalMarWE160210MG_FD_202166 | JGI IMG/M metagenome (GOLD analysis project Ga0307433, IMG submission 202166) | Salt marsh sediment microbial communities from the Plum Island Ecosystem LTER, Massachusetts, United States - WE1603-210 | ecosystem: Environmental > Aquatic > Marine > Intertidal zone >...
CTTTACACGTTTTCGTGTATTCTGTCAATAGTCTGGCTCGATTTTTCTTAAAGGAGCGAGGCTGAACAAAAGCTTCTTGACTCCCACTCGTTGAAAGGATACGGTTATTTCCTGGTCGCCTCTAATCGGGAAGCAATCTACCACGATTCCACTGCCAAACTTATCGTGATAAACCTGGTCACCGACGATCAACTCCGTTGGTTTTTCTTGGCTAACCGGCGGTGGGGCGGTTTCCTTCTCCCACAATCCTTTGGTGGTCACCAGTTGCGGTGGGATGTCCTCCAGGAACCGTGAAGGTGGGTTTACCAGACCACTGCCAAACAGGCTGCGACGATAGCTGCGAAGAAGATAGACATGCTTCTTAGCTCTGGTTATCCCAACATAACATAGACGACGCTCCTCCTCCATCTCGCCAGGGTCATCAAAGGATTTTCGGTGTGGTAAGATGCCTTCCTCCATACCGGCGATGAACACCACTGGGAATTCCAGCCCCTTTGCCTGGTGTAGGGTGATCAATGTCACCGCATCAACACTTCCATCCAGTTCATCTGTATCTGACACCAGGCTCACTTTCTCCAGGAAGGCATCCAGAGCCTGCTCAGGGGAAGGTCCATCATAGTCTGAGGCAACGTTCCTCAACTCCATGATATTCTCCCACCGTTCCTCGCCATGTTCCTTATTCAGGATGTGTTCCCGGTATCCGGTGCTCTCCAGTATCTCACCCAGTAGTTCACCGGGATATAGTTCGCGACTTTTGGTGATAAGGTCATCAATAATGGTCGAGAGTCTGGTAATTGTGGGAAGGATACGTGGTGGAAAAACTTTCTCATCTACCATGTGTTTTAGGGCATGGTACAGGGAGATGTCATCGCTTCTTGCCTTGGCCTGGAGGTGAGCTACCGTGACCTGCCCGATGCCTCGCCCGGGAACATTTATGACACGCATCAGGCTTAAATTGTCATTGGGATTACGGATAACCCTGAGGTAAGCTAAGGCATCCCTGATTTCCTGCCGTTGATAGAAACGTGTGCCCCCGATGAGTCTGTAGGGCATCCCATAGCGAACAAAACTTTCCTCCAGCGCTCTTGACTGGGCGTTAACTCGATACATCACGGCAAAGTCCTTGAGCGATAGCTTTTCTTGGGTAACCAGTCTTTCTACCTCACTGACCACAAATTGGGATTCCTCGTCCTCGGTATAGCTTTCCACGAGGTTTACTAGGCTGCCCACTTCGTTTTCCGTCCATAGTTCTTTGGCTTTTCGGTTTACATTTTGCGAGATGATGTCTGAAGCCGCCTGGAGAATATTCCTGGTGGAGCGGTAGTTTTGCTCCAGAAGCACCACTTTGGCGTTGGGGTAATCTTTTTCGAAAGTTAAAATGTTGCGCAGGTCAGCAAATCTCCAGGAGTAAATGGATTGGTCTGGGTCACCAACCACGCAGATGTTTTCATATTTCCCTGCCAGCTGTTTTATCAGGGCGTACTGTGCTAGATTGGTATCCTGGAATTCATCCACCAGAATGTGAACATAGCGGGATTGGTATCTGCTCAAGATAGCGGGATGGTTTTCAAATAGCTGTGCTGTCTTCATCAGCAGGTCATCGAAATCCAGTGCCTCGCTTTTGCTCAATAAGCCTTGATATTGCTCATAAACTCTTTGAACTATTTCTTCAAAGTAGCTCTGCACTCGCTCCGAGTATTGCTGCGGGTTGAGAAGCCGACTCTTGGCGGAGCTAATCACGGATTGTATCGCATGGGGGGAATATTGCTTGGGGTCGAGATCTATGTCCTGAAGGCTCTGCTTTATGGCATTCAATTGGTCCTCGGCATCGTAGATGACGAATCTCGGATTAATCCCGATAACCCCGGCTTCTCGACGCAAAATTCGAGCACAGATGGCATGGAAGGTTCCCAGGGTCAATGCCTCGCTTGTCTGTCCTAATAGTTGCTCCAATCTCTCTTTCATTTCACGAGCGGCTTTGTTGGTGAATGTGACTGCCATGATGTTATGAGGTTTCACCCCACAAACTTTGATCAGGTAAGCCACTCGATGCGTGATTACCCTGGTCTTGCCACTGCCCGGACCAGCTAGAATGAGTATCGGCCCTTCAACAGTTTCCGCGGCCTCTCTTTGGGCGGGATTGAGCGTAGCTAGAATGTCCATGTGGGTGGATGAACATTATACCTCAACGGGGCTGAGTTTCCAAAGAAAACGAATTAAGCGGGGGGATTGGTGAAGTGTTCAACACGAGGAGAAGTGAAACATGTGAAACAAGCTTTCTTCATGCCCAATTTACAACCTTCTTAAGTTGTATTTCCCGCCTGCGTTTGGCTGGAGTTTTATTCTACTCCAAATGCAACAATAATCCTGTCCAAAATGTCTTTAGCAACATCTTCCCGACCATAGATGTAGATAACGAAGCAGCCAGAGTGGATTAGATAGCATGCCATGCTATCTTCATCCCACATTGTAGGGTCGTCACAGTAAGTCAAAGTGTATGTGCCGTTCTTCAAAGTAATGCCTCCATAGGTTGAGTCCTGAAGCCCCTGTGTCTCGCTGATGTTAATAAAGCTTCTTTCAGCAGATTCTGTATCTTCGTATTTAAGAATGGTAATATCCGATACTATCGTATAAGGTCTGAAACCTGCCCGCTCTCCATTTCTCTTAACATAGAACAGTTCTGAGAAGGCAGCACTGAAAGCGTCGATGAATTGTTCTTCGAAAGCTCCCTGTGGCATAGAACATGGGTGTATATGGTTTGCTGTCCATCCTCCTTGGAAGAATGGCCAATTTTCAATCGGTGGGTCAGTGCTGGCTATTTCTATGAAGACCTTGTCCGACCTCATAGATGAAGGCATCACTAATTCGTCGGCTTCAACTGGCGGCAGCTCTTCGTTGCAACCGGGCAGAACCGAAGTGAACATCAGAGCGATAATCACAAGTGGCATTAAAATTTTATACTTCATAGCTACCAGCCCTTCTTTTCCTTACGTTCTTTTTCCAGTGCCTCCTTCACAACACCATTAACAAGCTCACCAACATCTTTGCCTTATCTGTTGCTGCCTTAGTTGAAACTTACGCGGGTGTCTCGTAATAAACTATCAGCTCAGGCCAATAGCCCTGACCCTTTTCATAGGAATACCACTGCCAACGATTTATCTTGTCAACATCAGTAGGGCATACATTGTTCGTGTCGTGTGGCCACTCCCTCAAACAGAACTTAGTAGTTCCTGTTTTATCTATCCAATCCATACCCTGTTCGTTCAAAGGTATATTCTTGTAACCATAGCCCATATCACCGGAAGAGATTGCACCTCCATTGCCAGAATAGTGAGTATAACTATAGTCATTTGGAATTGCTGAGTCATGTGGGGAAACAGGCATACCAGACTGTATAACTATTTCCCAATCACCATATCCTGACTCCAGGTAAGTCCCATACAATCTGAGGGTAGCATTATATATAGTAGCGTCATCGGGAATTCCCGAAGTGTCAAAATAAACTATTCCTCTGGATATATCAGCCTTATAACCACTATCAGTCGTATATAACTCTACCCATGTTTCTGTATAGTTTTCATTAGTGAAGACATAACCGATTGACGCATCATGGGCACTATTCCAGGCTTCACTTTTGGTTCCAAATGCTGCTGACCTCATACGCAAATGACCATCGCTCAAGGATGAAGGTATCACTAATTGCGGCTCTTCATTGCAACTGGGTAAAACCGAAGTCATCATCAGAAGAACAACCACTACCCCGAATAGAAACTTATTTCCTTTCATCTGCATACCCCCCCCAAATTAAAGCTTTTCTAACAGTAAGCAATTATAGATTCTCCAGGGAAATCAAGCAAAGGGACTAATATAAACTGATATAATATGTCCTTTGTGTAACCTTTGCTTCATATAAGGAGGTGCGATGACTCAGTTTACCCATTTATTTAAACCCATCAAAGTAGGCAATGTAGAGCTCAAAAACAGGATGGTGATGCTTGCCATAGGAACGGGTTATCCCGAGCCTGATGGCACGGTTGGCGACTGCTTTATCAGCTTTTGCGTTGAACGGGCCAAGGGAGGTGTGGGGCTCATCATTACCCCGTTTGCTCCCTTTGACATGGCGATTCCTGTCATTCCCGGGCTATATGATGACCGCTTCATCCCTGGTGCCCGCAGGTTGACTGACGCCGTTCATGCTTACGGAACGAAGATAGCCCCCCAATTTCTGGGACAGTATTTCTGGGTAAATAAAGAGAATGGCTCTTTCGAGTTTATCGCTCCTTCAGCGGTGTTCAATAAGATGATTGGTGGTACTCCAAAAGCTCTTTCTTTGGAGGAGATTCATCTGCTTGTCGATGAGTATGGGGAAGCGGGGCGGAGGGCACAAGAAGCGGGATTTGATGCCATCGAGCTGCCCCTGGGAATAGGATACCTGTTGAATCGCTTTATCTCTCCCTGCACCAATAAGAGGACCGATGAATATGGCGGCAGTCTGGAGAACAGAATGAGATTTCCCCTGGAAATCATTGACCGCATACATAAACAAGCTGGCGAGGATTATCCCATTATCTGCCGTGTTTCCGCCGAGGAATATATGGAAGGGGGACATACCCTTGAGGACTCCAAAAAGGTGGTCTCTATTCTCGAGTCAGCAGGCGTCCAGGCTATCGATGTGGAGGCGGGCTGGCATGAATGCCCTGTTCCTCTCGTGGTGATGTCTGTGCCGCGAGGTGCCTTTGTCTATCTTGCCGAGGAGATTAAGAGGGTGGTCAATGTTCCCGTGGTAGCTGCTTACCGCATCAACACCCCTGAGCTGGCGGAGCAGATTTTGGCAGATGGTAAGGCTGACCTTATTGGTCTTGGGCGGGCATTGCTTGCTGACCCTGAATTTCCCAACAAGGCGAAGGAGGGAAGGAGCGATGAAATTCGCTCTTGCATTGCCTGTTCCAATTGTCTTGATAACCTTCTCACGGGGTACAAAAGTGGAACGGCGTTGCCGGCATTTTGTTCCATAAATCCCAGGATGGGGAAAGAGGCGGAATACACCATAGAGCCTGCCAGGCTTGCTAAGAGGGTGCTCATCGTTGGTGGTGGACCTGGTGGGATGGAGGCAGCCCGAGTGGCGGCGCTGCGAGGGCATCAGGTTACTCTTTGTGAGAAAGGTGAGGAACTCGGCGGTCAGCTCAGGGTCGCTTGCTTGCCTCCTTACAAGGATGAGCTTGGCTCCTTGATAAAAAATATGGCTACCCAGGTGAGAAAGGCTGGGGCAGAAGTCAGGCTCAACACTGAGGTTACCTCGGAGCTGGTCGAGAAGGAGAACCCCGATGTGTTAATTCTGGCTGTCGGTGCTACACCGCTCATCCCCGACATACCTGGCGTGGAGCAAGACAATGTAGTTACTGCCGTCGATGTGCTTACACGGCGCAGGGATGTTGGTGAAACAGCAGTCATCGTTGGCGGCGGGATGGTCGGCTGTGAAGCAGCGGAGTTTCTAGCCGACCTTGGCAAGAGAGTGACCATTGTGGAGATGCTTCCCAAGATCGGTAGCGATTATGGAGCAACTTATCGACATGTCGTGCTTAGAAGACTGAGGGAGACTGGCATCAAGATGGAGACCAATGTCATGGTGGAGGAGATAACGGATAAGGGGGTAAAAGCCAGGCGAGATGGTGCCGCCGAGTTCTTCCCCGGGGATACTGTGGTGCTCGCGGTAGGATTCAAGTCCAACAAGGAGCTTGGTGAGAAATTAAACGGCAAGGTCCCTGCTCCGTATTCTATTGGAGATTGCGTTGAACCCCGCAGGATTAAGGAGGCTATCGAGGAAGGTTTCGTCCTTGCCAGGGAAATATGACCGTGACTGTGTTCTCTACTTGGTCTAGATTGCTTCGTCGAGTTCTCTCGCTTGCGCTCGGGACAGGCCTCGCAATAACAGAAGGGCTAAGCGTGGCGACCCCCGAAAAAGCAAATTCTAAATCCGAGATACCAAACAATATGAAACAGCACTCAGCAGTCAGCAATCAGCAGTTAGCTAATGACTGAAGGCTGATAACTGGTAGCTGAAAGCTGAACGCTGATAGCTACTAAATTAAGTTTTGAATTTAGATATTGGGATTTGTTTAGGGTTTAGTGCTTGGGATTTAGGATTTCCCTGGGCGTGGCAATCTTTATCGTATTACGTCAACCATCATATAATCTCTCAGCGCTCCAGGCACCATGATGGTGCCATCAGCCTGCTGGTAGTTTTCCAGAACTGCGATGAAAAGGCGGGGCAAAGCCAACCCCGAGCCGTTTAGGGTGTGAACGAACTGAGGTTTGCCGCCGCCTTCAGGGCGGTAACGAATATTTGCCCTCCTCGCCTGAAAATCGGAGCAATTACTGCACGAGCTGACTTCAAGCCATTCGTCGCACCCCGGAGCCCACATTTCGATGTCATATGTCTTGCAGGCGGCAAAGCCGAGTTCACCGCTGCAAAGTTCTCTAACCCGGTAAGGTATCTCTAGCTCTTGGCCTACAGCTTCGGCATCGTTTACAAGCTTCTCCAATTCTTCCTCGGATTTCTCAGGCTCGGTGAGCTTGTAAAGTTCCACTTTATCAAATTGATGTCCTCTCTTAATTCCCCTGGTATCCTTGCCTGCCGACATCTTCTCCCTGCGGAAGCAGGCGGAATAGGCGACATAATGGAGGGGCAACATTGCGGCGTCCAGTATCTCATCGCGGTGCAGATTGGTTAATGGCACCTCAGCGGTGGGTATGAACCAGAAGTCGTCCTGTTCATCGTGGTACAGGTTATCGCTGAATTTAGGTAGGTTTCCCGAGCCCACCATGCATTCCCGCTTGACCATGAATGGAGGGTAGATCTCCTTGTACCCATGCTTGTTTGTGTGTAAATCGAGCATGAATGAGATGAGTGCTCGTTGAAGCTTTGCCCCCAATCCTTTAAGGACATAGAACCGTGTCCCCGATAGCTTGACCCCCGTGGGTATATCCAGTATCCCCAGTTTTTCTCCCAGTTCCCAGTGGGGTAACGGCTTAAATGAGAAGCTCTTCGGCTCCTCCCAGCTACGGGTGGTGATATTGGATGCCTCATCTTTCCCCAAAGGCACACTGGGCTGGGGTATATTGGGCAGTTCCAATAATAATGCCTCGAGCTTTGTTCTGGTCTGGTTGACCTCTTGTTGTAACGAGGAGATTTCATCACCTATTTGACGCATCTGAGCAATGAGCTGTTGCCTATCTCCGCCGCCCTTGCCTATTTGTTTGCTCATCTGGTTGTGTTTCGCTCTTAGCTCCTCGAGGTGCTGCAGCAAGTTGCGATGCTGCTTGTCCAGTTTCACCAGGGCACCAAGGTCAAAGGCAATGCCCCTGTGCTCCAGAGCCTTTTCCACAAGCTCAGGACTCTCCCGAATAACTTTCATATCAATCATTTTGTTTTGTCTTCAACTGCGGGAACAGGATAACCTCCCTTATCGAGCTTTGCCCGGTGAGCAGCATTACCAGGCGGTCGATACCTATCCCCAGCCCGCCGGTTGGCGGCATTCCATACTCCAGCGCCTCCAGGAAATCCTCATCAGCAATCTCGACTTCCTCATCCCCAACCTTTTCTCGCATCTGCTGCTTAAACCGTTCCCTCTGGTCTACCGGGTCGTTCAATTCAGTGAAGGCGTTGGCAATCTCCATCCCGTTGATGAATCCCTCAAATCTTTCCACCAAGCGCTCGTTCCCTCGCTTTCTTTTCGCCAGTGGCGACATCTCTGCCGGGTAATCGATAAGGAAAGTTGGTTGAATGAGGTTTGGCTCAACAAAGGTAGAGATGAGTTCATCAACAAGCTTTCCCCTCCCCTTGTTCGGGTCAACCTCCATCCCCTTCTCCTCCATCTTTGACCGTAATGAAGTGGCATCGGGATAATCCTCAAAGTCTATCTCGCAGTAATTCTTAATGGCGTCACGCAGGTAAACTCTTTGCCATGGTGGAGCAAGGTTGATGGTATTCCCATTAATGGCGATTTTGGTATCGCCGAGAACCTCTCGGGCAACATAGCTAGCCATCTCCTCCACCAGGCTCATAATATCGGTGTAGTCGCTGTATGCCTGGTAGCACTCAAGCAAAGTGAACTCGGGATTATGTTTAACCGAGATGCCTTCGTTGCGGAAGGCACGCCCTATCTCGTACACCTTATCAAATCCCCCCACTATCAACCTTTTGAGGTGCAGCTCCAGTGCGATGCGGAGGTAAAAGTCGCTGTCAAGTGCCTGATAATGTGTTGTGAAGGGAGTTGCCGCAGCTCCTCCTGCCTCGGGTTGAAGCACCGGCGTTTCCACCTCCACAAATCCACGGCTATCCAGAAAATTCCTTATCGTGGTGATAATTTTGCTGCGTGACATAAACATGTTCCGTGTCTCTTCGTTGGAAATGAGGTCGAGATGACGCTGCCTGTAGCGTTTCTCCACATCAACCAGCCCATGCCACTTCTCAGGCAGCGGGCGGAGCGATTTGCATAATATGGTAAACTGGGAAACTTCAAGGGTGATTTCCCCTGCCTTTGTCCTGAAGAGCTTCCCTTCAGCTCCAATTATATCGCCGATGTCAATTTCGTCGAGAAGTCTAAAATTCCCTTCGCCAAGAATGTCATAGCGGAAACAAAGCTGCATTTTCCCCGAGCCATCGCGAATATCGGCAAAAGTCATCTTCCCCATGGAGCGCCGTGCCATAATGCGTCCGGCAAGGGAAATGTTCTCCGCCTTTTTCCCCCGCTCAAATAAAGCCACTGCCTCCTTTACGGTGTGGCTGGGATGATAGCAGTGAGGATAAGGGTCTATCCCCTTTTCCCTAATCCTGCTCAGGCTCTCCAGCCTCTGACTGGTTATCCTCTCCAATCTCGAGCTCATCATATTTAACCTTCAAAATCTCCCTGGCTTGCTCTGCAAACCTCTCGGGAACCATTATCTTCACCTCTCCTAGCCCGTCAACGGTGAATCCAAACACCAGGCTGGAGCTATCATAGCTCAGCAGAACAGGGATTCCTTCGTTCTCCAATCGCCCCTTGATTATCTGCGCCTCTATCTGCTTGGCGTTATAGATAGCAACTAGCTTCTCTTCTCCAGCCATACATTGCTATTGTAGCAGAAACATGCCTTGAAGTGGTTCTTTCAGTCATCCCTCGGGGGATGTTAGCTCTTTGACACGCTGCCAGTTTTTGTGTGATAGTATAATTACAAAATTCTTACCAGGTGTGATGCATATGCCTACTGTAGTAATAGAGGATATTAAAGATAGCATTTACCACTCAATATCTAATATTTTCGATGAGTTTGGTGGTGCAGAGAGTTTGGTAAGAGGCAAAGCGGTATTCATAAAGATAAATGGCATCGATTTCAGAAAGCAATGTTATACCTCCCCGGAGGTTATATCAGCGGCAATCGATGTGATGAACAATGCCGGGGCAAACAAAGTCTATGTGGTGGAAAACTCAACCCAGGGGAACATAACCCGGCTCATCTTCAAGGTGACTGGCATAGACAAAATCATAAAGGAAAGAGGTGCAAAACCGATATACCTTGGCGAACAAAAGCCCGTTGAAGTCTCTATTGGAGGTAGTAAAATAAAATTCCCTGAAGTCCTCTATGATAATCTTATCGTAAACAGAAAGGATAATTTCTACCTATCTATTCCCAAGTTTAAGACACACAGTATGACTACGGTAACGCTTGGCGTTAAATGTCAGATGGGTTTTCCGTACCACAAGGATCGACCCACGAGGCATAATTTCGAACTGCATCAGTTTCTCGCCGATATCTATGCATTCATAAAACCCGATTTCACGCTCGTTGACGGCATGAATGCGATTATACATGGACATTACCCGCTGGAAAAGAAGCTTGACCAGTATCTTGTCCCTTTGAATATATTAATTGGCGGAGATGACACGGTTGCTGTTGATACGGTGGGTGCCAGGATACTTGGATACGACATAGATGAGGTAAAGCACCTGAAAATTGCGTCAGATGCTGGACTTGGCTGCGGAGATTTATCGAAGATTCAGATAAAGGGAGATATTTCTAAGTATAAAACAAAGTATTCCTGCGATATCATTGGAGATTTCCCTGAAGATGTGAAAATTGTTGAAGGGCAGGAAAGGGCATGCATAGAGGGATGTAAGAATAATACCTTGATGGTGCTTGAGATGCTCCATGTAGACTATGGTGGTCACGGGCCGTTTAATATCATATATGGAAAGGGAATCGATAAGGAACAAGTTGATAATCTCAATGACGGCCCTATTTTAGTTGTTGGCCCGTGTTCCGTTGAGGAGGTCGGCGATTATCTACACCAGAAATATCCTGACAAAAAAATCGTCATGGTTAATTTTCATAATGCTCTTGGCGCTGTCACAAGTGCATTGATGAAGTTCATGAAAATAAAATCAATGGATGTTGTACCGATGAATCCTGTTTCTACGTTTCTGGTGTTCTTAAATGCCAAAATGCACGGCACCACTGCACAAACACCTCCCATTATATAGAGTGAAGCTGTGGGATTAGCCAAAAGGCAAGAATGGAGCCTGTAGAAGGTTAGCAATAACAAACCAGGTTCCATATTTCGATGAACTGTTGAGCCACAATCATCTGCAAGGTGAGGTGGCACCAGTCATATAAACGAGTACACCCAGCATAATTTAACATAATGTAGTGCGGGGCTTTAGCCCCGTGCACGACCCTGAAGGGTCGCACTACAAATGGAGCAATGACAAAAAATGTGGCACCAGTCATATAAACGAGTACACCTGTTTGACAAGGATACGCTACAGTATGTTAATATTACCAGAACACCACTAATCTCTCGTATCATGCTGGGTTTGGGAAGGTAGCGGCGGGCGTATTAGCTAGAACTAAAAGGAGGGAGAACTTTTATTAGGTATGCATATAGCAGGAAGGCATGCTATATAGCAATTTTTTATGTATATTCAACTCATAATATCTGGCACTCAATCCGCAGAGTTCTATAAATCATTTCACTTAACCTGAGCAGCGTTTTTTCCCTCACTTAAAGGGGTCTATGTTCGTTTATTATGAAAAAGAATTTATGCGTAGCGATGAAGCCGAAAGATGGCATGAAGTTTGGTTTAACTAAAATCATACAAGATGGTATCAAAACAGAGATAGATGAAGTTGATATCCGCCGCTACTTAGGCTACGAAAGCGAACAGTGTCCGCGGTCAGAGGTATTGTCTCTAGTAGATAGTCAAATACGCAAAGCATATGAACTTATTAAGCCTGCGGCCTATTATGCATTTAAGCCCATAACGAGTGTTGGGAACTCCAGGATATCAGTAGATGGACTACTCTTTACATCCCGTAAGCTTGCTCCGATGTTCTCTGGTTGCAGCCAGGCTGCCATATTCGTAGTAACTATAGGCGAAGCATTAGAGAAGGAAGTTGCTCAACTAACAAAGGAGGGATTGATTCTCAAGGCAGTAGTATTGGATGCTGTAGGGTCAGTAGCAGTAGAAAGAGTAGCAGATTGGTTTGACAGTATGATTAGAAGCCTCGCTGCAGCAAATGGCGATAAAGTGAGCTGGCGTTATAGTCCTGGCTATTGCGATTGGGATATTACTCAGCAGGAGGAGCTCTTCAGAGGACTTGATGCTAAGCTTATCGAAGTTAATTTAACCGACATGTGTTTAATGGTACCTCGCAAATCCATATCAGGCATTATGGGCATGGGGAAGTCCTGTAATACTTTTTCTGCATGCCGTTTTTGTAAAAGGAAGAGTTGTCCCACCCGGAGGGAGGAATTTGTAAATGACTGAGAAGGGAATAGAGGGCGGTAGTTACAAGCCTCTATCTAAAGAATCCATGGAGAGAATTCATGAGACAGCGATGGCGGTTTTTGAGGAAATTGGTATCGCGGTATACTCCACAGAGGCTTTTGATTTATTCAGCCATACTAATGCTCATGTGGATGAGGATAGTTGGCGCGTAACG
>Ga0307433_1001590_pt1 | contig 11982 bp, 6 predicted proteins | sample SalMarWE160210MG_FD_202166 | JGI IMG/M metagenome (GOLD analysis project Ga0307433, IMG submission 202166) | Salt marsh sediment microbial communities from the Plum Island Ecosystem LTER, Massachusetts, United States - WE1603-210 | ecosystem: Environmental > Aquatic > Marine > Intertidal zone >...
TGCGTGCGAGTTCCTCGTGCACGAGGTCCGCGGCGTCGGCCTTGGGCGCCGCCGGTTCGGCCGCCGTCGGTTGCGGCTCGGCCTGCCCGTTGGCCAGCCACGGCATGAGATAGACCAGGTCGGTGAGCAGTCCCTCGGCCTGGCGGCGCATGGTCGCCATCCAGAAGGTCATGCTGCCGTCGTGCTGGCACAGCGGCGCCACGTCGGTCAGGTCGGCCGCAAACTGCCGCAGCGCCGGGGCGACCGCCGCCGGTGAGCCGTCGGCCTCCGCGAGGGCCTGCAGACCGTCTGTGATGGTCTTGGAGACCTTGCGGACGTTCTCCTTGACGCGGCGGTCGGCGATTCGGTCGAGGGCCTTCCGGGCTTCCTCGTCGAGGACGTCGGCCACGTCTTCGAGTCCCTCGCGCCACCGGACGGGCAGGATCGGCCCGGTCATCTGTTCCTGGAGACCGCCCCGCAGCGCGACCAGGCAGCACGCCAGGTTGCCGCTGTCCACCGTGGAGACGTAGTGGGGGTGCAACGGTTCGAGGGTCCACGTGTCGTACCAGTTGAGGAAGTGGTTGCGGTAGCGCGGGAGGCGTTCGAGGGTGGCGAAGGTCTTCTCGGTGCGTTCGATGAGGGCGCCGGCCGTCAGGTACCCGAAGTCGTAGGCTGCCAGGTTTGACAGCAGCGCCAGGCCGATGTTGGTCGGCGAGGTCCGTTCGGTGACGCGGTTCTGGGGCTGTTCCTGGAAGTTGTCCGGCGGGAGCCAGTTCTGGTTGGGTCCCACGAAGTGCTCGAAGTACACCCACGTCCGCCGGGACAGGCGACGCAGAAACCGTTCCTGCTCGGCACTGAACAGCATGCCGCGGGCCCTGAACGGCCGGCTGATGAGCCAGGCCACCAGCGGGCCGACCAGCCACAGACCCAGAACCGGCCAGGCCGCCAGCGGGACCGTCACCTCCAGCGCCACGATCGCCGCCACCGTCAGCAGGGCGATGGCCGGCGCGGTCCACATCGCCCGGAGCGTGGAAATCAGCCCGCTGCGGGTGGCGCGTTCGACGTTGTGGGCGGTCAGCCACTGGAGCAGATGCCGTTTGCTGATCAGCGTCCGCCAGAAGACGCGCCCGATGGCGTCGACGTGCATCAACGCCTCGAACGGCAGAAACGTCAGATGCAGCACGCTGATAAGGAACTGCCTGCCTGCACCCATGGCCGCACGACGCACGTGAGCCGCCCACAGCACCTTGCCGGGCTTGGTGACGAACGCCCACAGGGTCCGGACCACGTCGGGGGCGAAATAGATGGCCAGCAGCCAGAGCGTCCAGGCCGGCTGGACGCCCTCCAGCGCCAGCCACCCGCTGATGAGCAGGGCGAGCATGATCGGCGGCACCAGGCTCCGCCGCAGGTTGTCGAAGATCATCCACCGCGGAAGGCGGGGAAGCGGATTCCGAATCCGTCGGCCTTTGGGTGAAGGCACGTGCGGCAAGAGCCACGGCGCGATCTGCCAGTCGCCGCGAACCCAGCGATGGCGGCGTTTGGCATCGGCCAGATACCGCGACGGGTGGTCCTCGATCAGTTCCACGTCGTTCAGGAACCCGCACCGGGCATAGCACCCCTCGATCAGGTCGTGACTGAGGATGCGGTTCTCCGGGAACCGGTCGTGGACCGCCTTGTCGAATGCCTCCAGGTCGTAGATGCCTTTGCCGATGAACTGGCCGCGACCGAACAGGTCGTGGTACACGTTCGAGACCTCGCGCGTGTACGGGTCGATGCCGACCTCTCCGGCGTAGAGACGCGCAAACAGCGACCGGCTCGCCCCGGTCAGGCCGATGGCGACGCGAGGCTGCAGGACGCCGTACCCCTCGTCCACGCAGCCCGTCTCGGGATTGACGACGGGCCGGTTCAGCGGATGGGCCATCGAGCCGACTATCTTGACGGCGGTCTCAGGCGGCAGTTGGGTGTCGGTGTCGAGGGGAATGACGTATCGGGCGGCGCGGAGGGCCTCGGTGTTGCCGACAATCGTCGTGAAGGCGTCCGTCGGGCCGCCGCGCAACACCCGGTTGAACGCCATCAGTTTGCCGCGCTTCCGCTCGTAGCCCATCCAGGTGCCCTCGGCCGGGTTCCACAGCCGCGGACGGTGCAGCAGGAAGAAGACCGGTCGGCCCGGCTCGGCGTACTTGGCGTTCAACTCGCGTACGCCGGCAACCGCCCGATGGATCAGGTCGTCGTCGTCGGGCATGGTCTCCTGCGGCGCGTCGGTGAAGTCTGTCAGCAACGCGAACAGCAGATTGGGGCTGCGGTTGGCCAGGCAACGGATCTCAAGCCCCTCGACCAGCGAGTCCACCCCCGCCTCCGACGCGAGCAGCGTCGGCACGACCACCACCGTCGTGTGCTCACGCGGGACGCCCTTCGAGAAATCCAGACGAGGCAGGCCGCGCACCGGCACGAGGACCGTCGCCAGCCAGTTGATCAGCGAAATCACCGACTGCGAGACGAACACCAACAACGCCACCGCCGCCGGCACCAGCCAACTCCAGCCGTACACGATCAGGCTCTTGGTCAGCAGCAGCAGCATGCCCGTCACGACGGCGGTCACCACGGCCTCGCCCAGGACGTACACCCAGGGGATCCAGTGGTGAATCAGGCGGCCGGCTCGCCGATGGATCGGCGGCCGGGAGCCCAGCACACGTTCCAGTTCGAGCCGGCCGGACCGGACCAGGAACCAGCCGACATGACGCTGGCGCTGGACGGCGTCCGGATCGGCCGCACGTTCTTCGGCCAGGCGGACGGCCTCCACCGCCACCTCGTGCTCGGGCCGGTTGCTCCAACGGGCCAGTTCCTCGACCACGTGGCGGTACTGGTCGCGGGTGGCGAAATCCATCGTCCCGTACACGCCCGACGGGTCGCGGCGAAGCGCGGCCTCGGTCTGGCTCAGGTTCTCGACGAACTCGTGCCAGTCCAGCGCCGTCAGGGTCCGCAGGCTCGTGATGCTGTTGGCGATCGAGACGCGGTCGGCGGCCTGGTCGTGGCTCTCGGCCCGAAGAATCTGGTCCATCGTCTGGCCGTGCTCGGTCAGGTCCTGCTCGATCCAACTGTTCACCAGCGACAGCGCCGGGTGCTGTCCCTGCAGGCCCGTGCGCAGTTCGGCGATGAACGCCTGCGACATCCTCGGCGAGGCCCGCACGAAATCCGCCAGTTCCGTGATCAGGGCCTTCGGCTGGGTGTGAACCACCTCCAGGAACCGCCGGGCCCAGACCAGAGCCCGGTCGCGGTCCCGCCGACGCGACGCCACCCGATATGACACGCGCCGCAGGTTCTCCAGCAACGCCAACCGCAGCATGATCGGAACGGCCCACAGTTCGCCCAGGGTCAGCGGCCGAACCGTCTGGACACCCCGCACGAAACGCGAGAGGTTCTCCATGTCGATCCGACCGTCGGTGTGCGACACCAGTTCCAACGCCAACTCGTAGACACGCGGGAACCGTTTGAGGGACCCCGCCTTCAATCGCGGCAGTTGGCGGCTGTAGCCGGGGGGCAGGTGCTCGCGGGCAATGTCGATCTGCTCTTCGACCAGGTAGTAGTTGTCAAGGAGCCAGTCGGCGCCCGGGGCGGTCTGGCGGCCTTTGCGGACGGCCTCGGCCACCACGTCGTAGGAGTCACGGATGACACGCTCGTTGGCCTTCAGACGTTCCAGCAGCACTTCCGGACCGGGGGTCGGGTCGACCTGCTGGTCGGCGGCCAGCAGTTTGCCGTGGCTCTCGAGTTGCGCCAGCGCGAACAGTTCCGCACGCAGCGGATACTCCGTCTCGGCGGCACGGTCGGGCCCCTGGCCGAACAGGCGGCTGAGGGGCGGGCTCTTCAGCACCGAGAGGAAACTGTTTGGACTCATTCTGCCTGGCCGACTCCTCGTGTCGTGGTTACCCGCGTCGGCGTTATACCCGACACCGGCGCATCGCAACAGGCGTGCCCCGCCGTCGAACACGGGGCCGGGGTGTCGAAGGGACCCGCTCTCTCCCCATTCTAACCCACCCAGGGCGTCTCAAGTCAAGACGCGGCTGCACGGGGAGCAGGCATCCTCCTCCCTCGCTGCTAGTTCATCGGCGAAACCGCAGGCCCTTCCGTGCAAAATCCGACCCGAAGATGACACGCCCCATGGCCCCCGGTCCGGCGCCGGATGTCCGGGCGTCCGGCCCGGTTCGGTTCCGGGTCCTGTGCCGGTGGCGCTTCATGCCCGACATGGCACACAAACCTTGACAGGTCCAATCGCCCGGCAGCGCTTGACGCGCCGTCGGGGTTTGAGTAGAGTGGGCCGATGCAGAGGGTGATCTGGAATCGGATTCCAGCACACGCCCCTCTGCGACTGACGTGCAAGGCCCTGAAAAGGAGAATCTGATGAGAATGCGTCGCAGGACGTTTGTGCGGTTCGTGGCCGGCTCGGCGCTCGGCCTGGTGGCTGGTTGCAAACAGGAGGCCCAGCCTCCCGCCAAGGAAGAAGGGGCAGTTAGCGATAAGCCGCCCTATCCCGACACCACGCTGTGCGGCAAGTGCGGGCAGGTGAAGGGCTCGGCCATGTGTTGCTGCAACAAGCCCGACCAGCCACGGTGCCCGAAGTGCGGCCTCTTCGCCGGTTCGCCCGGATGCTGCCGCATCACGAAGGGAGAGGCCGTGACGCTGTGCGGCAAATGCGGGCAGGTGAAGGGCTCCGAACTGTGCTGCTGCAACAAGCCCGATCAGCCCTGTTGCACGATGTGCGGTCTGTTCAAGGGCTCGCCCGGATGCTGCCGCATCAACAAACCTGAGGTTCAGACGGCCGCTATCGCCATGGCGAAGGTGGCCTGAGCGGGTTCGCACGCACCGGATGCGTCAGGCGCAGGCGGCGCGCCACCGTCTGCGCCTCGTTTCGGGCAGACCTCACTCGTTCGGATCGTACTCCATGGCTGCAAAGCCGCTGGAGCGGTGCGCGATGAGCGGGGGTGGGCCCTTCGTCTCGGCGTCGCCTTCGACCGAGGCCCCCGCGGGGGCCATCTCCAGAAGCAGGCACTCAACGTCCACGAAGTCCTCGATCAGCGCCATCCCTTCCGTGACGCCGAGCACCGCGACCGCCGTCGCGAGGGCGTCCGAGAGGGCCGGGTTCTCGGCCACCACCGTCACGCTGGCCAGACGCCTGTCCACCGGCCGGCCGCTGCGCGGGTCGATGATGTGGCTGAACCGTCGGCCGGCCACCGTGAACCCGCGCTGGGTGTGGCCGCTCGTATCGACCGCCTGGTCCTTGAGGCGGATCGCCGTGTACAGGCGGGACCGGTCGTCGGGCGACCGCGGGTCCTGGACGCCGACGCCCCATCGCCGGTCGCCGCCCTTCGCGACCAGCGACTCCGGCCGCACCCCGAAGGCATACACGTCGCCTCCCGTCGCCACCAGCCCCGCCGCCGCCCCGGCCTGCTCCAGCCGCCGGGCCATGCGCCCCGCGATGTACCCCTTCGCGATGCCGCCCAGGTCCAGCCGCATCCCTTTTCGGATGCCGACCGAGTGGACCATCTTGGGGAGTTCGTCGGGCGTCGGCGGCGGCGCGCCGGGCGGGGCACCGTCCAGTTCGCCCAGCGGACGCTGGACCGCGGCCACAAGCATCTCCAGCATGTCCATGCCGACCAGCGCACGGGCCTCGGCGATCTCGTCGTCGGTGGGAAGCCGGTTCGTCTCGGCCGCCTTGCGCCACAACTCCAGCAGCGGGCCGACCGTGGGGTCGAACGCGCCGTCCGTCTCGTCGTAGACCTCTCTGGCCGCCGCCAGGCAACTCGTGACCAGCGGGTGCACCTCGACGTGCCAGCGCCCCGCCGCCTTGTTGATTCGTGCGACGTGGGAATCGTCGCGGTGGGCGTCGAGGTACCTGATGCACTCGTCCATCTCGGCCCAGGCCAGCGCGAGCCATTGGCGGCCGACCTCCTCGCTCGGCGCGACCACGCGGACCGTCACCTCGGTGTCCATCGCGTGCCGGGCCTCGACCACCTCGACCGGCTCGCCGCCGCAGCCGGCGAGCGTCAGGGCGGCGAGCGCAAGCGCAAGCGCAAACGCCGCGGCGGGCCCGCTACGGCTCGTGCGCGGTGGGTCTCCGCACCCACCGCGCGGCGAGTAAACTCGCCGGCTAAATGGTCGGGCGCGCGCATTTAGCCGGCGGGCTTGCCCGCCGTGCACCGACTCTGCCGTCGCGGCGCTCGCGTACTGCTTACGTTCGCCCATATTTGTACTCCGCCTGGCAGGAACCCTCGCGGCTGACCATGCACGGGCCGACCGGGCGGGCGGGCGTGCAGGCCTTGCCGAACAGGGGACACGCGTGCGGTTCGATCAGGCCGCGGATGACGTCGCCGCACCGGCAGCCGTGTTCGTCGGTGGCGGTTTCGTCGGGCGGCCAGGAGATGCCGAGCGTCCGGGGCCCGTCGAACGCGGCGTAAGCCTCGCGCAGACCCATGCCGCTGGCGGGGATCGTCCCGAGGCCGCGCCACGTCACGTCGGCCGGTTCAAAGACGCGCTCGATGTGCGCGAGCGCCTCGGGGTTGCCCTCCGGCCGCACGGCTTCCTCGTACACGTTCTCGACGCGTGCCTCGCCGCCGGCCAGTTGTTTGAGGATGGCCGCCACCCCGGCCAGCACTTGCTCGGCCGTGAATCCCGCCACCACGCACGGCCGGCCGTACTCGGAGGCGACAGACTCGTACGCGCGGCTGCCGATGATGACGCTGACGTGGCCGGGGCACAGGAACCCGTCGATGCGGACCTCGCCGCCCGCGAGCAGGGCGTTCATCGCCGGCAGCACCCACTTGTGGCCGGGCAGGATCCGGAAGTTCGCGAGACCCTCGGCCTTCGCCGTCTCGACGGCCACGGCCGTCCCGGGGGCCGTCGTCTCGAACCCCACCGCCGCAAACACCACCGTCTCCTCCGGCCGCTGACGGGCCAGGTCGAGCGCCTCCAGGACCGAGTAGCAGACGGCGACGCTGCCGCCTTCGGCCTTGCGGCGTTCGAGGCTGGCCGTGCTGCCCGGCACGCGGACCATGTCGCCGAAGGTCGCGACGGTAACGCCGTCGCGTGCGGCCAGATCGACGAGGACGTCGATCGTGCCCTGGCTCGTCACGCACACCGGGCACCCCGGTCCGCTGATGAGTCGGACGCGGTCGGGCAGCAGGCTCCGGAGCCCCGTCCGCCGGATGGCCACCGTGTGCGTGCCGCAAATCTCCATCAGCGCGATGGGACCGTCGCCGGGGATGGCCGAGGCGGCGTCGGTGATGTCTCGCTTGTACTGGTCGATATGAGTGGTGGTCATGGCTTCATGCTGTGCGGTGCGGCCGAGTGCCGTGCCGGGGTAACGTGCCCCGCCGCTCCCGCGGCGGGCTCGGTCCCGGCGGCGGGTTCGGAGGGCCTCATTGCTCGGCGCGTTTCAGGTCCTCGATCTGGTCCCACAGGGCGTTGGTTTCGGCGGCGTCATCCGCCGTGACCTTCGTGATGGCGAAGCCGGCGTGGACGAGGACCCAATCGCCGACGTCGGCCTCCGGCACGAGCAGGAGCCCCGCACGCATGCGGTTGCCGCGGATGTCGACGACGCCCATGCCGTCGTCCTTCGTGACGATTTGTCCAGGTATGGCCAGGCACATTGCTGCTACCTCACCTTTTGCAGCGCGCGCGGGGCAAGCCCCGCGGCTAAATGGATTCGGTCTGCAGTTGTGCGGCGGCGACATAGGCCTGACCGAGGGCGACCCCGCCGTCGCTGGGCGGCACGTCGCGGTGACCATACACCTCGAACCCCTCGGATTCAAGGGCGGGCGCCAGCGTCCGGACGAGCCGGTTGTTGGCGAAGCACCCGCCCGACAGGGCGATTCGCCCGAGCCCCGTCTCCTCCCGTGCCCGTTGCGCCGCCGCAACGAGCATCCGTGCGACGGTGGCGTGAAACCGCGCGCTGACGGCGCCCGCGCCTGCGCCCGCCTCAACGTCGGCCACCACGCCGCGAATCAGGGGCACCGTATCGAGGACCCAGCCCTCAACCCGCACGGGCGGCTTGGCCACGCCGGCGTGGCCATGTTTCCCCGAGACGGGGTCCGGCTCGCCGGACGGGTCGACGATGGCGAAGGCGTAGGGCGTGGCGTCGTCGGGCGCATCGGCGGCTGCGGCCTCCAGTTCCATCGCAGCGCGGCCATCGTAGGTGTTCTCGGCGCAGACGCCCGCGAGGACGCTGACCCCGTCGAACAATCGCCCCAGGCCGCACGCCCGCGGCGCGTTGACGCCGCGCGCAATCATCTCGGTCCACACGGCCCGGTCGTTCGCGGCGTCCGAGGCGAGGTATCCGACACGGTGCCGTTCGGCCTCCTCGGCGCCGCAGGCACGGAGCAGCAGCGCCCAGGCCGTCCGGACGGGGTGCCGGACCGCGGCGTCGCCGCCGGGTAGAGGAACGTAGGCCAGGTGGCCGAGTCTCGCGAATTCGGTTGCCGACGCCCGCAGAACCTCGCCACCCCAGACGGTGCCGTCGGCGCCGTAGCCGGTGCCGTCCATCGACAGGCCGAGGATCTCGCCGTCGAGTCCGCACTCGGCCATCACGGCCGCCACGTGAGCGTGGTGGTGGTGCACGCCGACGAGGCCGATGCCGTCGGCCGACGCCCGGCGCCGGGCGTACCGCGTCGAGAGGTAGGCCGGATGCAGGTCGTGAGCGATGGCCGTCGGCGTGATATCGAGCAGCCGCTCCAGTTTCTCGATGGTGGCCTCGAAGTATTGGGCGGCCAGGGCGTTCTTGAGGTCGCCGATGTGCTGGCTGACGAACGCCTCCCGGCCGCGCACCAGGCACACGCCGTTCTTCAGTTCCGGCCCGACCGCAAGGATCGGTTCCGGCGCGGCGAGCGGCAACCTGAGCGGTCGCGGGGCGTACCCCCGCCCGCGACGAAGCATCAGCGGACGGCCGCGCTGCACCACCGTCACCGAATCATCGCAAACCGTGTGGATCGGCCGGTTGTGCAGCAGGTACAGGTCGGCGATGCCGGCGAGGCGGCGGACGGCCTCGTCGCCGTCTCGGCAGATGGGTTCTTCCGACAGGTTCCCGCTCGTCATGACCATCGGCGGGAAGTCGTTCTCGAAGAGCAGGTAGTGGACCGGTGCATACGGCAGCATGAATCCGACGTACGGGCTCTTCGGAGCGACCTGCGGCGAGAGGTCGTCCTCGGCACGCTTCGGAAGGAGGACGATCGGCCGCTGGATCGACTCCAGCAGCGCCCGTCCGGCGTCGCTCACGTGGGCTCGCCGCGCGACCGCTTCGGCCGAGGCGGCCATCATGGCGAAGGCCTTCCGGTCGCGGCCCTTGCGGCGGCGGAGCGAGCGGACGGCCTCGTCGCTTCGCGCGTCGCAGGCCAGGTGGAACCCGGTCAGGCCCTTGACGGCCACGATGCGGCCGGACAGGAGCGCCTCGCGGACCGCCGCGACGGGGTCGGCGCACGCAACGGGCCGGCCCTCGGCATCGTGCAGCGCCAGGTGCGGACCGCACACCGGGCAGGCGTTCGGCTGGGCGTGGAACCGGCGGTGGGCCGGGTCGTCGTACTCGGCACGGCACTTCGGACACATCGTGAAGTGTTGCATCGTGGTGCTCGGCCGGTCGTACGGGATGTCGAGGATGATGGAGTAACGCGGGCCGCAGTTCGTGCAGTTGATGAACGGGTACCGGAACCGCCGGTCCGCCGGGTCCATGAGTTCCCGCAGACAGTCGTCGCAGACGGCCATGTCGGGCGAGACGAGCGCGGCGGGCTCGCCGCCGGCCGACGCGGCGATGGCGAAGGCCGTCTCGTCCTCGGGCGCGACGGTGTCGGTCTCGACGGCGGTGATCTCGGCCAGCGGAGGCGGGCGGGCGGTCAGGTGGGCGAGAAAATCGTCGACGGCCGGCGGCGGGCCCTCCAGTTCGATGAGCACGCCCTCGGCGTCGTTCAGCACCCAACCGCCCAGGTTCCGCTCGACGGCCAGACGATAGACGGTAGGCCGGAATCCGACGCCCTGGACGATGCCGCGCACGCGGATGCGCCGCCGCACCGCGCCCTTATGTTGCCCCGACTCGTCCACGGTCTCTCCGCCTTTCCCCGCTGCCTGAGCGGATCCTATTCTACGCGACGGGCCGGTCGAAAGCCAACCGCCTGCCGGCGGGGGCGCCGGGCGCGAGTGAGCGGTCCCACACACGTTTTGCGCGGCGGGTCGCCCGGCCCTGTTTAGCGTGCTCTCGAAGCGATGTCATTTCGACCGAGCCGTCGCCAAAGGCGAGTACGTGTTTAGCGTTGTCATTCTGAGGCCCGCTTGCGGGCCGAAGAATCTCGCCGTGGTCTTTGCTGTTTCGTTGTTTCCACGGCGAGACCCTTCGCTTCGCTCAGGGTGATAGCCACAACCGACACGCTAAACAGGTACAAAGGCGAGGGCGAGCGGAGCGCTGTACCCCGAGTGCCCGCAGGAAATCTCGTCGTCCGAACACGCATAACGGCGAGATTCCTCGACTCTTTTTCGCTCGCTCGGAATGACACGCTAAACACGTACGGTCGCCCGGCCCGCCGCGCGCGCAAGTAGATAGGAGTTGCCCGAGTGTGTTTATTGAGCGCGGCGTTACAGGGTTGTTACAGAACAGGCGGGTCCGGCGCTCGTATTGAGAATAGAGAACGTGAGAGCGGGGTCTCGCGCGGGCGCGCGGCGTCTTGTGGCGACGGGCGGCGTGGGCTATAGTAGGGGGGTCGGGAGCGTCCGGGCGCCGGATGGCGGGCGAGAAGCCCGGGTATTTCCGGTTTTTTGGGAACCCGCCCCAAGGGGTGGCGTCTAACAGAACAGATAGGACGCGGTGGCTTCACGAGCGGCATCCAGAAGCAACCTGACCGAGCAGGAGTTGATCGGACAGGTGCTCAGCGGTGACAGCGCTGCGTTCGGCGAGATCGTCGAACGCCACGAGGACCGTCTCTACAACACGATCTACCGCCTGGTGGGCTCGGCCGACGACGCACGCGACCTGCTTCAGGACACGTTCGTCAAGGCGTATGAGAAACTGGACGACTTCCGCGGCGGAAGCAGCCTGTACACGTGGTTGTTCCGGATTGCGGTGAACACCTCGCTGAGCCACCGCCGAAGAAGGAAATGGGTTCAGATGGGCGCACCGGCGGGCGACGACGACCCGAACCCCGGCAATGCCGTGGCCGATACGGCGGCCGTCGACCCGGCCGACCCGCTCATCGCGGCCGAAACCGAGACGCTGGTTCAGGAGGCGATCAACAGCCTCGACGACGAACATCGGACGGTGGTCGTCCTGCGGGACATCCAGCACTGCGATTACCACGAGATCGCCGATATCCTGGACGTGCCGCCCGGAACCGTGAAATCGCGGCTGCATCGGGCACGCATGATGCTTAGAGACAGGCTCGAACCGCTGCTCAAGAACTGACAACCGACTTCCAGTTGCCGTCCACGGGGGGTGGAGTGACGGGCGATGTTGTGTGACCAAGCACGTGAACATCTGTCGGCGTACCTGGACAAGGAACTCTCGGCCGACCTGTCGGCCGGCGTCCGTGCGCACCTCGACACGTGCCCCGACTGCCGCAGCCTCCTGAATGACCTCCGCGCCACGTCGGACCTTCTGAGGCGTCTGCCGGTCCACGCCGCCCCGGACGGTCTGGCGGGGGATGTGCTCCGCGAGATGGAACGCCGCAGTCTCCTCCAGTCTTCCGAGACGGCTGCGGGCCAACCGCACGAGCGAACGCTGGCGATCCATCGTGCCCGTCCGTGGCCTCGCGCTTTGGCCGTGGCTGCCACATTGCTGCTGGCGGTCGGCATCGGCCTGTTCGCGTACCTGGGCGGGCGAACCGGTGAGATGGCGCCCTCGCTGGATTCCAGGGGCCTCGACGCCGACAGCCCCCCGGATGCCGCCGCGATGAAGACCGGCGATGACTGGGGCGTGCCGGCCGGCGCCACGCAACTTGCCCGAAAGAAACGGGGCGTCGGCGAGATGGTGGAACGGCT
>Ga0307433_1001592_pt1 | contig 11974 bp, 10 predicted proteins | sample SalMarWE160210MG_FD_202166 | JGI IMG/M metagenome (GOLD analysis project Ga0307433, IMG submission 202166) | Salt marsh sediment microbial communities from the Plum Island Ecosystem LTER, Massachusetts, United States - WE1603-210 | ecosystem: Environmental > Aquatic > Marine > Intertidal zone >...
AATAATCTAAATTATACAAATTATATAAAAGATTTTTGATTTAAAGTTAATTTTTTGGGATAAGATATTTTAAATTAGGATAAATAATTTTGAATTATATTATTTGTAAAAACAATTGGAGGATATTTAAAAAAAAATAAAAGGTTTGATATGCAATGGTAGAAGCGAAAGTTGCTAAAGATAACGATGAAATTCGAATCTTCGTTGCTGTCTGTCAGTGAGGTATAAACATTGCTGAAATAATTGATACAAAAGCACTAGTAGAATTCACTAAATCTTTGCCAAATGTTGTTGATGCTTTGGATTATATTAGTCTGTGTACTGAATCCGGAGCAGAGTTTATTAAGCAAAATATGATTGAAAGTAACGCTAATAGACTTGTTGTAGCATCTTGTACTCCAATCACCCATGAACCGGTTTTTAAAAGTGTTTTAGAAGCAATGGGAATAGATCCCTCATACTTGGAATTTGTTAATATTCGAGAGCATGCAAGTTTTGTTCATAGGCAAGATAAGCCAGGAGCACAAAGAACTGCCGAAGATGCTATTAAATCTGGTGTTGCTCGAGCAGCTGTATTAGAGCAAATCTTGGTAAAAGAAGTAGATATTACTAAGAAAGCATTAATAATTGGTGGAGGTGTTGCTGGACTATCAGCAGGTATTGACTTAGCTGATGAAGGTTTTGAAGTTTTTCTTGTTGAAAAAAGCCCCACTATTGGCGGTAAAATGGCAATGCTCGATCGTACTTTCCCTACTGATGATTGTAGTATCTGAATTCTCGGTCCTGTTATGCTTCAGTCTGCAAGAAGTCCCGGATTAAACATTTATACATACAGTGAAGTAGAGGATGTTTCTGGATTTGTTGGGAATTTTAAAGTTAAAATTCGCAAAAAAGCAAGATATGTAAATAATGATTGTAATGGATGTGGCTCATGTTTCGAAGTGTGTCCTGCTTACGGGTATGATGAATTTAATGAGGGTATGAATCCTCGTAAAGCTATATATGTTTCATTTGCCCAAGCAGTTCCGTCAATGGCTCAGATAGATATGAGTAAATGTATCAAATGCGGAATGTGTCAGCAGGTATGTGAAGTGAATGCTATAGACTTCAATCAAAAAGATGAAATCATAGAATTAGAAGTTGGCTCAATCATAGTTGCTACTGGTTGGGACGAATATGAACCTGAAACTGGATATTTGGGATATAATAAATATCCTAATGTAATAACTCAAATGAAGCTTGAACGCATCTTGGCACCGAACGGACCCACTTTAGGTCACCTTGTACGCCCATCTGATGGTAAAAGGCCAGAAAAAATTCTTTTTATACAATGTGTGGGGTCAAGAGATTTAAATAAGCAGACTTATTGCAGTGCTGGAGTATGTTGTATGATTTCAATAAAAAATACAAAACTCATAAAACAACATTATCCCGATGCGGATATAACTGTAGCGTATATGGATATAAGAGCTGCCGGAAAAGACTATGAAGAATATTATACAGCTTCACGAAAAGAAGGCATCAAATACGTAAGAACAAATATTTCTAAAATATACGAGGATCCTAAGACTCATAATTTAAAAGTAATTCTACAAAATACCTTGAGTAATACGGGCTTAAAAGAGTTTGAGTATGATCTAGTAGTATTATCGTGTGCTATGGTACCAGCCATAGGTGTTGAAAAAGTTAGTAAATTACTAAAACTTGAAACAAGCCAAGATGGATTTTTTAAAGAATTCCATTCTCGATTGAATCCTATAGACACAAAGATACCTGGAATTGTGCTTGCCGGCGTCGCTCAAGGGCCTAAATCAATATCTGAGTCAATATCTCAGGGAAGAGCTGCAGCATCTTCTCTTGCGAGAATTTTGGGTAAAGATAAATACAGAATACTTTTAATTCGAGCCACAGTAGATAAAGAAAAATGCGCTAAATGCGGTTTATGCGAGTTAAATTGTCCGTATGATGCGATAATTTTAAATCCTGATGGTGCGGAAGTGAATGAAATATTATGTCGTGGTTGCGGTTCGTGCTTAGCCAATTGTCCATCAGAAGCGATAACACTTAGATATTATCGCGAACCCCAATATGAGAAGCAAATAGATGCTATATTAGAGGAAATTTAAGGAGGTAAATTGAATGTCGACTAATAGTGAAATGAAAATTATTACTTTCATGTGTTGGAAATGAGGATATGGAGCAGGAGATATGGCAGGAACTATACGAGCTCAATATCCTGCTACAATTAGACCAATAAGAATAAACTGTACCGGACGTGTTACTCCTAGCTTAATGATGCGAGCAATTGGCAAAGGTGCTGATGGAGTAATCGTTGCTGGATGATATGAAGGAGAATGTGATTACGAAACCGGTAATTTAATTGCGGCAAAAAACGTACAATACACGAAAGAAATATTAAAAACTGCAGGTATATCTCCGGAGCGAATACAAATGTTCCATTGTAGTGCAGCGGAAGGCCAAAGATTCCAAGAAGAAGTAACTCGTATCTCTCAAGTTATTGAACGTTTAGGCAGCAACCCAATGAAAGAATCAATATCTTTAGAAAAGGAAAAAAGTAAACCTAAAGACGAAAAACAGAAGTAATAATCCGAAAGAATGAATCTTATGAAAAAATAATAGTTGTAAGATGACAAACCATAAAGCAATGGTTTCGGAATAAAAATTTTATCTATTTTTTAATTTTGAATCCCTATTCATAATATATCAAAAAGATTGTAAATCTTTTTAAATTGGGGTGTCTTGTATAATCGTGTTAGAAATCATCTAAATAGAAAAAACATATAAAGTGAAAAAATAATGGCTGAAGTTAAAACAGAAAGTAAAATTACGGCGCCAAAATTACTCGTATTCATTGGTATGCTCTTTACACTTGCATTAGGTATTACATATTTCTATGGAGCTGGAGATCCCCTAAACATTCTTTGGGGAATAATCTGTTTAGTAATTGCGTTCTTAATTTTTGTATCATTAGAGCTGATTAGTTTTAGACCTGTGAAAATTCTATATCAATGGTGGATAATTCTTATCTTTGGTATAGTTTTAGTGCTATTAGTATACTTTTTCGGTGGTGGATATTTTCCTGCAATTCTACTATTATTAGCTGCTTTAATTGAATTAATAATGGCAAAGAAACCCTATAAAGCCTCAAAAATGGTACTACTAGTGGGTATCGGTTTTTCTATATATGAGTGTTTTATGCTATTTCTCTCTGGAAATACACTCGCAATTATAAATGGAGTTTTCGGTCTAATTTTATTAATAATTTTAGTTCTGATACTCTTTGACCTCGTAGATTTTAAAGTATTGAATTATTCATGGTGGTTAGTGCTAATAGTCGGGTTTGTTATCTTTACTTGGGTATCACCTCTTGCAGGAGGCATACTTACCGGATATGGAGGAACACTTATTTTAATAGCATTTGTACTAATGGTATTGGCATTATAACCAAATCGAATATTTATATATCAACTTTTTTTTTTTAATATTTTTGATTATTATTTTGAAATTAGTCTACTTTTAGGAGTAATTTTTAATTTTAAAATTACTTTTAAAATTTAAATTAGTAATTATTATTTTGGTTTTTTAATTGGATGTAGAAGATAAATTCTTAAAAGCAGAGCAATTATATAAAGCTCATCAATTTAAAAAATCAGGTAAAACATTCCATGCAGTTGGAATGTCATTTCTTGATTTAGGAGATTATAATCAAGCAAAGAGCAGTTTTATCAATGGGGCTAATGCTTTTATCGAAGCGCAAAAATTTGATACTGTTTTAGAGCTCTTAAGACTAGCCAGTGAAGTATCTCTTAAAGTAGAAAACTATATGGATGCTAACCAAATTTATAAGGATGCGATTAATTACATTTCAAACTTAAAAAAAGAAAATGATAGGAATCAAAACTACATACTATTCTCTGTTTTATCATATCTCTGCCTGTTTGTAAATGGAAGGCAAGAAGAAGGTTTAGACTATCTCAAACGAATGATTAAAAAGGTGGATAATACATATTTTAAAGAACACCCATTAATTCGATTAGTTACTGATTTAACTATTGCTTTACGCAATAAAAATCAAAATACTATAGATAAAATTAAAGATACTATAAGTAATTTAAAATTTAGGAAAGAGGAACAAAATTTATTAAAAAAAGTAATTCTGCTTGTTCAAACGCAAATTTTATTAGATCCTACAGTAGAATTAGATAAACAAGAATATACAACCAATGAACTTATTAATTTAACAATAAATTTTGATACAATCTCGTTATTACAAGAATTTAAGAAAACTTTTTATGAATTTAAAGTAGAAAGTTTTGTACTTACAAAAATTACCTTAGATTTATCAGATAACTTAAGTCTAAATAGAAAACCAATTTTTCCTATCAATGTAATTTTAGGTAAAAGTAATCCTATTGGATTCATATTAAAACCCCATTTTCAAATGGATAAGCCTTTCATCGGACCGATCAACATTACTTGTGTATTAAACAATAATCTAACTTTTGTATATGAAACAAAAACTATTGAATTGAATTTAACATCTCCATTGCCAACTCTCAATATAGCAATAAAAAATTTAAGGCCTCCATTGATTGGTCAAAGCTTTCCTTTAGAAATACTGGTGGAAAATAAAAGTGCAGGAGAAGCACTTGATGTTAAAATATTCGTAGAATTTCCTGAATTATTGCAAGTTATGAGAGGCACAACAGAAAAACAGATATATTCTCTTCGTTCAAATGAAGAGTTGAAATGGGAACTTAATATAAAACCGATTGAAGCGGGAGATTATATTATAAAAGTAAAAGTGAATTTTCAGGACCCTGATCAAAATAATATAGAAGAAATTAAGGAGTTCCCATTTTCAATAAAATTATAGTAGTATTATATTAAAATTGGATTCTTTGGGACATAAGTTATTTGTTCACATTTTTCTTTTCCAATAATTACGTCATCTTCTAATCGAACACCCCATTCTCCTAGCCAATATAATCCTGGTTCATTAGTATAAACCATATTTTCTTTAAGAGTAAAGTTATCTGGAATAGATTGACTTATTCTCATTCCAATATCATGGGGTTCAAAACCAAGAGAATGACCTAAACCGTGAAAAAAAAGCTTTAAATGATCAAAACCATATTCGGCTAAAGATTCTCTACATTTAATCGCTGGTATGTTATTCTTGGTACCATCAGTATAAAATTGATTGGCAGCTTTTTTTGCTTCAAGAAGTGCATTATACGCCTTCATGAATCTGTCTGGTGGGTTTTTACCTATCCAAAAGGTCCAAGTTATATCCGAACACATCTCATCAATTTGTAACCCTGTATCAATCAATAATACACCGGGTTCTATTTTTTTAGTAGAAGTATTATGATGGGGATCAGCTGAATGAGCTCCTGTCGCTACAATGGCTTCGAATGATGGCTTTCCAAGTTTCATATATTCATATTCTATTTTTGCTCTCACTTCTCTCTCAGTCATCCCTACTCTGACCCAATCAGATACCGTTTCTAAAATCTCAAGTGTACATTTACATGTATTTTTCAAATCTTTTTGTTCCCCTTTAGATTTGACGCTTCTAAGTTCAGATATAATAGGTGCTGAAGAAATGAAATCAGTTTGGGGTGATAACTTTTTTACAGAAAAATAATCTCCTGCACGTAAATAATCCGCATATGCCGTTCCTTCAAAACTTAGAATATTCTCGCCATAATTTAATGCTATTCGCGGTTTTCTTAAGATATCTTTAAGTTTTGTAATTAAGTCATCAGATGATTTATATGCAATTACTTTCGCATCAACAGCTTTATCTTTAAGAGACTTTTGAATCATAGGCGCTTCCATTTCAACAGCTAAGATAAGGTGATTGCCATCTTGTGCAACGTAAACGTAATTTCGGGCATGGGAACTTACTCCTAACATAAACCGCGAGTTAATATCACTATCTTCATTGCATATTATTAACCATCCATCAGCATCAATTTTTTCAAGAATTTGTTGCGCTCTCTCGAATTTATTCATTTTTAATCGTCATTAAATTGTTATTGATATAGATTCTCGAAATATCTCTATATTTACTTTTTAAAATGAATATTTCTAAATAAAATAATATGCATTTTCTTTACCATCTAGAGTTATGACAAGAAGAGAATTTAAAACGTTTAAATATATTTAGTAAACTAAATTCTATGTATTATACAATTAAATAATTAAACTGAATAAAATGAAACTAAGAGTCAAAACAATTAATTTTGAAACAGGAAACACTAAGGATGTCGTAATAAATAAAAAGGATGCCCAAGAATTGGGCCAAAAGGCAGGAGAGCGTGTTTATATAAAAAGCATTAAAGCTACCTCTCTTGAGAATAAATATTGGGTAGCTATAATTCAGATTGATTATTCAAATTCAATTGTAAAACCCGGCGAAATTGGAATTTTTATTGATATTCTTAGAGAGAAAAAAGAGCTTATTGATGGAGCAGTTATTTCAGTAAAACCAGCAGATCCACCTGATTCGTTTAGATTTATAAAAAAGAAAATTAATGGAAAGAAATTATCAAGCGAGGAGATAAATAGCATAATTGCAGATGCGGTATCGGGATCTCTATCTAAAATTGATTTAGCTGCTTTTATTACCAGTGTATCAATAAATGGAATGGATAATGAAGAAATGACGGCACTCACTTTATCAGAAGTAAGAAGCGGAGATGTATTCTATTTCGGAATGGATGTATATGATAAACACAGTACGGGAGGCGTCCCAGGCAATAAAGTATCCCTAATTATCGTTCCAATTGTGGCTGCTGCTGGTTTAACGATTCCAAAATCATCTACTAGAGCAATAACCTCACCATCAGGAACAGCAGATTCTATGGAGACCTTAGCCCCAGTGGCTTTTAAGTCAGATCAACTAAAAGAGATCGTATCGAAAGAGAATGCATGCATAATTTGGGGAGGTGCTCTTAATACCTCGCCTGCTGATAATATCTTAATTGAAATTGAGAGACCATTACATATGGATCCTATTGGATTAATGATCCCTTCTATTCTAACTAAGAAGCTTTCCTTAGGTGTGAAGAAACTCGTATTGGATATCCCTGTTGGTCAAGGAACAAAATTTTCTACTCCGGATGATGGAAAACAGTTTGCCTATATATTTAAAGAAATAGCTAGAAATGTCGGTATAGAGGCTGAGTGCGCTTTAACGCTCGCACATCAACCAATTGGTCATGCTATAGGACCAGCCTTAGAAGCAAAGGAAGCATTGAAATTATTAATGGACTATGACGCAGGACCTAACTCTTTAATTGAAAAATCTACAGAATTAGCGGGGATTCTTCTTGAAATGGGTGGTAAAGCACAGAAGGGGAAAGGACAAACTTTAGCGAAAGAAATCTTAAAATCAGGAAAAGCTTATGAGAAAATGAAGAAAATAATTCAAGCTCAAGGGGGTAATCCCGAAATAAAACCTGATGATATTAAACTTGGACCCCATATTAAAGAGTTCTATACTACCAAAGAAGGGCATATTACTGAAGTGAATAATGCTTTAATTAACCAAATTGCAAAAGCAGCGGGTTGTCCTCATTCTAAAAGCGCTGGGGTAGAACTCTTTAAAAAACAGGGAGCAAGAATAAAACAAGGAGATTTAATATTTAGAATTTATTCTGATAGCCAAAATCGATTGAAAAAAGCAGAGAAAATCTATAACTCTACAGGGGGCCCAATAATCTTAGGTGGAATGATGATTGAGAGAATATGATTACATTTAGCTAATGATTTAGAATTTTATTTTTTTTTAAAATTTACATTTATTATAGATAGAAGAGAATACCGGCATCTTCAATCTAGTTATCCTAAATTATCTAAGCTGAATGAATTAAATTTGGAAACGTATTACAACTTTAAACTCTAATTTTTTAAAATATTTTCTTGGAAGAAGATAACATTCTAATAGTTACCTACTTGTTATTTTTAATAAATACTATAGGCTAATAAATAATAAAAATGGAATTTTCTCCTAAAGAAATCTACAATAATTATATTAGTAAAAAAATTGATAGATCAACTCTCATTTCTCAATTAATCTCTATAATCGAAAGCAGTGATAATATAAGCAAAAGAATTAAGAGTATCGATACTTTAGCTAGTTTAGAAGTAAAAGATAAAAGAGTTTTTAAATTAATCGAGAATCTTTCGATATCTGATTCAAATGAATTTGTTAGATTAAGTGCATTAAAATATATAAGTAATTATTTTTTGGAATATTCCCTAGAGCCAATGAAATGGGCGTTTTTTCATGAAGAAATTCTACAATGTTTATTAGTAATAGCTGATACTTTAGGAAGTATCAATGACCCTGCTTCACGGGAATTTCAAATTCTAGTTTTAAAAAACATAGAAATTGAAGAATTTAAAAAACATATCAAATTAATGCTTGAGAGTGATAATCTTGATGACTTAAATAATAATGAAATATCAGGCATGATTAAAGATTATCTTATCATTAAGGAATTAAAAAGAAAATATGGACATATAAATTTTATAGTAAACAACGGTAGAGTCTGTGAATTAGATCTCTCAGATATAAGCAGTCATGTATTTGGTTGGAATGCAATAAAGAAATTTCCTGATTTTATAAGTGAATTGAAATTCTTGAAGGTTTTAGATCTGAAATTCAATAGATTAATAAACATTCCTGAAATATTAGGTGCATTAGTTAATTTAGAGTCCTTAGACTTAAGTTATAATAAAATTAAAAAACTACCTGATTCAATTGGCTTATTGAATTCACTTCATACTTTGAAATTAAGATACAATCAACTAAAATCTATACCAAACTCAATTAGTAAGATTCAAAATCTAAAAAAATTCGATTTAAGATCTAATCAGTTAAATTCACTCCCAAATTCCTTAAATGAAATATTTAGTCTTGAAGAATTAGATTTGCATGGTAATAATTTAAAAAGTTTCAATATTAATTTACCTTCATTGACAACTTTGCATTACCTAGAATTAGGATTAAATCATTTAGATAAAATACCCGATTGGGTTAAAAATATTAAAAATTTAGTGAAATTAGGATTAGGAGGGAATAAATTAAAAATCCTTCCTGATTGGATTGGGTTATTGCAATCCCTCGAGGAATTACATATATATGATAATGAGCTCGTAACACTCCCAGAGACTATCGGCAAATTAAAGAATTTGCATGAGTTAAGTTTGTGGAATAACAATCTCTCCTCTCTTCCACAATCTTTCTCTTCATTATCAAAATTAAAAGTATTAAATTTAAGTTGGAATAATTTTGATGAACTTCCCACTTGGATTGGCTCACTTAAATCTCTTGAAACATTGAGCTTATGGGGAAATAAATTAGAGAATCTTCCGAAATCTTTATCTCAATTGAGTTCCTTAAGGATATTGGATTTAAACTTTAATAAAATAAGTATTATCCCAGATTTTTTAAGACAACTAGAAAAAGAAGGATTAATTATTTATAAGTAACCTAAAATCGCCCTATAGTAAAGCTTCATTAACAATATATAAAAAAACATGGAAATCAATCCAAGAAATTTATATAAAGATTACACCAAAAAGATCATTGATAAAGATTCACTTATCAAACAGCTGATTGCTTTAATCGAAAATAGTAGGAATATACATATAAGAATTCAAAGTATTCGAATTATTGGCCAATTAGATTTAAGTTCTAATGATTATTTAATAAAACCGAGTAAACTTTATCATATATTAGAGAATCTCTTGATCTCTGATTCAAATGATCAAATAAGAAATGAGGCAGCAATCCTCCTTAACAAATATTATAAAAAAATCTCATTATCCCCAATGAAATGGGCTCTACTTCATGATGAGTCTCCTGAATGTTTAAAAACCATCCATGCATCTCTAATTGAAATTATAGGTGAATTAGAAAGAAGTAATGATGAAGAAACAGTTTCTATTCTAAAAAATGAATTATTTTCAATCGACGATAAGGATTTTAAAATTAATATTCACCAATATATCACATTTGGAAATAAAAAATTTTTAACAAAGAGTAAAATCACCGAAATTTTAATAAATTTTTTCACGATAGTATATCTAAGAAAGATATTTTGGCGTCTAAAATATCGTGTGATAAATTCTAGGGTTGTCGAATTAGATTTTAGCTTTAAAGTTCTAACTAAATTACCTGAAGCTCTAAAATTTCTTAAATCACTCAAAAGATTGACTTTGAAATATAATCAAATCTTAGAGATTCCTGATTGGATTGGTGAACTCACATCTTTAGAATATTTAAACTTAAATATTAACAATGTTCCAAAATTACCAAATTCATTTTCCAATTTGCATCATCTAAATGAATTATTATTATGGAAAAACGAGCTAGAAACTCTTCCGGAAGGTATAGGTAATTTAACGCAATTAAGAAAGTTGAATTTACGCCTCAATCAAATAAAAAAATTACCAAATACGTTAACTAACTTAAGCAATCTTGTAGAATTGGATTTACATGATAATAGATTGCAAATTCTCCCAGAATCAATAACTCTCTTAAAATCTTTAGAAAAATTAAACTTAAGTTGGAACATATTGCACGAACTTCCCGATTCTATACAATATTTATCGTCATTAAAGATTTTAGATATAGAAAGAAACGAATTGCGGTCAATTCCCTCCTCATTTGGTAATCTTAGCTCACTAGAAGTGCTAAATTTAAGTGAAAATCAATTAGTAGAATTACCCGAGACAATAGGAAGATTAAATTCTCTAAGAATTTTAAATTTATCTCGAAATGAACTAAAATACCTACCACATACATTAAGTTCTCTTCAATTACTGGAAGAGCTATATTTAGTAGATAATCCTTTAGAAGAGATTCCGTCTACCTTACGAAAATTAGAGGATAATGGTCTTAAAATTTTCATTTAGTTCCATTGATCATCATATATTTTATTGCGTTTCATATAATTGATTGATTTCTTTTACTGTTGTTATGTCTTTAGGACCCTTTTCCGGGCGTAGACGTTGAAAAACGGGGAATCTCATTGAATATCCGAGTGATGAGAATTTATCACTTATTGTAATTTCATCTCCAATTATCTCAATAACTACTTCTGGTTTTAACCATTGATCGGGTGTATCTTCACAAATAACATTAGGAGATTTTCGAGGAATTTTAAATTGTTCCATCTCAGTCATCAACATTTCCATGATCTCATCCGTCCATCCTGAAGCGATTCGAGTAAAGGCTTCGAATTTATCATTTTCAGGATCATAAACGGCACCAATATATGTCCCATACCATCCTTTTCGTCTTCCCCGTCCAAAATTTGCTCCTACTAATACAACATCAATCGAATCTTTTAATTTTCCCCCTTCCAAACCTTTTAATTTAATCCAGATGAAACCACGATTACCTGCTTGATATATCGAGTCTTCTTTTATAGATTTTGCCATAATTCCTTCAGCACCAGCACTTCTAGCCTCATTAAAGAAATCTAATAATTCCTCAGTAGAATTAATTAGTACTGATTTAGCCAGTTGTAATTCATCTTTTTGTGTAACAATGCGTTCTAGCGTTTTGCGTCGTTCAGGAAGGGGTTTATTAATAAAAGATTCCTCTTCCAATTTTAATAGATCAAATAGGAATAAACAAACCGGAATTTCTTTTACCATTTCATCAACATCATATTTTCTTCTTCTTTTGCTTAACACTTGAAATGGCAACATTTTTTCATAAAAGGCATCCATAGCAACAACTTCCCCTTCGAGGATAACTTTTTTCGCTTTTATATTCTCAATAATAACCTGGCATACATCAGGATATTGATCAGATATTTCGAGTAACCTTCTTGAAAATAATTGGATATTATCTTCCTGCTTATGTATTTGTAGTCTTTCCCCATCTAATTTATATTCTGCCGTAAATGGTGTCCCTAATTTTACA
>Ga0307433_1001594_pt1 | contig 11970 bp, 12 predicted proteins | sample SalMarWE160210MG_FD_202166 | JGI IMG/M metagenome (GOLD analysis project Ga0307433, IMG submission 202166) | Salt marsh sediment microbial communities from the Plum Island Ecosystem LTER, Massachusetts, United States - WE1603-210 | ecosystem: Environmental > Aquatic > Marine > Intertidal zone >...
TTACGGCTTTCTCGTAATCTCCAGGAGAATTTATTATAGATTTTATCAAAATTTTTTCATAATTTAGACTATTGGGAAATTTATCATATAATTTTATATAATCTCCCGTTTTCCTTAATTCCCTTCGAAGTTTTTGTGATTCCCCATTCTCAGTAGAATACGTATTTAATACTATTTCATCAAAAGCCTCCTTGAAATTGCCTTCAAGAATATATCTTCCTACTAAGTGTGAATTCGGCCTAAATGTGCCAAATCGCTGTAACCCATAATAATTAGGGAAGCCTTTTTCTTGTACAATCTTTAAGATTTTTTGAATGTGTAATAATGAACTTTTTTCGGGATCAATTTTTCTTAATGTAATGGTAAAATTATTTCCCCAATTACTTCCAATTTTGACCGATTTTTTTGTTGGAATAATATTTCTGATGAAAATATCTTTATATCTAAATTTCTTTAAGCGATCAATATGATTTCCTTTAATAGAGAATTGTTGTATGCTGAGTGAAACCTTGTCTTTTAAACCAGAATAATTTATTAATTCTATTGGTATATCTAGAGATTTACTTAATAATCGAATTACTTCAAATGTATCTCTATTAATTTTGATTAAATTAAAAGTTGTATAATTATAGTTAGAATCTTCAAAAAAATGAGTAATAGGTGTATCTTCTTTAATTTCAAGTATATTACCTTCACTGGTGATCTCTTTTACGACAAAGTCCTTATATGTATTTTTATAAATGCCACCAAATCCCTTCAATTGAGAGGTTGAGTACACACTAATACCTACAAATTTTTCTAGTTCCCTCTCATTATTCCCTTGAAAATCATGATGATTAATAGAATAATCAACCAATATTGGAACCTTTCTAAATACATTTATAATAATTTTAAGTCTCCAGTTATCTCATCAATCTCTGAAGAAAGTGCAGGACCTATTCCTAATGCTGTAATGGTTCCGGGTGTTAATTGAGTCAACCCAGCATCTTTAACCAAAAAATAAATTATTTTTTTCTTTTCTAATTTTATTATGATTTCTTTTATCAAATCTAAATTATTAATTTTAAGTACTACCTTTTTTTGACCAGTATTTTTCCAATCCTTCCAAACATTTTTATTCTTTATCCTAACTAAATCAGAAGCAGACACAGAGGCATGGCATGATTGAGCACATTTTTTACCGATGCCCATCTTTAAATCAGTCCTTATTAGAATTACTTGTTTATACTCGTCCAAAATAATACATACCTATTATTATTTAAGCAAAAAACAAATATAATGGTTATTCAAATTCAATTCTAGTGATATTTCCCGTTAATTCTAAAACTAGTTCTTCCAGTTCCTCCTTTGTAAATAGAATTTTATCTAGATCTTTTTTAAAGAGGATAGCTTTAAATTGAATATCTCCAGTTGCAAGGAAGATTTCATTTAAAGAGAGTATTTTATAGGGAGCGATTAAAGCTTCTAATACGGGTCTTGGTTTCTTAGTATTTTCAATAATGATTATTTCATCGATTTCATAGGTTTCTTTCATCCAATTTATTAGTTCGTTTGTAATTTTTAACTTATCTTTTTTACCTACAACTAAAATTACTACGTCTTCAAAATCAATCGCTTTATAAAAAGAAATCTCTTTTAAATAACCAAATTTTTCTTCTTCCAGGTCAAGTAAATCCTTGGCTAAATCTAATTCAAATTGTGTTATTTTACCCGTATCAAGATTTTCTTGGCAATTAACACATAAAAAACCTGTTCTTACACATGTATTACAAGCTGGAAGCTTTCTCATTAGTTTAATACTTAAATCTTTTTATCGAAATCAATTCAATTATTTTAAAGCTCAATAACATCGCATTTAATATTGTTCAACAATCTATCTGCTGAATTTGGGTCTGTTTTATATGTATAAAGGTATTTACGGGTTCTAAGCTTGATTTTTACAATATCTTTTTTACGTTTGACCCTGCAATGAATAGCAAATTCCGCTAATTCAAGAAATTTTTCTTCACTTAATATCTCTTTTGGCAATTTAATCGACACAAAACTGTTATTCTTAAAATTTAATATATATATTCTATTAATTATAAAATTTTAATTTTTTCATTAGATACAAAAATTTTAATTTTTAAAACAATTTTACAGTATAATCTTTAATTTTTAGAATGCATTTTTTATTACAAAAAGTAAATTTATGAGATGAAATGAACAATGGCTCCTATTGATGACCCAGAAAAACGCAAAATAGCAAGATATCATTTATTAGAAAAAAGTGTGTGCAGGCGATGTGGAGCACTAAATCCAATTAGGGCAAAAAAGTGTCGCAGATGCCATGGAAAGGATCTTCGATTGAAGAAAAGAGAATTAGTTAAATAATAGCTTTTTTCCTTGATATAAATATTTAATTTTATTTTACTTTAAAATATAAAGAGAAAATAAAATACCATATAAATACATACACCTAAAATTAATACAAATATCACAATTAATCTAATGTAACATGTTCTTTTCAATTCTTTTCTAAATATCGCTTTGAAATTTTCATATATGTTCGATTTAAATGATTTTAGATATGATCTATCCTCTTTCTTTAATGTTATATTTATTCTATAGGTGATCGAGGGAATGTTTAATTCAATCACGTTAATGGGTAAAAATATAAATAGAAAAACTAAGATCATAATTATTAGTAATACTATTGTGCTAATGATGTTATCAAGGATTAAGCCTAACGAGTTTGCTAATACCCAACCTTCAAATTGTTGTATAGTTAAAAATATAATTAAGCCCCCCAATCCTACAAAATCAAAAAAATCTAACTTTCTATACCATTTTGTAATTTTTACGGATTTTACCTTGTCAAACATCATATACTGAAATTTAAACATGAATTCTCGGCATAAAGTGAATTTCTGTAAATCAATATTATACTGTATCTCATCTCCGTTATCTTTGCTAAAGTCATGATTAATTGCCCTTATAATAAGTATAATTCCATAGGTTAATGCAATCCACCAAACAAAAGGACCAAATAAAATCATCTGAGTAATCATAATAGATGACATTATTACTAAAACCATTCCAAATAATAATTGAAATAACTGAAAATGGGTCTTATTAAGTTGAGATGAAACTACAATATCATTTTGGAGATTTTTTCCCGTAATCTCTCCGTTTTGTTTTCTATCATTAGGTAATTTAACTTTTCTGGGGAGATAACCAAATAGGTCTTTAAAATCATCCTTAACTTTTTTTTGATTTCTAAATTTTATTGGGGAAAACCACATCTCATATAGCATATCCTTGGTCGCGATTTCGAAATAATGTGGTTGAAATAAAACTAAAATAATTAACACTATTATCTCTTCTAGTGAATATATTAAAAAAGACCAAGATAACACATATTCTGGCCCTGCTTTATCCACAAAAAATAAGGGAATTCCCGTCATTAACTGTAATACAATAAAAGGAATAAATAATACAATCCAAGACAATTTTGGTCCAAGATGGTTATTTTGAAATCTTATCGCTTCAATATCTTTTTTAGGAATCTCCGTTAACCATGAAAATCCTGGTCGAATTTCATAAAAAAAATAAAAATTTTCAGATACTGAAAATTTTCCCCTAAATATACTTAATACAAAATATAAAAATAAGCAAATTCCAATTATGAACATAGGTAGACCTGTTAGATAAAAAAAAGAGGGGCCTCCAAGAACAACAGCGCTTCCATATTCAACCTCATGGCCAACATCCATGCCAAAAGTGCTAAAAGATATTATGCCAATGATAATTAAAATTAAGGCTGCAAATAATCTGGAGATATCATAAGAGGAAAATCTCACTTCTTTTAATGGTATTTCTCTTAAATTTCGTGCGCTTTTGATAGTAATTGAGTTCTCTCTTAAATAATAGGGTGCTATGAAATATTTTGAAGCAATGATGAGCCCTATTATGATAATCATAATATCGACTAATATTGAGAGATTGACATCTTCTACTTCAAATCCAAAATCTACTCCAAATATAAACAGAAACAAGCCTAGGATTGTAATTATTAATCCAGAAATTAAAAAGAACCATCTCAGGATTTTCTTTTTGGGATGAGTTTGTTTTAATTTCTCTATCTCAGCTTCACTTAAAATAGTCATATTCGCGATTATTTTGAATATATTAATATATCTTTCAATTTTTTCTTTTATAAAAGTTCAACTTCAAATATTTCGGTTGAAAAAGTAAATTTCATTCTCTTATCATAATGGATTATAAAGAGTTTCGCAATGGACTTTTATCATTATCCTCTCTTTTGTCTCTTTTTTCATTGACTTTCTTATTCAGTACCATCGTTTTAAAACCCTACATCGCATTAGAACCGATTGATAGAGATTTTATTGTTCTTATTTGTATTCTGAACATAATATTTAGTGTATATATTATACTTGAAGGAATACATTTAAAAGATGTATTTAAATTAGAGGATAAAAATATAATAAAATTTGGTAAAAGACTTGGTATCATCACAATGATTTATTTTCCTAATTTACTATTATTTTTTTCCCTACTTTTTAAAGAACAGAACAATCTTCAATTATTGATGATCTATTTATTGCTTATAATTAAAGTGTTCTTATTAGGTATTATTTTTAAAGAAGTGTATGATCTGGTTTTAAAAAATCCTTCTGACAGAAAATTTGAACTGGAAAAAAATCGTAAGCTATATTTTGAATGATTTAGATAAATAGGTACTTATAAAGAGAAAATTATAAAATTAATACCCCAATGAGAAATATTTCATTGTTTTGTAAGTTTTTCTATAGCCGTCTCAATCATCTTGAGTTTGGTTGAATATTTTTCCAAGAGTTCTGCGAATTTGTCTACTTCAATCTCATTGCTTTCATTTAATTGTTTCAACTCGTTTATTGTTCGTATAATTCCCGATTTCTGATCAATTAATTTCTCTTTTTTGCTATATGGGATTTTCTGTTCTAATTTCTTCTTTTGAAAGGATTTAAATCTTTTTATATTAAGATCTTTAGGCACAAATCTCGTCAAATATACGATATTTTTCGGTACAAAGGGAGCTAAATTCTCTGGGATGATAATTATGGGTTCAGGATCTTGTATTTTTTTAATTTCTTCATAATCTAATGATTCAATATTCATCTCTTTTATTAATTCTTTTACAATTGAGATGTTATTTTCAATGCTATCGCGCTCATCTTTAGAAAGGTCAGATAAGTTTTTTACCATTCCTTCCCAGATATCCAAAGCCTTTTGATAATAGAAAGATGCTTTTTGATTTAATTTTAAGACTTTATTTTGATTTATAGAAGTTAAGGAAGATTCAATTGATGCGTGTGCCTTTAGTTGACAAGCTTTTCCCATATCAAAATGAAATTGCCCTCTTAATTGCTGTTTCTTCTTTTCAACATGCTTTTTAAGATAAAATAACCTTTTTGATAATGCACTTAATCCCGCATATAGTTTTGAGGCAAAATAAATGTTATTATTATTTTCTTCTCTTAATGCAGCTAAACTTTGAGCAATTACGCGTGCTTCTTCAGAATTTAATTCTAAATTTTCAGACGATAAACTTGTCCCAACATCTTTCTGATAAACCACAGAAGAACTAAAATAGGCCGCGCTTTTATAAATCTTACTACATTCCACCATTGCAATGATGGAGTCCTCCCATTCTTGCTCATTTTCAAACTTCTCAGAAAGGTACGCATAAGCTCTTGCCATAACCCATAAAATGCGACTGCACTCAAACATAATATCATTAATTTGAATTTCCTTATTATTTTCTAAAGGATCTTGAAATATAGAGGTGATATCTAGATCTTTTAGAATCTTGGAATGATCTACGTTCTGATAATTTATATTCAAAATACGAGTGTATTCCAATACTAGATTTAAATCATCTAAAGTAAAATTCTCATCTTCTTTTTCTAAGGCTTCTTCTAAATGTTTAATTTTAAAATGAAGATATCGAATTCGACGTTTAGTATCTTCATCTTCAAAAGGAGGCATAATTTTTAATCATGTTTTTTTATTAAATTCCAGTTATATAAGATAATTTAAGCATTATTTTAAAACTAATCTATCTTAATATTTTTATGAAAAACTTCTTTTATTTTAACTGATTACCGAGTTTATATCTTAATCATGAAAAAGAAGAAAATATTCATTTTTGAGTTTGTTTCTGGTGGGGGATTTAATAAAGAGAGTATTCCGTCGTCATTATTCTCTGAAGGATATAGTATGCTCAAATCAATAATAGAGGATTTTAAGAAACTCAACTTTGAAATTTTAACCCTCTTAGATAAACGCATCAAATTTCTATCGGCTTATTTAAAAGCAGATTTCATCTTATTTGTTGATCTAGATGACAACTGCATTGAAAAGTTTGAAAAAACTTTATTAAAATCAGACTGTTGTTTCATTATTGCTCCTGAATTTTCAAATATTCTCTACAATCTCACAGAAATCGCTTATAAATATAAAAAACAAACATATAGCATAGGGCTAAATGGGATTAAACTTGGAGCCTCAAAGATGAACACCTACGAGTTCTTTAAAAAATCTCATGTTCCCACTCCAGAAACGTATGTAATTCCTGTTTATGATGGTCAATTTGATTTAGATTTTATTCATAATAAATTTAATGAATTGAACAACTCCATCATTATTAAACCCGAAGATGGTGTAGGAGCAGAGTCAATTCTGCATATTGATCAAGAAGAACAAATAAATAAATTATTTGGAAACTCTAAAAACGTATTGGATCTTTCTCGCAAATATATTCTACAGAGATTTATTGATGGAGTTGACATGAGCATGTCTCTGATAGGTGTATCGAAATTCAATGATGTTATCCCATATATTTTAAGTATTAATACTCAAAATGTTATTCTTTGTAAAAACAGCATCGACTCAAGATATAATGGAGGTATGACTCCTGCAGAAAATTATGATGAGATTCAATCCTCTTTACAACCCTTAATAAAAAAGTTAAATCTCTCTGATTTTAAGGGATATTTCGGTATAGATTTTATAAAAACTCCAAAAGCTGGCTTTCAATTTATTGAAATTAATCCTCGATTGACAACATCTTATTTAGGAATCAGAAATATTTATAAGATGAATATATTTAACCTAATAGTTAAACCTATGAAAATGGGATTAGAAAAAATGTCTATTCATCCAGAATACTTTTCTAAATATAATCGATTGGATTTGCAATATATAGGGCAAAAATCTAAAGAAGATATAAGAAATAATCTTACTTTTAAGATCTTAAAAAAAATCCCGGAGATGATAACCCCTCCAATACAGTTAATTGAAACGAATTCTAATAATTATTCATGTTTTATTGCAACAAAAACGCGAGATTTGAGGTCCTCTGATTATAGAGTTTCGCAAATTCTTAAAGTATTAAAAAAATTTGAGTTTATCCAACTAAATAGAGAGGAATAATATTATGGAAAACGCAGCATAATGTACCAATAAAGAAAGGATTAAAGAACTCTCAATTTTTAAATACTTATAAACGCTTAAATTATAGGTTAGAATCCATAATGACCATAATTGAAATATGATAAGCACTATATTATCTATAATATTAATTATCTGATAATTAAAAGAATTAGTCAACTGAAAGAGATAATGTAATAGCATATATATGAGCATTGGTAAAAGTACAAATGAGAAACTTAAGAAAAGCTTTAAAGAGTTTTCCTTTTTTTTATAAAATAAACGACATAAACCTTCAATAACAAAATAATAAAGTAAATAGTTTAAAACAAAAAATAAAGGAAGTAAATTTAAAATTAATTGTGTTATATCTTCCAGATGTTGGAAAAAATCTCCAAAATATAAAAATAAGGGAAATAATCCATTTAAACCACACAAAATTGCTCCAGATATGAAAATTGTTGAACTTATTAATAAAACTTGAAGTAAGTTGAAATTATTAACCGTTATAAACCTTTTTGGTGTAATATGCATTAAGGTCTTAAGAATTGGTGAATTAAATTCCTTTTTTGAAAACTCTTTAGTTATGTATGTTTCAATATTGTCCTGTAATGAATTATATGCATGAATTCCAAGATCAGTTAGATAATACTTTTTATCCTCTTTTTGTTCAATGAGCTGAGATAATGATTCTAAATGATGATAAATTGTTCCAGTACTCACCTTCAGTTCTTTTTTTAGAATAGTAAAGGAAGAGAACTCATTATCTCCTATAATTTTGATAATTTTGCGCCTTAAATCATGCCCTAAAGCATAATAAAAATCTGATTCTATATCAATAGGTTCTTTTTTCCGCTCTGAATTATTTTGCTTATTATTTTTGATTTTAAAACCCCTTCCTAATCTTTTTCTTTTAATAGAAGTATATTCAAAATGTCAAAGAAGATCAGTATTCCTCCCACTATCGCGAAATAAAAACCTATTTCCGCGCTAGCCATATATGGAAATTCTCTAGGAATCAATTCAAAAAGAAAAATTAAAAAAAATCCTAATCCAATGAAATTAATTATTACCGTATTTATTTTATATTCTAACTTATATATAATAAGAATAGTTCCAAATAAACAGATAATCCCACTAATAATTGGAAAGATGTATAGAAAGGAGTATTCTATTTCCAAGTAAAGATAGAGAAAAAATAAAGTAAGTAATGTATTTCCTGAAAACCATGAAAGGAATTGAGAAATTATTAAGAAAATTGACCCTATTAACCCTAATAGCCTAAAATCCAAATATTTTCGTAATTTCATTTAATCGTCAAGTCATTTGATTATTTGCATATAAAGATTCAAATACTATAAAAAAAAATAATAATATTAATTTATTTTAATTTCAATTTTTAACATCTTAAAGTTTTTTTGGAAATAATTATGAGTCAAGAAAATAGTGAGGAACGACCTGATTTAGATTCGATCCCACTCTTTGATTACTTAAAGCAGGAGGTTCCGATAGAAGATATAAGAGATTTTGCAAGCCCAAAGCGAATTTACTCTATAGATTTCGTCAAAGGTCTCGCAATCATCATGATCATGATGGCCCACGCCGCCAGCGCGTGGTTCGATACAGAATGGATTTATCTTTATGGTATCTTGTATTCGTTATTAGACATTCTCGGACCCTCATTATTTGTTTTCCTTTCAGCTCTAAGTGTGATATTTAGTATCAAAAGAAAACAAGGTATTCAATCGGATAAAGCAATAAGAACTAGGATTATAAATAGGGGTATTGTAATCGCCGTAATTGGTGTTTTCTTTAATTTAATTTCCATTGAATTTACAATTGAAGGGTATCCTTTTCCTTTAAACTTGTGGGGTTGGAATATATTAATGTTTATAGGATTTTCGCAAGTAATTTCATTTTATGCTCTAAAATTGAATAAATTTGCTCGTGTTATTATTGGTATATTTATTATTTTCTCATCAGACACAATTCGTGATTTTTTATTAGCAGGAAAGGAATCTGGAAATATTATTTTAACTGTTCTTCACTTTATAGTAATTTCTCCCGCACCTATGACCCCTCTCATCCCTTGGATATCAATTTGCTTCATATCGACCATTTTTGGAGAATATTTATACGATGCCATGATAGATGGAAGGAAGCAAGCTTATACTAGATTATTCAAAATGTTCATTTACTGGGGAATATTTCTAATTTTATACGGAATGGCAACTGGATTTACTTTATATCATTATGATCCTGCCAGTGGACTTCCAATTTTATCAGAAAGTGAATATCCTCATATCCAATTATTAAAAATTGCAAATTCACAAATGTTCATCCCAGGCTTTCGATTTCCTGGGATGCCTGAATTTCTCATTAGAGGAAGGGGTCCAAACATGTGGTATAATTTAGGATGCGCACTAGTTATTATAGCAGTAAGTTTTTATTATCTTGATATTAAAAAGAAAAATAGTAACTTTATAAGTATGCTTAAATATTACGGAAAAGTGTCTTTAAGTATGTTTTTAGTCCATTATACATTCATAACTTTGTTTGTGGGCTACCTTAACATTATATTTTTCGTATTTGTATATATTGCTTTTGGAGGTTTCATGGGCTTCTTGCTCTATATCTGGATTGAATTTGGTGGGGGTGCTGGAACTCCAGAATGGATAATGGTGCAGATAGGTAGGGTAGGGCAAAAAACCAGCAAGGGAATTAAAAAGGAATCCCAAATAATAACTAAAGAAATTAAAGCTAGTGTTAAAAAATTGAAGAAGACATAACACACGTTCTATTATAGGAAGAATTTTGATCAATTTGAAGTGCGTATATACTTATTTTCAATAATTTCCATCATAAGATAGTATTTCGATGAAAAATCAAAATTCTAAACATATAAATATCTGTAAGATAATATATGAAATATATAAAGCGATATTAACAAAATCGTTCAAATATCTTAAAATCTTTTCGAGGTTTTTACAATTACGGAAACTTATAAATTTAAGATTACTCTTTTTGGACCGGGTGGTGTAGGTAAGACCTCCTTATTGATTAGATATATAAAAGATTATTTTAATCCCGATTTAAAGCAAACGATTGGTTCTAACTTCTTAATCAAAGATGTAGAATTTCAAGATAAAAATGTGAGACTTCTGCTTTGGGATATTGGCGGTCAAGAGCAATTTAGCAAACTAAGAACGATATACTTTAAAGGGAGTAACGCAGCATTAGGTGTCTACGACGTAACGAGCCCTCAATCACTGCTAAAGTTACCTGGGTGGATAAGCAGTATTAAAAAAACCGTGAAAAAGTCAATTCCTATGCTAATACTTGGTAACAAAATAGACCTAGATAGAAAAGTCGAAAAAACTGAAGCTGAGGACTTATCCAAACGACTGAATTGTGAATACTTAGAGACTTCTGCGAAAACCGGAGAAAATGTAGAATTAGTGTTTGAAAAAATTGCGAAAGCGTGTTTAGAGAGTATTACTGAATAAAATTAAAGGTTATCTCTCAAATTTTATTCCTAAATTCTTTAACTCTAATATCAGTTTATCATAACTTGTGAAGCGAATGCAATTAATCCCAAATTCAAGGGCAGCTCTAATATTATTTAAACCATCGTCGATAAAAATAATTTCTTTTGCTTTACATCCAGCTTTTTTAATGGCAAATTCAAATATGGCAGGATCTGGTTTAGTCATATGAATTTCATGAGACAATATAAATTCATCAAAGAGATCCCAAATATCCCATTTTTGCTTTTTCAAATGCTTCCAGTGGCTTGCATTAATATTTGATAAACACATTAATTTAAGCCTGTTATACTGTTTTATTTTTTTCACGATTTCTACGATATCATAATTAAGCCCTGAGATTATGCTGTTAAATGCTTCAAAAAATAGCGTTTGAGTTAGCTCTTCGCCTAATTCGAGTAATTCACATGATTGTTTAAAAAATTCCTCATCGGATATCTTTCCTTGATGATAAATATCCGATTGTCGAAAAAATTCTAAATAGATTGATGATTGAGGTTTATTTAGAGGAGAAGGAGTAATTACTTCATTAAAAAATCTGCTAAAGTCTAAATCAACAATTACATCCCCTAAGTCAAAAATAATACATTTAACATTCATTCTGATATAGGAACCTCCATTATAAAAAAATATAATTTAATGTCTAAAATATACTTTAGTTGACATTTTCCTGAATGGGATTGGCAATTTGTGTTTTGGATATCCTTTTGTATCTTCTTCCAACAATTCCATCAATCTACTTAACTTTACGTCATTTATTTGTTCTACTGTAGATTTTTTTGGACCAAACGGTTTTCCTATTAATCTTTTTCTAATAGAAACTGTCTGGTTAGCTAATTCTTTCTTACCCAAAATAATGGTATAAGGTATCCATTCTATTTCTGCTTGTCTAATTTTTTTGCCAATTGTCTCATCCCTATCATCGAAATCTGTTCTATAGGATTCATGGTTT
>Ga0307433_1001597_pt1 | contig 11960 bp, 9 predicted proteins | sample SalMarWE160210MG_FD_202166 | JGI IMG/M metagenome (GOLD analysis project Ga0307433, IMG submission 202166) | Salt marsh sediment microbial communities from the Plum Island Ecosystem LTER, Massachusetts, United States - WE1603-210 | ecosystem: Environmental > Aquatic > Marine > Intertidal zone >...
CCTGCCAGCTTATGCCACAACCCTTAAAGCTCCATCAGGGCTCCTCAAACACCTCATGAAGATAAAAAAGCGCCGGCTTTATTTAAAGCCAGCGCCGCTAAATAGCTGGTGGAGACGGGGGAGAGTCTAACTCCACTGTCCATTGCCGAAACTGTTTCCAGTGTTTTAGCGTCTCATTTTCTGAAGACTAGTTACACAAGCGCGCTCGAATCTGATGTCGCCAAGCTATTAACTCAGCTCCTAGATTACATGGTGGCGCTGGGACAAACAGCACATCAACTGCGCCACGTACTCAATAACAATAGCCACCACCCCAAGGTAACAGATTTACCAAAACAAACGGGCAAAGGGGATGACCATGCCCCCTCTTAAAACCATTCGGACGGTGCCTAAAATCTCGATAGCTGCCTTACAAGCCAAGCTCGATAAGCAGTTGGCGATGTGTCATTGCCTGCGGGCTATCAATCAGTGGGGAAGCGGCCGGTTGGAGATGGAATACGCAGTGAAGTCCTCAGTGGCCGATTTCGGTTACTCAAAGGGCACAGCTTACCGCATCCTTAGCGACGGGGACGGCCTTTTTTGGGAAAAACGGGGCTTGAAAAATTTCAATAGACTTCAAATCAAAATCTACGGCTTTCAAAAAGTCGCCAAGCACTTTGACGTTCGTTGTGGCGGATACTTTGTTGAAATTCCCGTTGATGAGTTTGCGGATTACGGCAGAAAGAGGGTACTGCATCAAAGGGCTTGACTATATGCCGTCTATAGTTCGCTAAGATTACACTTTCTAGCGTTTTGCGTAATCTCATATAAGATATCTACTTAGGATAGAGCAATGCTCCACCGCCGTTTTGAATAATTAAGGGCATGCCCTTGCCCCTACTCGGACCTGAGGGCTTCAATAGGATTCATGCGGGAAGCGTTCCAGGCGGGGTAAAAGCCGAAGAACACACCGATACCGATTGATACGGCAACGGACAGCAGGACTATATCAGCGGTCACCACGGTTGTCATTAATCCTGTGTAGTTTACGAAGTAGGCTACCAGCCAGCCTATTATCACCCCGATAATACCGCCAACCAGGGTAAGGAAAGCCGATTCGACCAGGAATTGGATAACGATATCAACCTCCCTGGCTCCCAGCGCTTTGCGGATGCCAATCTCCCTGGTTCTCTCCAGCACCGAAACCAGCATTATGTTCATCACACCTATTCCCCCCACCAGCAGTGAAATAGCGGCTATGGCGCCCAGAAGAAGGGTCAGCATGGCGGTTGTTTCCGATATGGTTTCGGCTATCTCCTGCACGGACATGATATTAAAGTCATCGTCAACACCGGGGCCGAGCCGGTGACGGTCGCGCAGCAGGCTGGTGATTTCCTCGACGACGTAATTAGCCTGCGTCTCGTCGCTTACTGTCAGCGATATGGATGATATCACACGCTCGCCCTGGGCGGTTCGCGTTTGAGCAACCATCTGCTGCATAGCCGTCAGCGGGATAAAGATGGCGTCATCGGGTCCCCCCATTATAGCTTCCTGGCTCTCCAGAACACCGACAACGCGGACGATATTACCGCCCATCCGCATCTGTTGCCCTATCGGGTCGGTATCGCCAAAGAGGGTCTCTTTTACGCTGGAACCCAGCACAGTTACCTTGGCGCCGCGCTGATAGTCGTATTCGGTGAAGAAGGCGCCGCCGACGACCTCCAGGTTGCTTATCTCCATATATTCCGGGGTGGTGCCGGTGACCGAGGCGTTTGTATTCTCACCACCAACCACCAGCTGGAGGTTGCTTGAGTAGGAAGGAGCCACCGCCGATATATAGGGTACCTGCTCGGTTATTGCTTCAGCATCCTCCATAGTCAGGGTCTGGGTGCTGCCGCCTGCGCCCCTGACTCCACCAAAACCAAAGCCCGCCCCGGGGGAGATGGTAACCAGGTCCGAACCCATACTCTGGATATTTTCTAAAACACTGGCCGTCACTCCCTTGCCGATTGACATTAGACTAATCACGGCGGCTACGCCGATAACAACCCCAAGGATAGTTAAAAAGCTGCGCAGCTTGTGAGTGCTTATTCCAACCCATACGGTACTAAAAAAGCCGGATAGTTTTTTCATCCACCTTCTCATCTGCTTTTTCACGAGTTTTCCCCCGCCGTTATCTCTCCGTCCTTAAGGTGGATGATGCGCTGGCAGTATTTAGCAATGTTAGCGTCGTGGGTTATCAGAACCAGGGTAATGCCCTGCTCGGCATGCAACGTGGTAAGTATAGAGATTATCTCCTCGCCGGATTTGCTGTCGAGCTGGCCGGTAGGCTCGTCGGCCAGAAACAGGGTAGGGCTTTTAGCTATAGCCCGGGCGATGGCTACCCGCTGCTGCTCGCCCCCGGAAAGCTCAAGCGGGCGGTGTTTAACCCGCTCGGCCAGTCCCACGGCGGCCAGCGCGTCCATGGCTCGTTTACGGTCAACACCGCCGGCGTAGGTCATGCCGAGCTCTACATTAGCCAGCGCCGTAAGCCTGGAGAGCAGGTTAAAGGTCTGGAAGATAAAGCCGATTTTCTGTCCCCTGATTTTAGCCAGTTCACCGCTGCTGAGGCGGCTGACCTCTTTACCCTCCAGGTAGTAGCTGCCCGCAGTAGGTATGTCCAGACAACCGATGAGGTTCATCAGTGTTGTCTTACCTGAGCCGGAAGGCCCCATAATGGCCACCAGTTCGCCCTGCTTAATACTCAGAGTTATCCCCTTGAGCACCGTCAGCTCTCTTTTGCCCATAGGGTAGACCTTGGTTATATCCTTTAAATTAATCATCGGGGCGGCCCCATTCCCGGTATCATCATTCCACCCGGGGGTTCCTCTTGCTGAGTCGTAGTAGAGGTAGTAGTCCCCTCCGGAACGACCACCTGTTCGCCTTCAGTGAGCCCCTCGGTTACCTCGGTGTACTGCCAGTTGCTGATGCCGGTGGTTACGGCCCGGTTCTCGGTGGTGCCATCCGCCGACATAATCTGGACGTAGGTCTGCTGTCCCTGGGTGGTAATCGCCCCGTTGGGTACCAGCAGTACATCGGTCGCTCCTTCTATTATTATGCTGACGGTGACGGTGAGCCCTTCCCGGAGTTGAAAGTTTTCAAATGCGGCTTGCTGCTCTTGGTGCGCCTGCTGCATCTGCTCCAGCATTGCCTCGGCTTCTTCCTGGGTCATCTGGCCCTCTTCAATTGCCTGTTTGATTGGTTCGGGAAGCTCCCCGGACGAGATATCCGGCATTGCCTCCTGCTGCTGCAGCATCAGCTCTTCCAGCGACTCCAGTTCTACCGTAACTTCATAGTTCACCACCCCCGACTGAATGTTGGCTGTGGGTGAAATATGAGTAACTTTGGCCGGAACGGTAAGCGATGTCATAGCATCTATCTGCACCGTGGCGTCTCCCCCCAGTTCCAGGTCAAAGATATCCATCTCGCTGACCAGGATATCGGCTTCAAACTGGTTAGGGTCGGCGATGGTTACCGCCACCGTGCCCGGTAGCACCTCGTCGCCGCCTTCGACGTTGACCTTGGTGATGAAGCCGTCAAAGGGAGCCGTAATCTCAGGGCTCTTTTCCAGGGCTTCCTCCAGCACCTTCTGGGCATCTTCCAGTTGCGCTTCGGCGAGCACGAGCCTTAACTCCAGTATATCTATTTCCTCGTCGTCAAAGTTGCTGGAATATAAAATATCCCCGGTAATAAGGGTGACTGTTTCCGCCTCCGCCTTGTCCAGTGAAAGCTGGGCGTTTTCCAGGTTTATCTCTGCCTGGATAAGGTCAAGCCCCAGGTTGGTCAGCACATCGTCCCACTCAGATGTGTCCAGTCTTGCCAGCAGCTGTCCTTCTTCCACAGAATCGCCTACTTCAACCAGGATTTCTTCCACCGTAATCTCCTCCGCCCTCCCCGGGATGTCAAAGGCGACGTCTTCGATACGGGACAGGGATAGATTGCCGCTGGCGGTGATATCTACGGTCAGGTCTCCTCGCTGCACGGTTGCTACCTGTTGCTCTGATTCTGATTCCGAGTCCGATTGGGGACAGCCCAGCGAGAGAACGCTGACACTGCAAAGCACCAGTGTTATTAGTAATATCTTTAATAGCTTCATTGTTGTTCCCCTGTACATTTTATTATTGCAAGCGGATAGCGGCTTACAAGGCAGTTCTGCCCAACAGTATGGCAGAAAATTGTTAAGAACTCGTTAAGCCGCATGGCATTCATTTGGGCAAATTGTGATTAACAGGAAATTAACATTTCACAATTATAATGAGGTGATGAATAGGAAGATAAACCACATTTGCGGCTTAATGGCGCTTTTACTGTTTTTGGTCTTGCTTTTCCCGCTACCAGCGCAGGCAGACTCGGCTCTAAAATGGCTAGAGGTAGATAAGCCGGGGACCAGCGGCAATGTTGTTGTCAGCCCCTCCGAAGTGACTGAAATCGCCGTTGGTAGTGACGGCGTTATTTACGCTGTAGACAGCCAAAACTCAGGAGTCTACCGCTCCCTGAACGGCGGGGTGACCTGGGAGGATATCACCGACAAACTGGTTGGTGACGGCGCTGGCTTACCCGCCAGCAAGGTTGCCCTTGCCCCCGATAAGCCCGGCATCGTGGCGGTAATTACCGATGGTAGTAGCAGCGTATATCTATCCACCGACGGCGGCATAAACTGGGCTGATACCGGTGTCCCCACTCTGCAGGGTGATATTCAGGCGATTGCTATCTCCAAAGAGTATACTCAGGGCAGCAAATCATTTTGGGAGATTGCCATCGGTACTGCGGACTGGGGCGATGGCACCACCTCGGGGCAGGTCTGGGTTTATCAGACGGGGAAATACTGGACACCCTGGCAGAATCAGGGGCTATCTGTTGACCCGGACCCGCTAAATCCGGCCACCGGTGGTGAAGTTTCGGCGCTGGCCTATTCCCCTGACTATCCCGATGATATGACCCTGCTGGTGGTGGCTTCTACCGGCGGCGACGTTACCGGCTATGAAAATAAGACCTATTTGTGCATCGGTAAGCGTGATACCGAGGCGGGAACTACCCTGTGGAACGAACTGCCCGAAGTTCCTACCCCCCTCTATCCGGTGGAGATTGCCGACGCTGGTGACGCTACCAGCGTCTCCTTTACCTCCTCCCTGGCGCTGCCTTCCAACTATTCCAGCCTTCAGCAATCGTCCCGGCGGCTCTTTGTCAGCTACGACCGGGAGCCGGATGCTGACGACAATGTCTACTTTCTTGAGGATACCCTCGGAGTTCGGCTGGATTTAGATAACGGTAATGCCATTGATATCAGCAGCATCGCCTACCACGGGACGACCAATTCAGGGGTGCTTCTTGCCGGCGATGTCAGCCCCACCGGTACCAGTACGGTCCAGGTGCGGCGGGCTACCGAGCCTTTCAATGCCGCTACGACCTGGGAACTGGCTACCGTGCCGCCCACCGGACCAGGTAATGCCAAATTGGGCTGGAGCCCTGACGGCCAGATAGCCTACTGCGGTACCGGCAAGTCCGGCGGCGCTGCCTTGGACGAGAGCGCCTTTTCGGCCAGTGTGGACGGTGGTGATAAATGGCGGCAGTTGGGGCTTATAGATACGGGGATTATAATCGCTGATGTAGCCTCGGCGCCTGATAGTGAAAGCCTTTTTGTGACCACCTATAGTTCTTCCGGACCGGAAGGCATCTGGCGCAGCACCAGCGACCGGTTGGGTCGGTACTGGCATCGGGTGCTGACCCTGGATACTGCTACCGACGCTGTTATTTTGAGGTTAAGCTCCGATTACGATGATGACGATACTATTTACGCGGCTGAGGTGGGGGGGACTCTGATGGCGGTATCACACGACGGGGGCAGCTCTTGGGGCTGGCGTAGGGCGCCGGGGGCGGTGATTGATATGGTGGTTGAAGATGAGGAAACCGTTTATATTGCCCTTGCCGACGGCGTTATTAAGAAGAGCACCAAGGCCGGTCATGTCTGGAAGAGCCAGGGGGATACCTATATAGCTGATATAAACATGTTGGTTCTTGCCGGTGAGGAGACCATTCTCATTGGCGGCAGAAACGGGAAGGTGGCTTATTCCACCGATGGCGGTGCCAGCTTCAGCCGAGTCCGTGATGTCATCGGCAGCGGCACCGGCGACGTCCAGGTGGCGGCTGATGCCAATTTTGAGGCGAATGGCATCATCTATGCCGCAACCAATGTCTCCGACGAGGGAATCTGGCGCTGGACGCTGGGTGTTTCTGATGACTGGGAGCAGATTGACGAGGCTATCACCGGGCTGGGTGGGGGACAGCGCATCGGGGGTCTTGTTGCCGGTGAGGAAGGGACTCTCTACGCCCTGAGGCTGGAGCCAGCTAACGGCGCCAGCGGTGGCGTAGTCCGTTCGCTGAACCCGACGGAGGCCGACCCCGACGATATTGAGTTCGACTGGGTGAACAGGGGGCTGCCCACCGGCGCCGCCTTTGACCCCACCCTGTTTTTCCCCACTCTGCCCTATCTCAAGCTGGCCGGGGATGCCGAGCAGAACCAGCTCTGGACTATTGATACGGATAACCAGGTTATCTATCGTTTCCGGGACACCCTGTGTAAGCTGGGGCCTGTTCCCGCTGCGCCCCGGGAGGGAGATATCATAATTATTGATAATGCCGGCTATATCAGCACCCTTATGTTACAGTGGGAGGAGATAGCCGGGGCGAGAGAATATGAGGTGGCTATTTATTCAGACGCCGATGCCACTTGGGAGATATGGTCGGCAACCACCGTTTATACCGCCATAATTGCTACTGATGGGAATGACCCGGCGACGCTGTACAGCGGCACCAGCTATTACTGGCGGGTCAGGGCTACCCAGCCGGTGGAGAGCCTGTGGTCTGAGACCTATTCGTTTGCCTCTCCCCTCGGCATAGACGAATGGTCTCCCCTGGTGGCCACTGACGGGGTATCTCCGCTGCCCGGCGCTAACGACGTGTCGGTAAGGCCGGCGTTTAGCTGGGAATCGGCTGACGGGGCTACCGGCTACGAGTTTGTCCTGGCTAAAGATAGCGGCTTTACCGAGGTGGTGGTTGTCTTTTCTGGGGCAGATGCCCTGACCAGCGATGCCTGGCATTGCGATATTGAGCTTGAATATTCCACCAGCTATTTCTGGAAGGTAAGGGCTGTCAGTGCTGATAATTATAGTGAGTGGGGGATGAACGCCTTTACCACTGAGGACGCCCCTGCGGAAATATTGCCACCTCCATCCCCATCTCTTGTAGTTGAACCGGCAACGACAATTCCAGCCTACATAATAGGGATAGTTATCGGCGTTGCCGCTGTCCTGGTTATTGCCCTGCTGGTCTTCATCGTCAGGACGAGGAGTTAGCCCGGGAGGGCTATTCCGAAACGGGGACGGTGAAGGCAAAGCGGCTGCCTTTCCCCGGCTCACTCTGGACTTCAATCCTGCCGCCGTGAGCCTCCACCAGGCGTTTGGCAATAGTTAGCCCCAGGCCGCTGCCGCCGGTTGCCCTGGTGCGGGACTTATCCACCCGGTAGAAGCGCTCAAATATATTGGGCAGCTCTTCAGCCGGGATACCCTCGCCGGTATCGGCCACGCTTATCTCTACCAGCTTGTCCCGCTGTCTGGCCGCCACCGTGATAGAGCCTTCTTTACTGGTGTGAGCCACCGCATTTTCCAGAAGATTTCTCAGCACCTCGCCGATGCGGCGCGAGTCGATATTCACCGGCGGTAGCTTTTTAGGCAGTTCCACGGCCAGCGACAGCCCTTTTGTCTTCTCCTGGGCTTCCACCGCCGCTGCCGCCTGCCTGATTAGCTCCCCGATGTCTTCCGGCTGGCGCACCAGCTTTAGCTCGCTGGCCTCAGCCAAGCTCAGCTCCTGCAGGTCATCAACCAACCGTGACAGCAGCGATGCCTCTTCATACAGGGAGCGAATAGTTTCTTTATCTGGCTTCATCATGCCGTCACGGAGTGCTTCCATATAACCCTGGATATTGGAGAGGGGGGTTCTGAGTTCGTGGGCAATGTCAGCCACCATATTCTGCCGCAGCTTCTCAGCGCGCTCCAGGTCACCGGCCATGGAGTTAAATGTCCGGGCCAGTTCCCCAAGCTCTCCCCTGTCCTTAATCTGCACTCTCTGGGAGAAATCCCCCCGCCCCAGCCGTTCGGAAGCGAAAGTGAGTGCTTTTATCGGGGCTAGAGTCTGCCGTGACAGGAAGAAAGCCAGTGCCACGGCAATTGCCACCGCCACCAGTCCCCCCCAGATGAAGAAGCGGCCTATTGCCAGGTAAAGTACCGGTGCTGAAGGAGGGGGTGGTTGACTAAAGCCGGCTCTGGGCAGCAGTTCCGGGCTGGTGTAAAGGGTGCCAATAGAGTCTTCTTCCCACGGGGTTAATATAGCCCTGCCCGGCGCATCAGCCTGGTACGGCTCTCCCAAGAGGTCTCCCTGCGAATCAGCAATCACCGTGCCCTGATTATCGGTCAGTATAATCCGCCACCCGTGGAGGTTGCCCCATTGCTCGATGAAGGGTTGAATGCCCTCCCAGTTGCCCTGCTGGTAGTAGTACTGGGCCAGCTCAAATTCTATCCTGCCAACCTGCATATCCTCAACTCTTTGTTCAAATTGGCCAATTTCACTCCGGGTGGTCCGGTAGATAAAGAAGAAAGTGGCGCCGATGGTGACCACTACCACCAGGGTGAAAGCCAGCAGGAGGCGAAACTGCAGACTATGTATCACTTGCCGCCTCCGTCAGCTTGTAGCCGGCGCCGTAGACTGTCTTGATATATCTGGGGTGGCCGGGGTCCGGCTCAAGCTTTCGCCGCAGGTTGAGGACATGAACATCAATGGTGCGGTCAAAGCCCTCAAAATCGTGGCCGAGGGCGTTCTCAATGAGCTGCGCCCGGCTGAACACCCGGCCCGGTTCCTTGATGAGAGCCGCCAGCAGCTTGAACTCAACGGTAGTTAGATTCAGGGGCTTTCCTTCTAGGAACGCCTCATGTTTGAGAAAGTTCACGGTAAGCTCTCCGTGCTTAATTTCGGCGGGGCCGCGTTCCCCCGGCAGGCGCCTGAGCACGGCTCGCACCCTGGCTGCCAGCTCTCTGGGGCTGAAGGGCTTGGTTATATAATCATCAGCGCCCAGGTCCAGGCCTACCAGCTTGTCCTGGTCGGTAGTTTTGGCAGTAAGCATAATAACCGGCACATCGGATTCAGTTCTGAGGGTGCGGCAGATCTCAAGCCCATCGATGCCAGGAAGCATAAGGTCCAGGACAATAAGGTCGGGGTATCCCTCCCGGGCCAAGCGCAGGGCTTCAATGCCGTCATAAGCAGTAATAACACGGTAGCCATCCCGTTTCAGGTATAGCTTAACCAGTTCCACCGTTTTGGCGTCATCGTCAACTACCAGAACCCTTTTACCTGCCATTCCTACTTTCCAAATATTCGCCCCAGTATTTAATGTTATAACACAATTATTAAGAAATTGTTAATAATAAAGGAGAGGGGAGTAATCCCCTCTCCTGATAACGCTTTAGCCAAATTACAGGTAATAAAGCCTGGTTAGTTACTCTACGGGCATGGGGGGCAGTCTGTCCCCGCCCTGGAACCTGCCGCCGGGTCCGCCGAATGGTCCCCCACCGCCGGGAGTCATAAAGCCAGGTCCAAGCGGTAAATCTTCAGGCCTTGATTCCCACCAATCTTGAAGCTCCTGGGCCTGTGTCTCATCCAGTACGCCGTTCTCTACCATCTTGGCGAGACGGGCTTCCATGGCGGCGGCGTGCATCTCACTTTGTGCTTCGGCAAGGGCATTTTGCAGTTCCTCAGCGTTGATGGCTGTACCCGTGTTCTCTTCGTAGATTTCACAGACTCTTTCCAGCAGAGCCGCATGTTGAGCCTCAGGCTGGTTTGCATCCTCATCACCATTTCCCTGGGCGAGGACTACTCCGCCTACGCTCACAATGGCTAATACAGCAGCTATCGCCATGGCAATAATAAATTTCTTGGTTGACCACATTTCTGTTTCACCTCCTTCCAGTTTCTATTTATGCTTAAATTGTAGCAGCCAAATGCTAAAATCCGGTTAAGAATTGGGGTATTCGGTTACCGTTTAATAGTAAGGAGAAAAACCAGGGGCAGGTATGTAGCGGTCACATTTGTTTGGATTGTTGCTCGGGTCACAAAAGAGGTTTTTGTGCAACAGTTGCTTGCTCCATTACTTCGTCGCACAAAATACCGGTTCGTGTGGTGGAGCCAAGCCATGTTCGCCCAACACGAACCGAGGATTAAACAAAACTGACAAATGTGCAATCCAACTCTATCCAACAAGAACTGATGTTGTTATGCCTAGCAGGAGACCCCTATCCTGCGAATTCATTTTTTTGATTTTCTGTTAGTAAGGTAAGCACAATTTGGTTGACATGTATAGGAAAGAGTATTAAAATTTCCATCACTTAAATGTTCGGTTACAGTTGATATGGATCAAATCAATCTGCATGAAGTAAGAAAGACCGATTCGGCATCGTCAAGGACTAGGCTTCCCCCAAAAACTTTTTTCAAAAAATTCCCCCAAAATTGCACAAAACAAGCAAAAGTGTGACCTAAACCGCACATCTCCATTCTCTAGTCTATTCTAGACGTTCGATAAGTTACACCATAAATAATGCTGACGACACATACCGACTCATTATCAGCTGCCCTCAATGGTTAGAGTACAAGGGTTGGTCATGTAAATCCAATAACCCTTGCCATCAGTCATCGTGTTGAGGTCGCCACCCAAGTACGGCACATACGAGGACCACGTTTGTGTTTCGGCATCGTAGGCCCACACTCCATACACGGTAGATATATTAGCCATGATGCCAGCTAGTATATACTCAATGCTGGCAGGCTCACCGATAAGTGGTAAGCCAACCAGATTCCAGCCTGAGATCAGAGATATATCATATGGGAAAGAAGGCTCACTACCCTCAATGGTAAGGGTACAAGGGTTGGTCATGTAAATCCAATAACCCTTGCCATCAGTCATCGTGTTGAGGTCGCCACCCAAGTACGGCACATACGAGGACCACGTTTGTGTTTCGGCATCGTAGGCCCACACTCCATACACGGTAGATATATTAGCCATGATGCCAGCCAACACGTCCTCAATATTAGTAGAATCAGGAATAAGTGGCAGGGAAATGAGATTCCAGCCTGCAAACAGAGGTATGTCATAGCTAGCAGGCTCGGTGGTGAACTCCCAGAGGGGTCCCTCGGTGGATGCCACATGATTATCTGTGGCCACTATCTTCCAGTAGTAGTGGGTATCATAGTTGAGTCTCCCCGGCTCAAGACAGTTTCAGTTATTGTAACCCTGGTTCTGCTCCTGGCCTCCGGCTACGGGGTATGGACAGCCTACACCATGCCCCTGGAGTGGGAGGAGCCGGTTACCCTGGTCAACTACCAGCACCAGGGGGAATTTGACTACCGGGTCTATATTGAGCCCGGCTACATTTTCAGTCCGCCGCCGCTCAGTCTCCCCGAAGCCGAACCAGGCGAAGAAGAGGAAGAGAGGCCGCAATACTTTCTCAATCTCGTTGAGAACATGGAGGTCAGCTTCGACTATGTTTTTACCCCTGATTACCACACCAGCCTTACCTCCACCGATGTTGACATTGTTGCCATCATCGACGGTCCCAGCGGGTGGCAGAAAGAGATTCCGCTGAAAAGAAATTCCGGGGATGACCACTTAAACGTCAGCTTCCCGCTGGAGCTGGAGGATTTTGAAGACATCGTCGACGATGTTGAGGAAGAACTGCTGGAGGATGATGATGAGGAGGAGTACAGCGAGCCAGATGAATATGTCTATGACCTGGTCATTGAAGCCAGGGTAAAGGTCAGCACTTATACCGGCCAGGAGTGGGTGGATGACACCTTCGTCCAGCCGATGGAAATAAGTGTAGATGGGGACACTATTGAGTGGG
>Ga0307433_1001598_pt1 | contig 11960 bp, 12 predicted proteins | sample SalMarWE160210MG_FD_202166 | JGI IMG/M metagenome (GOLD analysis project Ga0307433, IMG submission 202166) | Salt marsh sediment microbial communities from the Plum Island Ecosystem LTER, Massachusetts, United States - WE1603-210 | ecosystem: Environmental > Aquatic > Marine > Intertidal zone >...
CGCATTTGCGGCAAGTTCCAATATCCCCGACAATGTCGGAATAGTGAACGCATTTCGGGTCCCCAGGGACCAGGACTTTCGGTTTCAACTTCATTTCGCTTTCCCCTTCCCGCGCCAGCTTTCGCCCGTAATCACGGCGGACCGTCCGTCTTTGACGCGGTCCAGGATTCGGTCGCTGAAGTCTAGCTTGTTACAAGTCATTATCAGCGGAAGGGCTTCACGGTATCGGTAATCAACCAGGGCGTCCAGTTGGGACGTCCGCCAGGTTGTCGGATTGTGGGCCCCCATGTCGTCCAGGATAAGAAGGTCAGCGGCCTTCAGGCGGGCCCACGTTCGTTTGTATTCCTTCCCGTCGTCCAGGCTTGATTGAAGTTCGACCAGCATATCTTCGACCTGGACGTAAGCGACGGTCAGGCCGTCGTCCAGATAGTCCCAGGCGGCGGCGATTGCCAGGTGTGACTTGCCCGTCCCTGGTATCCCGATAATCAGGACCAGGGGCGGTTCAACTTCGCCCGCCAGGAAAGCGCGGACGGCGGCCAGGGCCTTCGCGTTGTCGGCCGTTTCCTGGAATGTATCCAGGCGGCGGACCTTCCGTGTCCAGGCGGGAACCCCCGACCTGGACACGTTGGTTTCGATACGGTTCCGAATCATTGCTTCGCGGCGTTCGTCTTCGTTGTTCATGTATTCAACCCCTTTTCTTTGGCCGCGGCGACAAGGTCGGATTCGGTCGGAAGGAAGGTCGTTTGCCTGGGTTTCCCAGGCTTGCCAATGTCTTCATTGACATATACCATTGACACGAATTCCCCCCTGGCGCGGACCTTGATTCGCCAGGCTTCCAGTATTTCGGGTTCACTATATCCCCGCGCCAGAATTCGGTCAATCGCCTTCGCTTCCTTCCCGTAATTCGGAATCGGGTCTTTGTCGGTCTTTTCAGGGAATCCGAATTCCTTTTGAATTTCCGCGAATATTGGGCGACTGTGAAGTTTAAGTGTGCGCTTCTTCTTTGAAGAAGACAACAAGGGTTCTTCTTCAATGGGTATTCTTTGGGGTTCTTCTTTAGGGGTATTCTTTGTCACGACTGGACGGGAACCGATATCGGTTTCGTTTGGAACCGCAATCGGTTTCCTTTTGACATTGATATCGGTTTCCTTTGGAACCGATTGTCTGTATTTACGTTCGTTCAGGGTCCAGATGTTCAACAAGTGGATAATGTGGCGCGGGTGTCCTTCGAAGGATTCCAGTTTGACTTCGATTACCTTCGCCTTGATAAGTTCCCGCTTCGCCGTGACAATCGTCTTCGTGCTGAATGACAAATGTTCCGCCAGTTGGTCTTGTGTCTTCCAGCAAAGCCCGTCTTCGCCAGCGACCCGCTTCAGGTGAAGGTATAACGCCTTCGCCTGGGCGGATAGTTCGCTGTCGTCAATCAAGTGTGGAATCATGGAAAAGAAGTTGACGGGCGCGTTGTCAATAACGCCGAACGTGTTTTCGGGGCCCATAATTTACGCCCCCGCCGTTGCGTCCGCTTCTTCGAATGACCCGACGTCCAGGACCCGAATCAACTTGAAGCATTCGGGATTCGGTTCGTCGTGGTTCATGTCTTCCAGGGCGGCGCGTATTTCGAACGGTTCCTTCAGGTCCGCGGGAAAGGCTTTCGTTGCCGCTATCCCCGCCAGGACCGCTTCGGTCGCGTTCTTCCCACGGCCAGCGACGGTTCGGATTCCCCCCGTTCCGTTGACGTAATCAATACATACGCCGAACGGCTTTTCTTCTTCTTCGGGAATGTGGTTGAACGTGACGGCGTGAATCTTCACGACCGACCCTTCTTCCTGGACAACTTCAACGACCTGGTCGGCGGGCTTGTCAGGTTTCGTCGGCTCTTTGGTCGGTCCCTTTGCCTTCCCCTGGGGAAGGGCCTTCGTTGCCTGGATAATATCAACCCGTCCCGCCTTGTGGTCGAAGTGGAAGTCCATTGCGGATTGTGGCGTCCCGATTGTGGCGTATAGCGCGCCGTGTGGTTGCTTCAGAAGATTGACCAGGCGGAAGATTTCGTACTGGTCCGCCCTGGCCTTGAATTGAATCGCGAGTACCAGGTTCCCGTCGCTGTCCATTGCCAGGGCTTGCTTCAGGTCCAGGATTGACGGGAAGGTGATTTCGACCTTCAAAGGCGTGGTGACTTCGGCCTTCGGTTCGGTCTTCGGTTCGACCTTTGCTTCGGTCTTCGTGGTCTTCTTTGCTTTGGTTTCGGGCTTGTCTTCGGTCTTCTTTGCCATTGTGATATTCCCCCTTTCGGAAATGGAAACGCCCCGCATAAATATTTACGGGGCGCGCTTGATAGTTTCGCCGTTGAAGTAACGGACGAAATGGGAATTGACGAACGCCGCGACGCTGTGAAAGCCCAGGCGTTCGGCTTCTTCGTGAAGTTGTTCGTCCACGCCTTCCAGGATACGCCAGTTTCGATTGACTTTCCCAGGGGCGACTTTGCCCTTTTTGTGAGTTTCTACCATTTGGAACCCCCTTCCGTTTTTAACGATTGTACGGCGGTTGTGTCGCGGGTGTCAAGCCCCTTCGGTCGGCCTTCGGTCCTATGGGACCAGGGTTCAGCGTATCCGAAATGACACGGCGCGCAACGGATACAACAATTCGCGCGGGTAGTTTTCCCGCCGCTTCCCAGGCTTTTTTTGTGGACCAGTTGAAGCCCGCGAAAGTCGGGCCGCTTTCCGCAAAGCGGGCAAAGGATATTCCCCGCCTGGTCCCTGGGACATTCCTTCAGAAGTTCTTCCTTCAGGCGGCGGCGTTCGGCCAGTTCCGCCTTGCGTCGCTTGACCTGGGACCTGGTCGGGTCAGGTTGACGGAAGCCCCGTCCGTTCTTCGGAAAGGGCTTCCGCTTCAATCCCGTTCGCCGCTGAAGCGGCTTCCTGGTCTTCACTAGAACGGAAGGTCCTTCTTCGATTCCGCAACTTTCGCCTGGACCTTCGTCCAGCATTCGTCCAGGTCCTTCAGGTCCTTGACGTCCTGGACCCCGCATATTTCCCCGACCTTCGCGGGGTTTACCCCGACCTTGTTCGCCCTGGTCAAAAGGTCCCCGACGTTCTTCACGGGGTCAGGATTCGTCGGCGGGTCCTTTGATACCGCTTCGGACTTCGGGGCGGCTTGTTGTTGACCTGGGGGCCGCTGGTCAGGCTTTGACGTGGTTCCCGTGGTCCGTTTCGCTGGTTGTGGTTGGGTCAGGTAATTGTCCAGGCCCTTTTCGACGCCTTGCCAATACTTCGCTTCCAGGCGTTTGAAGGTTTCCTGGTCCAGGCCAACGCCTTCAACCGTCGCGCCCTGGGCGATTGCCAGGACAAGTTGTCCGACCTGGGACATTGCCGTTTGTCCTTCAATGGACCGACGCTTCACGTTTTCCAGGGCGATATCGTCTTCCAGGGACCGCCGCTGGTATCCGCCGCCGCCGCCGCCGCCTTGCTTCCTGGATACGGGGTTCCCCTGGTCGTCATATACCTGGACGATTGTTCGGTCGGGCCCGTATTCTGTATTCGGCCGTTCGGTTTCTTCGACGTCGGCGATAATGACCGTCTTCCCGCGGACGAAGGACTTCAGGTCTTTGTTGAAGATAGTCATTCGAAGCGACTTGCCTTGAAGCGGGTCGCCTTCAGGAAGGGAAAGGTTCTTCGCCTGAACGCGGTCCAGTTGTTTCGTCCCCTGGGAATACGAAACGTCAATTTCGATATTGACGATTTCAAGCTTTTGTTTTGAAAGTTGTTTTTTGTCGGCCATTATTTGACCCCCGTCGGGACCGTCTTCACGACGGCGCGATACGCCCGACAACGTGGATTCGTACAACGGACGGCGTCATGGTATCGGTTGAACGCCGTTCGCTTCAGCGGTCGGATACATGACGGACAAGCCCCGTAATCGGTTTCGTCCTGGGCGAATCGTTTCGGGTCGGGTCGCGCTGGCCCAGGGGCGGGAACGTATCGGGGTTCGGGTTGTTCCCCTGGTTCTTCTTCTTCAGCTTCGGGCGGGACCTTGTCGTCGCCGTCATGGGCCGCGTCGGGACCTTCCCCCTGGGGCGGTTCTTCAGCGGCCGCGGGACCTGGCGCGGCCGCTTTCGCGTCCTTCTTCGCCTGGTCAGCGGTTGGCATGGATTCGACATTGACATACGCTTCGCAAGCGACAACGCGGTCGGCCGCCGCCCCCGTCAGCGTGTCGTCGGTATCCGAAGCGAACTTCGGCTTCCCGTCGCATTCCCCGAATTCATAAGCGCATGAATCGCAAAGGTTCAGGTCCGCGGGCGGTTCCGCGGACCCTTCTTCATGCTTTGGTTGGGTGACATGGGTCGAAGTCGTGGAAGGGGCCTTTTGTTGTTTCCTGGCGGCCTTCCGTTGCTTCTTTTCTTCCTTCGATAATGGTTTCGTCATTGTCTTGATTTCCCCCTTTCGATTTTATTTGGTTCGGACTGAATAATTTCGGTCGTCGTAGAATTCGACGCCTGGTATTTCGCCTTCGCCCTTGTGGGTCCTGGCGTACGCGTTCAGCATGGATTCATTCGGAAGCTTGTATTCGTCGGGAAGGGCCTTGAAGTCAACGACACGGGCTTTCCAGTTCGACCTTCCCGAAAGGGTCCCCATGCTGGTTCGTGTCCGTTCAGGCGGCGGGGCGACTTGTTCAATGGTCCCCGTTGGAACCGTGACTTCGCCCGTTCCATTGAAAGCGGCTTCTTCCCTGGCAAGCCTGGCCTTTTCGTCTTCGATACGCTTCGCTTCCGCGGCTTTCGCCCGTTGTTCCTGGTCGAACTTCCCGACCTGGGCCTTCGTCAATCGGTCGGCTTCCATGACGGGATACATTAAGTCGTTGAAGCATGAATTGACCAGGTCCAGCTTTGCCCGAATCGGCCCGACCAGTTCCTTCTTCCGCGCTTCCATTGCCTTTCGACAAGTCAATATGATTGCCAGGTCGTCGGTTGCGGGCTTCAGGTCTTCGGCCGTGGCAATGACCCGCGTCTTTGCGTACTGAAGAAGGGACACGGCTTCCTGGTATAGCTGGAACAATCCTGGGACGGACTTCCCGACCTGGGTTTCGATTGTGGCCAGGGCGGGCGGAATAGGCGTGACAAGTTCGTCGTTGGTTTCCCCGTCGTTGGCCCCTGGCGGATATGGTCCTTCTTCTTCCTGGGGCGGTTCGGGTTCATTCAGGACCAGGTCCCCGACCAGGGTCCCCGCTTCGGCCGACGCCTTTTCGTCAGCGACCAGGCGGCCTTGAATGTCGTCGGGGTTGAACAAGCTGGCGACCTGGGCGACGGGCGGGGTTTCGGCCGCTGGCAATTCGACTTCGGTCTTCTGAAGATATGACGGGCCGCGGTTGATTCCGTCTTCGACTATCCTGGACCCCGCGGGAATGGTTTTGACCTTGTCCCTGAAGGCTTCGATTTCGGATTCGGGAACATTGATTTCGACGACCTGGGCCTTCATGTTGTGATTCTGGACGGGGACTTCGACAATGTCCCCGACGTCCAGGGGTTCGGCCGCGAAATAGGTATATGCGCGCCCTTCGAAGGCGGCGTATTCGTGGTCGGTTCCCGCGTTCTTCGTCATTGAATACTTGACCTTGACGATTGAAACGGGCGGTTCCTGGGCCGAAGCTTGTTCGGCCGCCTGGCGGTCCGCGATACATTGCGGACAACCTTCAGTCAGAATGAATTCCCCATGCTTACAATGTCCTATTGTCATTTGTCTTCCTTCCTTTCGATTTTATTTCCGTTTGATTTGGCCGCAAGCCCCGCCGCCGTATTGACCGCGGTTCGTACAATACCAGTATTCGCCCTTGATATCGCGGAACTTCGCCATTTCGCAACCGCATTTCGGACACTTCATAATCAACCCCCTTCGTTTGGTATTGTATTGCCCTTGTATCGCCCTTGTCAAGCTTCCGATTCGGTCGGGTACGGGATACCAGGGAACCGTTCTTCCCAACACTTCGGACAAATGCTGTGACTTGTCCCTTCGACCCCGTCCCCTTCCTTTTCGCCCATTGCTTCCCGACAATACATACATTCGATTTTAAGAACGGTCTTCATGTAATCCCCCTTCCGACCCCCGAAGGCCCCAGGATTTCGACCCTGGGGCCGCTGGTTGTGGTTCTATTCGGACAAAGCGGACGGCGGGGCTTGCCCGCCGCCCGTCCTGGTCCTGATTTTATTTCCGTTCCCGAAGCCCTTCGTTCAGGACTTTGGCCGCGACCCTTTCCAGGTGATACTTGCCTTCGCCCTGGTATCCCTGGGCGGCCCTGGTCAGCGAATTGGTCACGCCGAACAAGGTCCCTTCAGGTTCGGTCAGGAAGGCGTCCATTGCCGCCTTGAAGTCGTCCTGGGTCATTTCGTTGGTCTTGTCCTTTGCGACCCGTTCCAGGTAATTGAAGGGGTCGTCAATGGCCTTTTCCATTGAAGCCTTGAACTGTGATAATACCTTCGTGCTTTCCAGCTTCGTTTCTTCAATGGCCGCGGCGACCTGGTCGCGTAGCTTGTTGGAATTCCCGACGTGACGGAAGCGACGCATTCCGCCGCCTTCCCCGCCGCCGATAAGGGCGTTCGCACACTCCAACCGCCAAACGACGCCCGCGATTGTGACCGACCGAAGGCCGACTTCCGAATTCGAAATATGAAGGCCAGTCTGGACCACGTCGCCGACCCGAATTTCTTCTTCCGTGGTCGGCCAGGTGATTGAAAGGTGAATGACTTCGTCGTCGGTATGATACCAGCGGACGGTCCCGTCGCCGATAAACGGTTCGGCGATTGTCAGAAGTTCCAGGTTATCGAAGGGTTCAAAGTCGGCGGACATAAGCGCGCGGACCTTGTCTTCGTCAATGATACGAAGAAGGACTTCCTTGTCATAGTGGTTTTGAATCAACCAGTTAAGGTTCAGAATTTGAAGCTTCGGGGGAAGCTTCGCGAAGGTTCGTTTCGCAAAGTCCAGGCGGGACAATAGCTGGTCGTGGGCGTGGGGAAGAAGTTCGACGGCCGCATTGCTGAAGCCGTGGGCCTGGGGGACGGCGACGTCCGCCGCCTTGAAGGGGACCAGGGCCCCGCCCGTTCCTTCTTCAATTATGTACTGGAAAAGGTTCATTTTACTGGTTCGGTCGAATGGGTTGTGTTCCGTGGACCATTCGCGGGCTTCCCCGATTACGTCCTGGAAGGCGACTTCGCGCTGGTTCAGGCGGCGAATGTTTTCGCGAACGCGGGCCTTTTCTGATTCGTTCAGTTCGGTTCCCTGGTCAAAAGTGTGTCGGACTGTATTATTCGTTGTCATTTCGTTTTTACTCCCTTTCGGTTTCCTTCGGGGCCCCGTTGATATTCCAGGGTCCCGCGCTGTGGTTCCCTGGTTATATTGCGGCTTCTTCGATACTCGATACCGCTTCTTCAATGCTATTCACGGCGTCGTCCATTTGGGAAGACGCGGCTTCGGAAGCTTCCCCGCGTTCGCCGCCCTGAATACTTTCGGGCATATTCTCGAAGGCTTCTTCTTCTTCTTCCTTCAAGGTTTCCAGTTCGGACTTCAGTTCTTCCAGCTTGTCCTTGATTCCTTCCAGTTGCGTTCGTCTTTGTTTGTTCAATATGTCCCCCTTTCGTTATATTTGACCTATTGTAAACGCGTTCCAGGCGCATATTGCCACGAACGCGAAGGTCACGATTGAAAGCGACGCGACCTTGCGCCGCATGATAAGAAGGCTTGAAATCAGAATCGGTTCGACGACCTTCAGAAGAATGACCGACCAAAGCGACCCGCCAATGAACAAAGCCATGACGGGATTCGCTTCGACGGCCCCCAGGGATAACGCCGTCCTGGTCAGGACCAGGTCCGCGACGTTGGCCAGGACGAAGACGGTTCCCAGGATAACCAGGTTCTTCTTCACTATTGACCGCCTTCGACGGGGACCCAATCCCATTTCCCCGTCGCTATGAATTGCGCTTCCTGGCCCTGGAAATGCGAAGGGTCGAAGCTTCCAAACTTTTCGCAAGCGTTCAACCACATTCGAAATTCGACGGGCTTCAATGTTTCGGACGCCTTGACGATTTGGCCCCAGGTCGCCTTGATTGTTTCCCCCTTGTAAAGTTCGAAGTTCTTTTCCATTCGATTTCCCCCTTCGGTCGGGCTAGTCAACCCAACCATAATAATAATAATGCTTTGTACCGCCCTTGTCAAGCCCCCCGAATGTAAATTATTGAAATTATTGGTTTTCGTAAATAAGGGGTCGCGCCGAAAAGGTCAATGGCCTAGATTTCGATTTTGTGGCGTCTGATAAGCATTTGTACCGCCCCGAATATAACTGGTCATTTTTCCCCGTTTCGTGGCCTTCTCGTTGATTCCGAAGCTAAAAAACGGCCGATTTCCGTTACTTTACAAAACACAAAAAAGGGCCCCAGGGGAAGCCCGATTCCCCCAGGGCCCGCCGAAAGGAAGACGCCTGGCATAATGCCAGGTTCCCCTATTTGGGGACGCTATTGATAAGGGCGGAAATACCCACGCCGCCCAGGACCCCGCTTCCGCACAATAGGCCGACCAGCAACCAGAAGCGAACTTCAAGTCGCCCGACCTTCTTCCTGTTAGTGTCCAGGTCTTCTTCGTTCTTTTCGACCGTTCCGCAAAGTCCCTTGTTGTTTGTCCCAGGGACCCCCGTCAATACGGTTTCAATCCGAACCATTCTTTCCCGTACGTCATAAATTGCGTCTTCGAGGCTCATATTTGGCGGCTTTTGTGACATGGTCATTCCCCCCTTTTTTATTATGCGGCTTGTTCGCATTTCAGGACGGCTTCGACCAAAAGGCCGCCTTGCGAAATGTTGTAAATTATCTTATTGATGAAGAAGTCTTCGTCAACCCCCATGTCGGAATAATTGGCCGTTATTCGGTCCGACAATTTCAGGGATAGAATCTTCGTCAGCATTTCCTTGTTGTAGTTTTCCAGCGTCAGTTCGACCTTCGACCGCGGCGCGATTTCCTTCGATTTTATGTCGTCGGCCAGGGTCTTCGCTTCCGCCAGGCTTGTCAATATTTCGGCGTCAATGTTCAATGAATGTTCGCCGTAATCGGTCTTCGACGTGGCGTCTTCGACGTACACGGAACCGCGGTCCTGAAGGTTGTATCCGTCCCCGCGGACCAGCAAGCGCGTGACATATATCGCCGCGACGTCGTCGTTCGTCAGGACCAGCTTCCCGCCCCGTCCGTATGAATTATAAACGGGATACGAAAGGACGACGGTCAGATTCCCTGTCTTGTCCGCGCCGCCCCCGTCCGCGTCGGCGTTCGCCTGGTAATCGGGAATCGCTGTGATTGTGACGCCGCCGTTCATGGTCGCCCCCGACGTGGTTCCCGTGAAGGTATCGCCAGCGTTGAAGGCCCCGTCGCAATCGCCCAGGGTCAGGGTCCCGCCCTTCTGGACCAGGACCGTTCCCGTATTCCCCGAAACGTCGGTCGTGATTCCTTCCCCTTCCAGGAAGGGCCCGTTCGTGACGGTCCCCGTGATTGTGTAAACGGCCGAAGCAACGGCGGGATTGATAAGGTCTTCCAGGGTTTCGAAGTCCTTCGATTCAAAGTATATGGTCACGGCGGAACTGGCGGGGATTTCAAGTTGACTGGCCGCGATTCCCCCGTCCAGGACGTCGGCTTCAGCGCAACGCCATACAGTTTGACCGCCAGTCGCCAGGTTCAACGGGTCCGCGACCGACTTCTGGACATGGACGGATACCATGTTGACGACGTCGTCTTCGACCGATATCCACTTGAAGCCCGTAAACGCCAGGTCGTTCGTATCATAGTCTTGATAAAATATACAACGGGCGGCGTCATGCGGCGCGGCGGCTCTGTGCCCCTTTGCTTCGAATCGCCAAAAGGATTCCTGGTCCTGGTAGAAGAAGCCGTTTTCTTCGCGTTCCACGTTGCGGCATACCTGAAGGCCGCTGATTCCCCACCATGATTTGTACGGGGACGTCGAAATCGTTTCGCCAATGTCCATTATTTCGCCCAACTGTGAAACGTTGGCCGTGTTTTTATAGACTTCCTGAATGAACGCCCGCATTCCCCCAGGGTATCCCGTGTATGCGTACGCCCTTCTGTATAGGATATGACGGCCAAGTATCTTCAAGTCGTCGCTTGCTTCAATCAGGCACGTTTGACGTTCCTTGTTCGGATACGGAATGATTCGGTCAATGGTCCCATAAAATAGCGAATAGATTCCGCCGAAGTTGTTCCAGCGGGCGTTCGCGTGAAGGGACGCGCCGCCGACCCCGTGTTCGGTTTCCGTTTGGTTGAAGGCCGAACTGGTCGAAACAATCAGGGTATTATCAGCAACGACGTAAATATACGCCCCGTGAAGAATAACCTTGATTGTCTTTTCGACCCCGTCCGCCCAGGCCAGGGCTTCTTCGTCAACCAGGGAATCGGCCCCGCCGTCAACCTTGCGGACTTCCAGGTTCGTTCCGTCGGTTCGGACGTATAGGAAATTCGAAGTATCGGAATATCGGAAGACGATAATCCCGTCGTTGTCCGCCCCTTTCGTGAAGTCAACCTGGATATGGGCGTCGGCTTCCCCGAATTCAATCACGGCTATTCCCGCGCCGTCGGCTTCCAGAAGCGCGCCCTGGAATAATGACCAGGTTCCCGATTCTTCGGACCATTCGAATTGATTGTCCTTCGGGATTATATGGTTTTCAATCAGGGTCCCGTCCACGTCTTCGAAGTCGTCGAAAGGATATGCGAACGACAACCTGATTCTATGACCAGCGCGAAGCGTGTTCCCGCCCGTGTTGTACGGACTGGCCGCGTTCGGCGGACTGTATTTGTGGTCGTAATTGTCCACGGTCAAGGATAACAAGGCGGGGATTGCTTCGTTCAGTTCACGGTCCTTCCCGAATTCGATATACGCTTCCATGACGTCGGAAGCTATGTCAATATAATTCCCGTCGTCGGCCCAATCAACGTCGACGGGGTTTTCGGGAACGATAACCGCGCCACCTGGATATGTGAAGATTGATACCTGGTTCCCGTACGCGGTCCCGTATGCGTTCGTCGCGTACGCCCGAATGTAATACCTGGTATTCGGGACCAGGGCCGTCAATGAAGACGTGAAGGCCCCTGGCGCGAACGGAATCCCTTCGTCGTTGAAATCGTCGGACAAGGTCGGATATTGTGACGTTGACCAACAATGACCATGCGCGGAAGGTGTGTCGTCGCCGAAGGCCGTTATATTACCATTGCCCGTCGCCGATTCGGACGCCAGGGCCGAACAAGCCTGGGTTGTGACGGTCGGTATGTCCCCCGTCGGACATTCCAGGGCCACGTTGTAGCCGTACGAAGTCCCCTGGGTATTGGTAGCATAAGCCCGAACGTAATACGTTTGTCCAGGCGTAAGGCTAGTCAACGCGGACGTGAAGACGCCCACGCTTCCCGCGCCGTTTTCCGTCTTGAAGTTGGCGGTCGTCGGGTTGATTGTGGTCGCCCAAACGTGGCCATGTTGGGTCACGGCCGAATCGCCCAGGTCCAGGATTGAACCGTTACCCGTCGCGGATTCGGATTGAACGTCGGTACACTCTTGCGTGTCAACTGTCGGGGCCCCCGCTTCCTGGGTAACAAGGGTCACTTGTTCCCCGTAGCTGGTCCCGCCGCCGTTGGTCGCATAAGCGCGGACGTAATATGTGGTCGCGGCGTTCAGTCCCGTAATCGCTGAAGTGAAGGTCCCGATTGAAGCCTTCGCCCCGTTTTCGGTCTTGTCGTCGGCCGTGGTCGGGTTTTGATTTGTGGACCAACAATGGCCGTGTTGTGTGACCGCCGTCGCGCCGATACTGGTCACTTCCCCGTTGCCCGTGGCCGTTTCTTCGTCCACGTCCGAACAAGGGTCGGTTGTTACCTGGGGAAGTACGTCGGCGTCGTATGACACGCCCCGAACCGCGTAAATGGTCCCGCCATAATCGGG
>Ga0307433_1001600_pt1 | contig 11954 bp, 10 predicted proteins | sample SalMarWE160210MG_FD_202166 | JGI IMG/M metagenome (GOLD analysis project Ga0307433, IMG submission 202166) | Salt marsh sediment microbial communities from the Plum Island Ecosystem LTER, Massachusetts, United States - WE1603-210 | ecosystem: Environmental > Aquatic > Marine > Intertidal zone >...
TAATATCTGAAATCCATTGCAAATTCTAATAACTGGTCTCCCATCTTTCAACATAATTTTAGCTTCCTCGATGGCAGGACTATGCGCTGCAATAATTCCTGCTCTTAAATAGTCACCAAAAGCAAATCCTCCTGGTAAAATGACCCCATCATAATCTTTTTCTTTAAAATGATTATGCCATACTAAGTCAGTGTCTACATGAATCACATTTTTAAGGACATGGATTGTATCTAAATCACAATTGCTGCCTGGAAACATGAGAACCGCGATTTTTGCATTCATAATTTTTTCACATTAAGAACGGTTAAATTCTGAGTAACTGGATTAAAGATTCTAAGATCATTACACATCTTAGTCACAATTTCTTTAGCATTATCCTCATTCTCAGCTATTATATTTATTCTTAAATATTGACCTGATCGTACATTTGAAATCATATTATATCCTTTTTTAGCTATTAAATCTCTTTTTATGGTTTCAGCGACCGGATCACGAGCAGCAGGTTTATTCTCGAGTGAAACTTCAATTATAAATTCTAATTGATCCATCTTTAAAAGAAAAAAGTTTGTTATAATTTTATTAATGCTTATTAATTAATAAATAATTTTGATTCATGAAATACGACAAAAAATAGTTTTATTGAAACTACTTATTTTATTGAAGGTTCTAATAATTTTTATTCAATAAACATAGCTAAAGCTTACAAAAACCATAAGAATTAAAGCTAATAATGAAAAGCCGAAACTATATCCACTTGATTTAGTTAACTTTGCTTCTAGATTGTGATCTTGGAGCTTATTTTTTGTCAAGATGTCCTTTACTAATAATATAAAACTGAACAAAAACAATACATATGCTCCAACTATAAGAATGAAATTAAACATAATAAAAAAATACAATCTGTTCTTTTATATATTTTTTCTTAAATTTTTAAACTCTATAAATAATTTGCTTTCTTTAAATTTTCATATATTCTCTGCTTAACGTTAGTAGCATTCGCTTCAAATTCCAACCCTGTAATTTTTTCATAACTCTTCATATATCGTTTTGCTAATTCTATCTTGATATCAGTGCTAATTGGTGGGATTTCTTGATTAGGTTTAATGTTGGGGAAAATGTCTGGATAAGTATCCATGAGCCAACCTCGAAAAATTTCTTTATCTAAAATTTCAGGGTTCTCATTCTTTTCAAATCTATTCTCATAAGAGTCAAGAATCCAAAATCGAGACGAATCTTGCGTATGAATCTCATCGACAACCATCAATTCCCCATCCTTCATTCCAAACTCATATTTTGTATCCACTAATATTAACCCATTTTTATAGCAATAATTTTGCCCGTATTTAAATAATTTTAGCGCTGATTGTTCCATTTTTTCATATATCTCTTTATTCACCATCTTCTGCTTAAGAATCTGTTCTCGAGAGATATAGATATCATGTCCCGATTCTGCTTTAGTCGAAGGCGTCAATAAGATGTCATCTAATTTTTGATTTTTTCGTAATCCCGAGGGTAATATTATTCCCGAAGTAGTCTCTTCTTTTTCGTAATTACGCCACGCTGAACCTGTGATATATGCTCGAACAATCATTTCAATCGGAATCATATCACACTGATGGACTATTGCTACATTTGGATCAGGTATCTCAATAATATGATTTTTTACAATATCTTTTGTTTTCTCAAACCAAAAAGAAGAAACACGATTTAACAATTCGCCCTTAAAAGGTATTGTAGTTATAACACGATCAAACGCAGATAAACGGTCTGTGGCAATTATAATGCGAATGTCCTTCTTTATATAATTATCCCGTACTTTTCCTTTGTATAATGTTCCTAGGGTTGCAAAACTGGTTTCATTTAGTGTTTTATCTAACTGTTCTTTAATTATTACATCAATATTGTTCTTGACCATGATAATTAAATAGGTTTATTTTCATTAAAACCCTTCCTATATATTTTATTGAGTAGTTATTATAATAAAAAAGGAGCGCTAAAACGGGAAATCTACTTTTTATAATAAAAACCATTATTAAACTCTTCAATTGAATATTTATTTTCATTTTTTCTCATTTTATTTAGAAATGCTTCTGTTAGATCTATTCCAAAAACATTTACTAAACTTATGAGATAAATGAAAATATCTGCTAACTCATCTGATATATTTTCTAATAGCCCTTTATTCGCACGTATGTGATTGATTTCATAATCCTTAAATAAAAAAATTTCTGATAATTCTGCAACTTCAATATGAAGTGCTTGAATTAGGTTTTTGGGAGTATGGTACTTCGTCCAACCACGATTATTAACAAATTGCTTTACTTCTTCTTTGCAAAAAGAAAGAGTTGTATTCTCATCTTCGATAATAATGCTCACTTTAATCTTTATGCTGATTATTAATTTAAAGCTTAGTATTATCTTACTAAAGATTATTAATAAATTCACATATTAATTGGTTAATTACATCCTGGCGGTGTGCAGGGGCAAAATGTCCGGCCATATCAATAATTTCTAATTTTGAGTTAGGAATTTTTTTATTTAATTCTTCTGACATTTGCTCGGGTGCGAAATTATCTAACCTTCCTCCTATAATAAGAGTGGGACATTTGATAGATGAGGGGTCATATTCTTTAATCTCATTAATCATTCCAAAAATTTGTTCTTCTATAAGCATTAAAATCTCATCTTTACTTAATTTCATCCCATTAATAGATTCGGCTATTGATGTTAAGATATATGGTATAACTTTATCTAAAATATCTTCCACCGAATTCGCAACGACTTCTAAAAAGTTCATGCGAATGAAGTAGGGAAGTAAGTTATAAAAAATATTACGGATGACATTATCTATAATGATGTATCCTGAATTCAATAATATGAGGAATTTAATATCTTCTGGATGTTTCATACAAAATAATTGGGCTGTCATTCCTCCTACAAGCGAATGGCCTATAATTCCATACTTCTCAGTTACGCCTAAATTATTTAGAAGATCTTCCAAATCCCGAATTATATCGTACCTTAAATTTTTAGATAAGTTTAAACTTTTTGAATGATCACTCTTTCCGTGCCCTAATGCATCAAAAGCAATGATTCGATAAAATTTTCGTAGCACTTTTATTTGTCCTTTGAAAAATGAAGCTGAAGAGGCAAAACCATGGAGAAGAATAATTGTACCTTCTGTTTTTTCTTTTATTTCTCCATTGATATCTTCGTAATATAGATTGTATCCCTCTTGATTTTTAAAGAAGGGCATGGTATTTAAACTTCTGAAATTAAATATTGATTTTGAAAATAATGGATTCAAAAAATACTTTTCTAAAATCACGCTTTAATCAAATTATTAATTAATTAAATGAAATTTATTCACGTTTTGGGTTTTTTTTGTTAACAATGTCAAAGAAAATATGTAATTTAGGTAAGAAAAAGATACAATATTCAAGGGATTTAAAAGTAGTAAAAAAAATTAAAAAGTTATTATTACAAATCTTTAGTAACACGTTTATTTGTATAGATACTTAAGAGCGTAGGCATGAAAATTCTATTTAACTTTTTATAGATTTTTGAATTTTCCTTTATCGGCTCTTTTTTGTCTGAAAACCGTACCATTGAATCTATTGCACTCTCAAAACTGTTATACGATTCACACCCATAGAAACCGAGGATAGCCGCGCCTAAAGCAGCCCCGTCTTTGACTTCTGAGACCAATATTGTATTTGACATAACATCTGCAAATATTTGGGTCCATAAATCGCAGTTCATCGCGCCACCATCTACTCTGATTTCTGTAGGTTTACTCTTAGCCACTCCTTCTAATAAATTGGAATACATTTGCGCACTTAGAGCTGCTGATTCCATAATCGCCCTTATCATATGAGCTCTACCATGATTCCAACTTAAACCGTGAATAGTCCCCTTTCTGAACATATATAACGGTATGAAAAGTAATCCTTCGCTGCCTGGGGGGACTGATCTAGCCTCTTCCGTTAAATTATCGTATATATTAACATGTTTTTCTTGACTTTCCTTGATCTGCATTTGTGAGAAATTATCTTTAAACCATTTAAATGCAGTTCCAGTACCAGGTATACTACCTTCAATATTCCATATTCCTTTAATAACAGATGGAAGAGAAAATATTGGAAAATCACCAGCAATTTCAACTGGTTTATCAACCACATAATCAACAAAAGTACCAGTACCAGTAGTGACTTTCACTTGTCCCTTGTGAATAACTCCTAATCCAAGTGCAGAACATTGCTGATCTCCTCCTCCTAATATTATTGGAATATTATTCTTCAAATTCAAAACCCTTGCTGACTCACTACTTAACTCTCCAATAACTTTGCCTGAAGTATGCACTTCTGGCCATAAATCGATGGGGAGATCATATAAATCTGCGAGTTTTTCATCCCATTCTAAAGTATTCTTATTTAAAATACCCCAAATTCCATTACTTGGGTCCGTCACACATGCACCGCACAATTTCATATATATGAAAGAATCAGGATTTATTATTTTTACTGCTTTATTAAATAATTCTGGTTTATTCTTCTTTATCCAATTTATTTTTGGAATAATCCTTCGCAAATCTGCGTCTGTATCCCAGTCTTTTGCGGTTGTTTCCTCTCTCTCATCCATCCAAGTCAGAGCAGGATGTAATACATTTCCTTCTTTATCAATGATGGTAGTTGTTGAACGGAGAAATGATGCGGATATTCCGATAATATCTTTCTTTTTTACTTTTTTAACTGCTTGAGTGCAGGTATTTTTTATTGCATTCCACCAAATCATCGGATCTTGTTCTGAAATCCCAACTGGCTGTTTGGATATCGGATACTCCTCATAAGCTTTAGCAATCACCCTTCCTTCAATGTTGAAAATTTCAGTTCTGGTTCCTGTAGTTCCAACATCAAAAACACAAATTAAATCGCTCATAAAATCACATCATATTTTTAATTATAGACTTTTAATTAATAATTCAGATATATCTTTTATTTTAATTTTTTCTTTATCTTCTTTTGAAAGACCATAATTTAACCCTAACTCACAGAGGGGACATGCTGAAACAAAAACATGTGCTGAAGTTTCTTTTAATTCATTTACTCTAATTGTAGCTTCCTTTATAGAAATATCTTTATCTGCCCAATGAGCGGTACCACTCCAACCACAACAATGGACATATTCTTTAGTATACATTGGTTCTTTAATTTCTAGTCCCGGAATACTTTCCAAAATAGCTCTTATTGAAGTAATGTCATTTAAATTCCGTGCAATAAGGCAAGGATCATGAATAGCGACAACTTTCAGATCATTAGGAATTTCATCTTTTGGTTTTAATTTACCTTTATCAATCAATTCTTTAATGAATTGAGTAATATGAATAATTTTCCTATCGATATTAATTCCAATGCTATCATAACGCTTGGTTAATGTCAATACACAACCAGGACAATCAGAGAGGATTATGCTTGCCCCCGAACTCTTAAAAAGCTCCTCATTTTTTTCGGCAAATCCTTTAGCAACGTTCAAATCCCGAATATTAAAAGCGGGTCCCCCGCAACAGACTCTTTTTTCTAAATTAGTTGAAAATTTAATGCCTGCCTTTTTCAATATTGCGATATTTGCCTTTACCACTTCGGGAAACTTCATCATCTCACATCCAATAAAATAAAAGACCTCATCATTCCCATCCGTTTCGATGTTCTCAACGCCTTTTTCTTTATATGTTTTATAAATATTATAATCTTCGATGGTATTCGTCTTTTTTAATTTCTCTATTTGTTCTTTACAATATTCAGGCATTAAATCTTTGTCATTTAAATCATCCCTTACAGTTTCAAGAAGAGAAACAACAGAAAATCCAAAGGGACACCACACTTTACAATTTTCTTCATTGCTACATTTATACATAAGATCTACAAAATCTTTATTCTCCTCTTTTGTTGGATCGAGTTTCCCTATGGTAATGTAGTATCCTATTCTTGCTTTGTATGCTGGACTCATGGTCTCAGTGTGAGTTGCTTGAAGTGTTCCACAATCAAATCTGCACATATTTGGGCAAAGCATACATTTAATTAAATCATCAACATTCGCCTTATATTCCCCTTCGGGGTAAAAATTATCTTTTTTTTTCCTAAAATTTTTCATTAAAGTAGATTTAGTTTCTCTATCCGCTTTATTTATGAGGGGAATCATCCATTTATACTTATTTAATGTTTCAAAGACACCCATTTATTCTTCACCTCTTTTCCATACGTTAGTATAAACTTTTCCCGGATTCAAAATGTTATTAGGGTCCAAAAGGTTCTTTATTTCTGATAAATATTTCATAGAAGTACCCCATTCTTTTTCCATCCAATGAGATCGATTAATTCCAATTCCATGATGATGTGCAATAGAACCTCCGGCATCAACAACAGCTTTTATAACTGTATCCCATCCTTCCTGATAAAATTTTAATTCGGAAGTTCCTTTAGGTGGTATTCCTCCCCATGTAAAGTAGATTCCTACACCGTTAGGGTAAAAGTGGGAGATATGTGCAGTAATCATGAGAACTCCTTTTAGGTCATTCATATATTTTAAGACGGTGTGATATATATTTGCCGCTTTATCCCATAATGAAGCAACTTCAATAGTATCAAATATTATTTTATATGGTGGCATTGAGGACGTTTCAGTAACTCTAAACCTTGTTTCAAACCAATGCTCTACAGGTTGTTCTCCACAATCCATACCATTATTTTCTTCACATTTCTTCCTAGTAATTTCTTCTTCTAAATCAACTAATTTTCCATTTCCTTCGCATACGAATACAACCATAACTCTCCCTTTTGCATTCTTAACATGCTCAAAATGTCTATCTGTTTCAAATTCATCATAAATTCTAATAACCGCAGGAAAAATATACTCTCGTAATATGCTTCTGGTAGCAGAAAAAGAATCTTCGATTGTAGGAAAGGAATAAGAAATGGAACTTCTCTTCTCTGGTTTAGGCCATATTTTTAAGGTTGCTTGGGTAATAATTCCTAATGTACCTTCTCCTCCAATAAATAATTTGTCAAATTGTGGTCCTGTTGAGTTTCTTGGAATTGCTTTAAAATCAAGTAGTTCGCCGTTTGGTAATATCACTTCGAAACCAAGAACAATATCCTCAATCTTACCATATTTGGTGGAGAATTGACCAGCAGCTTTATGGGATATCCACCCTCCTAATGAAGATATATATAGAGATTGGGGGATATGTCCTGAAGTATAACCCTTTGCATTTAAATATCGTTCTAAATTCATACCATTTATCCCTGCTTGGACAGTGACACTTAAGTTCTCGTCGTTAATATTCAGAATTTTATTGAACTTTTTCATATCAATAATTATTCCCCCATTAATCGGAATAGAACCCCCTACAACAGATGATCCTTCAGCGTAAGGGATAACTGGAATATGTTCTTCATTAGCAAGTTTTAAAATATTAGAAATTTGAGCGCAATTATCAGGCCATGTGATAAAGTCGGGTAATGCAGCTAGTTTACCTTCTATTGTCCAATTAATCGCTAGCATTGTAGCATCTCTTGAATAAGCCATTAAGTCGATCTCCTTCGATGAATAGTTATTAACTCCTAAAATTTCTTCTAACCGTTTTGCTATTTTTAATTTATCTTGAATTTTGCTTCGATTATCTTTATAGATTAACTCAAACTTTTCTATATTCAATATGTTCAGCCTTCAAATTATGAATAATATCTAATTAAATGATTAGGTTTAAATTAAAATTTCTAAAAATGTAACTCATTGAGAAATAGACCTTAAATTAAATTTAATATGGATGTTGTATTTTTTTCTCTATATTAACGTTATCAAAAGTAAAATCTTAGATTATCAAAATTATTTTTCTGAAGAATTTAGATGACAAGTAATATATTTGGAACTTCCGGTATAAGGCGAGTATTTCAGAATTATTCCGAATCAGATTTGATGTTTACTCCGCAGATGGCTTTAGAAGTAGGCTTAGCGTTAGGTACTTATTTGAATGGGGGAACAGTAGTAATTGGCATTGATATTAGGACTTCTGCGTTGCCAATCGAATATGCGCTAGTTTCGGGGTTAGTAAGTACTGGATGCACAGTTAAGACACTAGGAATTGTTACAACTCCCACATTAGCTATGTCTTCCCGTTATTTAAATGCCGATGCTGCTGTGATGATTACCGCATCACATAATACACCTGAGTATATAGGCTTGAAATTATGGAATCCTTCGGGATTAGGGTTCTCTCCTGAGCAAGAAGAGGAGATTGAAAGGATTTACAATGAAAAAGCTTATGCCAAAACTCAATGGTATGAGATTGGAAAAGTCACTCATGTGAATGATATAAATGATATTCATATTTTAGATATTACTAATCGAATTATTTTTGATGGTAGTGAACTAAATATCATTGTTGATCCGGGTAATGGTTCTGGTTGTGAAATTGTGCCTAAACTACTTACAAAATACAATATAAATATTGTAACGATTAATTCTCAAATGGATGGTAGGTTTCCAGGGAGAGCCTCTGAACCAAGCAAAGAAAATTTAGAACAAATTTCCAAATTTTTAAAAATTTCCCCTCAAGAGGACATTGGTATTGCTTTGGATGGGGATGCCGATCGAGTTATTTTTTTAGATGATAAGGGCGAGATTGTTGACCCTATAAGATTATTAACGCTCATGGCAAAACGCTATATTGAAGAGAATAAAGAAAAGCTTTCTAAAAAAGATATGAAGGTTTCAACTCCAATAAACTCATCCAGCTTACTAGAAGATGTGTTAAATCCATTGGGTTGTGAAGTTCTTCGAACAGAAGTAGGTGATATCAAAGTTGCAATCGCATTAAAGAATCATGGAGGTTTTCTGGGAGGAGAAACTTCAGGTACATATATTTGGCCTCGATTTCATTATGGACCGGACTCAATAATTACTATTGCAAAAGTATTACAAATGATCATCTCTTCAGGAAAGAATTTAAGTGAATTATTAAAAGATATTCCAAAATATCCGTATTACGCCGAGAAATTCAAATTAAAAAGGGATATTCCCTTCAATGAAACTATGAATTCAAATATCATTGATGCGATGAAGAAAGTATTTGAGAGTATGGGAAAGGATATTAGAAAGATTAATCAACTGGATGGATGTCGTTTCGATTATGATGGTGGTTGGATATTGATTAGACGTTCCGGAACAAGCCCTTATTTAAGGATATCTGGTGAATCTAATAAAGATTTAGACTCGACAATTTCTTTAAATAAGTTAGCTAAAGAGAAAATGATGCAGCTAGATATTATTTATCCTTAATGGGTAGATGATGATAATTTCATTATAGATTACTTATTTTTGTTAGAAACTTTGGTTCATCCGGATTTAAACCATTTATTCTGGCGATCTCTAGAGTTAATAGTTGAATTGCAATAATCATTATTAAAGGCTGTAAATCCATATAGGTATTAGGGACTTGGATTCCGAAATCAATTGATTCTGGTACATGTTTCGAATCTATTGATTCATATACTGCTAATATCTTTGCATTCCTTTCTCTTAATCTCTTTAAAAGATTCATTAAATGTTTTTTTCTTTTATCATCTTCATGTGGAATTATTGCTAATATGCAAGTATCTGAATCTGCTAATGTTATAGGCCCATGAGGGAATTCTGCTGTGGAATATGCTTGTCCGAAGATACGTGCTCCTTCTTTTAACTTTAATGCAGCTTCCATTGCAGTTGCAAAATCAGGACCACTACCTATGATGAAGCAAAATTTTGTAGCTTTAAAAAATGAAGAATATTCTTTTACTTCAGAGTGCAAATCTGGTAATATTGAATGAATTTTATCAGGTATTCCTATTAACTCCACCCAAATTCTGTTGTATTCCTCATTAGAAACAGCTCTTTTTTCTCTTGCAAGCTCTAGAGATAATATAACTAAAACAGTTAGCTCAGCGATATATGTTTTAGTCGCTAAAACTGATTTTTCTTCACCACATCTTAATTCTAAGGTAATAGCACTATTCTTTGCAAGAGTTGAGTTCGGATTATTTGTAATGCCAATAGTTAAGCAACCTATCTTTTTCGCTAATTTTAGAGATTCAATAGTATCCTTCGTCTCACCACTTTGAGAAATACCAATAACGCAATCTTCTTTTTTTAGAATAGGTTTAATTAAATACTGAAACTCCATAGAAAATTCACTAAACGTTGGTATTTTGGTTATTCTATTAAACATATAAGAAATTGCAAATCCCGCATGATATGAACTTCCTGCTCCAATTAAGTAAATATGATTTATTGATCGATTAGAAATTTGTTTAGCAACATTTCGTATCCAATCTTTCTGGGCTATAACATTATGTAACGCAGAGGGTATTTCATAAATTTCCTTTTGAGTAAGCCGTCCTAAGGTGTCATTCTCACTTAATTTTTCTTTTTCGTCCAATATGAACCCTTTTTAAAGTATTCTTCAGTAATTCAATAGGATTTTCAAATAACAGAAAGAAATAAACTTCTGATTTTTGTTTTGAATAAATCTAAGATAATCTTCAAATAAGTACCATTATTTTTTAATTTATTCACATTATTAAAATTGAAATAAAAAAGTTATTTTGAGTAAATAGAAGAAAGTGGCATTCAAATGTGTGGAATTTTCGGTATAATTACTAATCAAGATCTTGCCATTGGGAAGTTCGCTCTTGAAGGTATCAAACGTTTAGAATATAGAGGATATGACTCATGTGGCATTGTGGCACAATATGATTCGCAATTATTTATTAAAAAAGACGCTGGTAAAATTGATGAGATCAATAAAAAACTTAAATTAGATGAGTTTCCAACTGGTTCGAAGTTAGCATTAGCACATACTAGATGGGCTACTCATGGACCTCCGACGAAAATAAATAGCCATCCCCATACAGATTGTAGTAATAAAATTGCTGTGATTCATAATGGTATCTTAGAAAATTTCTTAGAACTAAAAGAAAAATTGAAAAAAGAGGGTCATGTGTTTAAATCTGAGACGGATACGGAAGTGATTCCACACCTTATTGAAAGTTATATAAACCAAGGACTTAAATTTGAAGAAGCTGTTGTAAAAGCAATAAATCAGTGCATTGGAGCATATGGAGTGGTAATATGTCATGCTGACCATCCTGATATGATTATTGCTGTAAGAAAAGAGTCGCCATTAGTTATTGGAATTGAAAAGGGAAAGACTACTTATTGTGCATCAGATATACCCGCATTTCTTCCCTATACACGTAACTGCTATATTTTAGAAGATAATGAAATGGCTATTTTAAAAGCTGGTTCTGTAGAATTTTTTAATCTAAAAGATTCAAAAACGCCTTTAGAAAAAGAACTAATGACTATTGAATGGAATATAGATGCTGCTGAAAAAGGGGGTTATGAACATTTCATGCTCAAAGAAATATTTGAAGAACCTTCAGCATTAAGACGAACTTTGAAAATATCAAGAGAAAAATTACAAACCTTTGCAAAAATTCTCTGGTCCGCAAAAAATATCTATATAACCGCCGCTGGAACTTCATTTTATGCATCATTAGCGGGTAAATACATAATTACAAAATTTTTAAGAAAATATATCCATGCAATTGAATGTTCAGAATTCCAAACAGAATTAGACGATGCGTTACAAGAAGATTCAGTAATTATAGCTGTTTCTCAATCTGGAGAGACAATTGATCTTATTGAGGCAGTTAGATGGGCAAAAGAAAAGTTAAAGAAGAAGATAACCCTTTTATGTATAACTAATGTTGTTGGTTCCTCATTAACGAGATATTCAGATGAAACGATTGTTACTCAAGCAGGTCCCGAAATAGGTGTTGCTGCTACTAAAACATATTGTACTCAAGTTCTCACCCTGGGGTTAATCGCTTTGGAAATTGCCGAGTATAGGAAAGTTA
>Ga0307433_1001605_pt1 | contig 11920 bp, 9 predicted proteins | sample SalMarWE160210MG_FD_202166 | JGI IMG/M metagenome (GOLD analysis project Ga0307433, IMG submission 202166) | Salt marsh sediment microbial communities from the Plum Island Ecosystem LTER, Massachusetts, United States - WE1603-210 | ecosystem: Environmental > Aquatic > Marine > Intertidal zone >...
TCAATACATTGACTTCGTTCCTGCTTTTTAAACCATTGCCGAACCTTGCTTCGCGCGTGAGACGTCTTAATATAGCCAAGCTCGGGATTAAGCCAGTCCAGACTCGGGCCTTTATCTACTTTGCTGGCCATAATCTCCACCACATCGCCATTCTTAAGAGTATAATTAAAGGGTCCAAGCCTCCCATTCACTTTAGCTCCGATACATCTATAGCCCAAGTCCGTATGAACTCGAAAGGCGAAATCTAGAGGAGTAGCGCCCCTGGGCAACTCTTTTATCTCGCCTTTGGGGGTATAGACAAACACTCGATCCACGAGAACATCGGTTTTAATAGATTCCAGAAATTCTTCACTATCAAGCTCTTCTCTCCAATCACCAAGCTGCCGCAGCCAAGCTATTTCATCATTAAACTGCTCACCTACTTTCCCTTCTTTATAGAGCCAGTGAGCAGCCACCCCATATTCGTTGACCCTATGCATATCATGGGTCCGAATTTGTATTTCTAGCGGTTTTGTATCTTGACACATTACCGTAGTATGCAAAGCTTGATAGCCATTATCCTTGGGATTAGCAATAAAGTCGTCGAACTCTTCAGGCATAGGACGCCAAAAATTATGAATTACACCTAATGCCTTATAACAATCTGAAACCGAGTCCACCAACACACGTAAGGCGAAAAGGTCATGGATATCTCCAAAATTCTTACCCTGCGCATCATACTTGCCCATCTTCTGATATATGCTGTAAATATGTTTTGGCCGGCCATAAACCTTGGCTTTTATATCGACCTTATCTAATTCCTGGCATAGTATCTGACTAACCTCAGTTACGAAGCCTTCCCTCTCGGCTCGCTTCCCAGCTACCAAACGAGCAATCCGATGGTACACCCGTGGCTTCAGATAGCGAAAAGCTAAATCCTCTAATTGCCATTTCGCATCCCTCATACCTAAACGATGCGCCAGGGGAGCATATATCTCCATGGTCTCTTGAGCGATAGCACGCCGTTTTTCTGCAGGTAAAGCACCCAGTGTACGCATGTTATGTAACCTGTCTGCCAATTTGATAAGAACCACCCGTAGGTCTTCAGCCGTAGCCAGGAGCATTTTGCGTAAGTTTTCCGCCTGAACCTTCGACTTTGTTTCTCCCGTTCGAGCTCGACTTGTAAGCTTGTTCAGCTTCGTAACTCCATCAACAAGTTTAACTACCTGTAAACCAAAGTTGGCCTCAATCTCGTCTAATGACACACCACAATCCTCGGGGACATCGTGCAACAAGGCAGCAGCTAAGGTTTCAGCATCAAGGTGAAACTCAACCAAAATCATAGCTGTCTTTAAAGGATGCTCTAAATAAGGCTCTCCTGTTTTACGCAATTGCCCTTGGTGAGCTCTCGCAGCGAATTCGTAAGCTGCTTTAACCAGAGCTACCTTATCATCAGGCAGGTAAGCGCTAGCCTGTTCTATAAGCTCATTAACTTCCATTTAATTCATAATACTGTAATAGCAAAGGTAACGCAAATTAAGTAATATGGTAAACTACAAGATAGACAAGGAGGATTTCTTTGCATAAAGCACCTCGGGGGACGTTCGACATCCTGCCACAAGAGTATGCCTACTGGAAATACATAGAGGAAAAAGCTATTTCCTTATGCCAGCTCTATGGTTACCAACCATTGAGCACGCCGATATTCGAAGATGCCCAGCTTTTCACTAAAACTGTGGCCGGGGGGACAGATATCGTCGACAAGGAAATGTATATCTTCGAAGATAAAAGTGGACAAGAATTGGCTTTAAGGGCAGAGGTAACAGCGCCAGTTTGCCGGGCTTATCTAGAGCATGGATTATTTAACTTAGCTCAACCCGTGAAGCTTTATTACATTGGACCGGCCTTCAGGTATGAGCGTCCCCAATTTGGGAGGTACCGCCAGCACCACCAATTTGGCTTTGAGGCTTTAGGGGAGGCAGACCCCGCCCTCGATGCTGAAGTAATTGAAATGGCACAACAATTCTTTTATTCGCTAGGGCTCTCTCAATTTTCTATTCAACTCAATAGCATTGGCTGTAAGGTTTGCCGCCCCGGGTATTTAGAAGTACTGAGGCAGCATTATTCAAGTTATACAGACCGTCTTTGCCCCGACTGCAAAGCCAGGCTGGTCAAGAACCCTCTACGCCTGCTTGATTGCAAGAAAACTTCTTGCCAGGAGATAGCTAAAACCGCACCGAAGATTTCCGACTATCTATGCCCCGAATGCCAATTCCACTTCCAAAGCGTCCAAAAATATTTAGGGGCAATGAGCATCCCCTTTCAATTGAATCATAGATTGGTCCGTGGCCTGGATTATTACACCAGAACAGTGTTCGAGGTTGAACCTCGAGATAAAGGAGGGCAAAGCACGCTTGGCGGAGGTGGTCGCTATGATGACCTCATCGAGTCATTAGGAGGCACACCAACTCCTGCTGTGGGCTTTGCGGCTGGGCTGGAAAGAATAATATTGAATCTGAAGAAACAGAAATTAGATATTCCGGCATTGCCCAAGCCCGATGCTTTCATCGCCTACTTGGGGGAAGAAGCCAAGATTGAAGCGATGAAGATTGCCTCGGAGCTACGGAAAGCTGGGATTGCGATTATCACGGCTACAGGTGATAAGAGCCTGAGAGGGCAGATGAGACAAGCTAATTCCTTAGGCAGTGCCTACGCCCTTATCCTCGGCGAACAAGAGATCAGCAACCAGAATGTAATATTGCGAGATATGAGGAGTGGAGAACAAAAACCCATCCCTTTGGCTGAAATAGCCAGAATGCTTAAACAGGGTCAAAAGTAACACCTACAATGTCAGATATGGTATAATATAGACGTATTGTCATTGGTATCGACCATAAATGAAAGCCTAAATTGTTTCCTACCATTACTTACAATTTCGCATTATGCCTCAGCATGACATGAATAACGACGTAAACCGAGAATATACCGCCCAAGATATCCAAATTTTAGATGAAATCAAGGCCGTACGCCTGCGACCAGGAATGTATATTGGCGGTACCGATCGACACGGATTACACCAACTCCTCTACGAGATAGTGTATAACAGCATAGACGAAGCCATGGCTGGCTACTGTGACCAAATTGAAGTAACAATCCATGAAGATAATAGCGTCACCGTAACTGATAATGGACGAGGTATCCCTACAGAAACTATCCCGGGACAAGATATAACAGCCTTGGAAGCAGTCATGACTCGCCTGCACGCCGGAGCCAAGTTCAGCAACTATGTCTATGGTGTATCCAGTGGTCTCCACGGCGTTGGTGCTTCGGTAGTAAATGCCTTATCCACCTGGCTTAAAGCTGAGGTTAAACGCCAAGGAAAAATCTACCGCCACGAATATCACCAAGGGATTCCCCAAGGCGCAATAGAAACTGCTGGCGACGCCCAGGACACAGGCACTTCAATTACCTACCTTGCTGATAAGGAAATCTTCGAGACCATTGACTATGATTTCGATTTGAGCTGCCAGCGATTAAGGGAACTAGCTTACCTGAATAAAGGGGTAGAAATAGCTATTAAAGACGAGAGAAACAATCAAGAGAAAGCGTTCTACTTCGATGGGGGGATAGCTAGCTTTATTCGCCGCCTGAATAGAAATAGAGATGTTGTTCACCCCTACCCCATTTATATCTCCACTATGGTAGATAGCACTATAATTGAAGCGGCTCTACAATATAATGACAGCTTCACAGAATCCCTTCTCACCTTCGCCAACTGTGTCAATACCAGAGACGGAGGCAGCCACCTTACCGGCTTCCGCTCAGCATTAACCCGGGTTTTAAATGATTATGCCCGGAGTAGTAAATTTTTGAAGGATACCGACCCCAACTTAACCGGGGACGATGTGCGTGAAGGGGCAGCGGTCATCATCAGTGTAAAACTGCCCCAGCCCCAGTTTGAGGGGCAAACTAAGGCCAGGTTGGGAAATCCCGAGGTAAAAAGTCAGGTTGAATCGGCTGTAGCAAATGGCTTGTCCCTGTACCTCGAGCAACACCCCAACGAGGCAAAGGCAATCATAGAGAAGTGCCTCACCGCCGCCAAAGCCAGAGAGGCAGCACGCAAGGCTCGTGACCTCGTTCTTAAGAGGACTGGCTTCGAAACATCAACTCTGCCAGGGAAATTAGCCGATTGTTCCGAGAAAGAGCCGGCAAAATGCGAGCTTTACTTGGTTGAAGGTGACTCAGCCGGCGGCTCAGCTAAACAGGGACGAGACCGCCGTTTTCAAGCTATTCTCCCTCTGAGAGGCAAAATACTAAATGTCGAAAAGGCTGCCAAAGATAAGATTCTAGAACATGAAGAGCTAAGAGCCATCGTCACAGCGTTAAAAGCAAGCGCTGACGAACAATTTGATAGCTCCAAACTTCGCTACCACAGAATAATCATCATGACCGATGCCGATGTTGATGGCTCACATATTCGTACTTTGCTCCTTACCTTCTTTTACCGCCATATGACAGAGTTAATTAACCAGGGCTATCTCTACATTGCTCAACCACCCCTTTATCGCATCAAATCTGGCAAACAGGAGTTCTGGCTTTACTCTGACCAGGAAAAGGAAGAAAGGCTTAAAGGACTAAGAGAAGACAAAATATATATTCAGAGATATAAAGGGCTGGGGGAGATGACTCCCGTACAACTATGGGAGACAACCATGAACCCCGCTAACAGGACCCTGCTCCAAGTAGAGGTAAAGGATGCCATAGCCGCTGACCAGGCTTTTCATATGTTAATGGGTGACGAAGTTCCGCCTCGCAAAAGATTCATCCAGGCCCATGCTCAAAGTGTGAGAAACCTCGATGTTTAGCCGTTGGGCTTCCCGGACCCGAGGGGTTGCGTGATATGGGGAGAATTCGCTAGGGAATCCCGACAATAGCACATCCAAACTAACGCCGTGCGGTGAGTGAACTTGGTCGTTAGTCATCTAGCAGATGTCGGATATATCTTTTGTTCTGTTATATATTTTTCTACCTCAGTGGGCACAAGATAACGAACTGACAGCCCCTGAGCTATACGCTGGCGGATTCCTGAGGAGCTAATCCCGATTACAGGCATATCAAGCTGAATAACCTGGTCCAGCAGCCCGGGTATCGATGTTTCTAAGTGCTTCAAATCTTTTGAGCCTAATCTAGGGGCAACCACTAGCCTGCATAATTGAACTAATTTCTTCGGTTCCTTCCACAAAGGCAACTCGGCTAAGGTATCCCGCCCGATGATGAAGAAAAGACTTGCTTCACTGCCTAGCTGCTTTCGTAGCATCGTCAGGGTATCCACGGTGTAAGAGGGACCGGGGCGCTCTATTTCGAGAGTGCAAAGCTTAAAACGAGGGTTGTCAGCTATGGCACGGCGCACCATCTCTACCCTGTGGACTGCCGGGGTAATATTACGGTCTAGCTTAAGCCAGGGCTGCCCAGCAGGCACGAAAAGAACCTCCCTAAATCCCAACCTTATTCTTGCTTCCTCAGCGACAACAAGGTGACCTATATGGATAGGGTCAAATGTACCACCAAGAACGCCTATATTCACTTCTTTACTTTCTCGGTTTGGGACGGAATACCGTTATTTGTGCCTGCGAAATTCTCTCTTCATCCCGGCTTGCCTGGTCTACCATTTCCATGGCTTTCCTCACCAATTCTAACACAGCCTGGCCGCTAACTGCAGAGATGTAAAAGACAGGCACCCCAAGCCTGGCAAAGCACTGCTTCACCTCAGGCAAACGAGCTTGCACCTCAGGCAAATCTATCTTATTTACCGCCATGATTTTTGGCTTATGTGCTAAGCCTTTGTATAAGGCTATCTCTTTCTCCAACGTGCTGAGGTCATCAATAACGGTCGGCGAACTGCCATCCAATAAATAAACCAGCAGCCTGGTTCTTTCCGCATGGCGCAAAAACTCATTTCCCAATCCTTTGCCAAGATGAGCACCTTCAACAAGGCCAGGAATCTCGGCAACAATGAAGTCTCTCCTATCGTCTGGCATAACTCCTAAAATTGGCTGGCGGGTGGTAAAGGGGTAATCGACAATTTCGGGTTTGGCTCTCGATACCGCAGATAATAAAGTGGATTTCCCAGAGTTTGGATGACCAACAATACAGATATCGGTAATGAGTTTTACCTCGAGGACAATATGCCGCTCTTCTCCTGATTTACCCTTGCTAGCTATCTCAGGAGCTTGATTTACCGCTGTAGCAAAACGAGCATTACCCAGCCCTCCCTGGCCCCCCTTAGCCACCAAAACCTTGTGCCCGGGGGTACTCAAGTCTGCCAAAAGTATCTCTTCCCCCGAATCAGCTTTAGTGAAAACCATTGTACCTACGGGCACTGAAATGGCTAAATCCTCCCCTCTCTTGCCACGCTTCCGCCAACCGCTTCCTCGATGGCCGTTTCCAGCTACAAATTCCTTCTTCCGCCTCATCAAGCCCAAATCAGCCATGTTGGGACTAGCCACAATAATCACTCTCCCACCGTCTCCACCATCCCCACCATCCGGACCACCAAAAGGAACATACTTCTCCCTCCGAAAGCTGACACATCCATCCCCGCCACATCCACCCCCAACCACAATTTCTCTCTTATATATCATAAGTTAGTAACCTAATATAAGCTTTATTATATTAATATATAATATTAACTATTATAAACAATGTTGTTGTGAGGTTAATAAATAGTGAGGAAACTCAGAGTTCAGAGGGCAGTGTGGGCAGGATAAGCAACAATTTATCCACAAATTATTAGTAATTCTGCACAGCTTGGTATGCCTTTCTATTGCCTTTCTGTGGATTAATTTTCTCTTTGATTTCCGCAATTTGGTTAGCAAGGTTAGGATTAATGCTCAATTCGCTAGCTATTTTTTCGTAGCCATGAAGAATTGTGGCATGGTTTCTGCCACCTAATTCTTTGCCTATTTCAGTTAGAGAGTAGCTGTATCCTTCGCGCATAAGATAGATGGCCACGTGTCGTGCCAATGTAGTTTTTCTATCTCTTTTCTTGTTGATTAGCTCTTCTACTGAAAGGCTGAAATGGTCCGCTACCGCCTGTAAGAGCAGTTTTATGTCTTGTTTACGGGTCGTGCTTGTTAATAACTTGTTGATTGTTTCGGCAGTGATCTTGGTTCCACTTAATTTAGCCTGGGCAGTGAGATATACCAAAGCACCTTCAAGCTGGCGGACATTCTCACATACTTTCTCCGCTACAATGTGCAGCACCCCTTCCAGTTCTGAGGTCATCGTTGTTTCTGCTTTAGCCCGTAAGATATTCAGGCGTGTTTCAAAGTTGGGTGGTTGTATGTCAACAACAAGACCCCCTTCAAGGCGTGATTTTAGCTTGCTGCTAAGTGGGTGCATGTCCTTGGGAGCACGGTCAGTGGTGATGACAATTTGACGGTTATTGCTGTACAACTCATTGAAGGTGTGGAAGAAACATTGTAAGGTTTGTTTCTTGTCTATCAGGAAGTGAGCATCGTCAAATAGAAGGATATGGATACTTCTGAATTTGCTGCGGAACTTGTCAACTTGGTTTTCTCGCACAGCTAATACAAATTCATTGGCGAATTGTTCCCCGCTAATATATGCTGCTTGCAGCCCATTGTTTGTCGTTAAATGCCCGATAGCATGTAGTAAATGAGTCTTGCCTTGCCCGGTGCTGCTGTGAATAAAAAGAGGGTTATAACTACTTCCTGGATTTTCAGCTACTTCTACAGCGGCAGCATAAGCTAAACGATTAGAATCGCTGACAACAAAGTTATCAAAGGTGTACCTTGGATTGAATCTATACTGTATAGCTTTGGTGCTTGTCCCGCCATCGGTTTGCGTGGCCAAAGGGCTAGCTGATAATTGTTCGCGATTGTGGACCACGAATTGGACGTCGACATCTTTACCCATAATATCAACCAAGGTCTTCCTTACCAGAGGATAAAGGCGCTTGGATAACCATTCAGCGACAAAAATGTTAGGGACACTGACGACAAAGATACTATCCTGGCAGCTTAGACCCTGACTATTGCTAAGCCAGGTAGTATAATTTGCCTTGCTGACCTGAATTTGAAGCTTGCCTAGGGCGCTCTTCCAAATTTCCTTCGCTGGTTCCAATCTATCCCTAATCCCAACGCTGCTCAGCCACAAAGATAGCTGAAAAGAGTAGTAAGACGCGGTTAAGAATTTAAGAGCTTACTAGTTATAGGATATCAAATTTTCTCAAACCTTCGCTAGGCAATGTTTGACATAATTAAAAAATTAATTAAAAATAGGTTTGCTATGAAGGTGCGTACCGTTTTTATGGGCACTCCGCAATTTGCTGTGACCATATTGGAGTCTTTGCTCCAGGGTTCCTACCCGGTGCTTGCTGTGTATACTCAGCCCGATAAGCCGGCTGGCAGGGGGCGCCCGGTTGTTTTTCCTCCGGTGAAAAAGCTGGCTCTGGAGCGACAAATACCAGTTATTCAACCCAAGACTTTTAAATCAAGCGAGGTGGTGGAGAAGCTGGCCAGCTTTCAGCCTGAGCTAATCATTGTGGCAGCCTTCGGTGCTATTCTTCCCTCAGAAGTGCTTTCTTTGCCCAAATTTGCCTGTCTTAACGTTCATCCCTCATTATTGCCACGGCACCGAGGTCCGTCTCCGGTCGCTAATACCATTCTCTGCGGAGATGAACTTACTGGTGTTACCATAATGCTAATGGACGCTGGACTGGATACCGGGCCGATTTTAGCTCAGGAGAAAGCGGGGATTTCCTTTATGAATACCACCGGCTCGCTTAGCTCCACGCTGGCTGATGTGGGAGCCAAGCTTTTGCTGGAGACCTTGCCCAAATGGCTTGGGGGCGAACTCAGACCACAAGCCCAAGATGAGTCTCAGGCTACTTATAGTAAGCTGATAACTAGTAAAGATGCCGAGATTGATTGGCACCTTTCCACGCTCGAGCTTTGGCGGAGGGTAAGGGCGTACAATCCCTGGCCAAGCTGCTATACTTGGTATCAGGGGAAACGACTAAAAATCCATAGAGCTATTCCTTTTGGCGATGTAGCAGAAGGGGAGGTAGGGGAAGTAGTCGCCTTGCCAGAGCCACCTGGAGTTGGGGTGGTAACTAGCCGTGATATTTTAGGGCTTTGCCAAGTTCAATTAGAAGGAAGGCGCGAAATGTCGGTAGAAGATTTTATCCGTGGGAAAAGAGATTTTATTGGTTGCGTTCTGGGGCGAAGGTAGCTTCCCTTGCCAGCATTATTCTGCAGACATTTCCAAAAAATCCAGGATAACAGCCAAAAAACCTCGGATGCCCGAATTATGCCACACTTGCTAAAAGCAGCGTCATGCAATGTGCCTCTGCCCATCACTTCTCGGTGCCACACTGAAGAATGCTTCGCACCTTTGAAATGGATGCTTAGTCGAAACCGAGCCAGGTAGTGGCGTTTTTTATAGGCTCCCGCTCACTTTCCACTTTGTTCGCAGGGAAATCCCAGTCAGGGTAGCCAATAGCTATGGCTATGACTATCCGCTTGGACTCAGACAGGTGGGCGTATTTTCTTAACACCTCGGGATACATCGTTCCCTGGTCTTCGATGCAGGTCCCCAGGCCGAAATGCAGGGCGGTAAGGCAGATAGTCTGTATCAAAGCGCCAATGTCGAGCAGTGGCCCACTTTCGCTCAGACAGCGATCAGTGGAAATAATGATTGCCGCCGGCGCATCGAAGTAACGAAATCCTCGCTCCAGCCATCTTGCCCTTTTCTCCTTGTCTTCCCTGGGTATGTCCATAAGCTGGAAAAGCTGCTTGGCGAGGTTTACCTGGCGTTGGCGGTAAATGCTCTCCCTCGGCCAGCTCACAACCACGTGCTCGGGGTTAGGCAGCGCTCCAGAGTTGAGCAGTTCAACGTTGCTCCGTCTCACATTTTCCAAAACATCACCAGTGAGCACGGTGAACTCCCAGGGTTGGGTGTTCATAGCGGACGGGGCATGGCTCGCCAATTCCAGTATTTGCTCTAAAACCTCTTTGGGCACAGGGTCAGGTTTGTAGCCCCTGATACTCTTACGCTTTTTCACGGCTTCGATGACATCCATAAATTTCCTCCTTTCCCGTAACAGTTTAATTTTTCCAAAAACTCAACCTGTACTATTCCCGCCTTGCATTACCAAGTATTTTTCGGCTGGATAGCGACGTCAGCCCAATATTGAAGGCCTGTATCTGAGGTCTTTCCATATTATGGGGCAGCAGTTATGGGTTCTGATTCGTAAATCCTTTCCTCCGCCAGCTCTGCTTGGGTGAGAGGAACGTCGGCTTCAATATCTCTGCCCTCGATTCCTTTAGCCAGAATTTCCTTATAGTATTCATGCTGGATTATTAAGTTCATGATTTCGTTGCTACCGGTCCAGATCATGATAAGTCTGGCTTCCCGGAGTGCCCGTTCCACCGGGTAGACGTGAGTATACCCAATGCCGCCGAGAATCTGCATGGCATCATTCACCACTTCCCAATGTGTCTGGGTAGCCAGTTTCTTCACCTCTGACACCAGTCTCCTTTGATAAGCCGGAGTACCTACTCCATCGTCGATGGTTTTAGCCACGGCGTATGCCAGAGCGCTGACAGCATCGAGCTTGGTGACGCAGTCGGCTATCTTGAAGCTCACTCCTTCAAAATTCCTTATGATCTGGCCGAAGGCCTTCCGTTTGTTGGCATACCGGGCAGCCAATTCCAGAATAGCTCTGGAGCCACCCACCCCGCCACCGAGAAGCCTTTCTGGCACCATCAATTTATAGAATACCTTTGCCCCTTCGTTCTCTTTCCCCAGCAGATTCTCCTCTGGCACCGGCACATCGCGGAAGACCAATCTTCCTGTGCCTGTACCGCGACAGCCCATCAAGCCGTAGACATGCTTTACCTCCACGCCCATATCCCTTTCAACGATGAAGGCGCTGAGTGAGTCGCGGCCGGCTCCCGGGTTGGTGACGGCGAATACAAGGAAGAAGTCGGCGCCTTCAGAACCGACGACAAAGCGCTTCTGCCCGGTAAGGTAATAGTGGTTTCCTTTCTTTCGAGCCACGGTGGTGGCGCCGAAGAAGTCAGAACCGCCTCTGGGCTCGGTGAGTGCTTCGCCAGCCCATTGTGTGCCGGCGATTAATGGTTTGAGGTACTTCTCCTTTTGAGTCTCTGTCCCAAACACGTTTAAGCCTTCTCCAACGATGGAGGTAACTGAGACGAGACAGGCAAAAGGCACCCCGAGTTTATTGACCTCTCCCACCGCGATGAGTTCATCCACCCATTTCAGGTCTCTGCCGCCATATTTCTTGGGGAACCTGATGCCTAGCAGGTTTCTCCTGCCGGCTTCCCTGACAAATTCGTAGGGGAACTCGATTTTATCGGCATCCATGTCCAGTATAAGCTGCCGTGGTATGCTCTTGACCAGGTCCTGAATCTCTTGTCTGAACTTTTTGCGCTGTTCAGTTAAAAATACCTCTAACATTGCTTCCTCCTTTTTCGCTTTAATAGGCGGGTGTTATAACCCCCGACTAACCGACACAGTCATAGTTTAGTTTTACAGAATCCTGGCCAATAGTATAGCACGTGGCAAATTATCTAAAAAAAGGGGTAGTGTTTGACGATGGAGGTGAAAGTTATTATAATTCAGTCCGCCTTTAGGTCAAGAAAAGCTATGGGTGAGGCTTCAACAGCAGTTGTCGAGACTACCTCAGGTAAAACCGAAGGTGTTTTCAGAAAAGGTCTATACATTTTCCGTGGCATACCTTATGCGGCACCGCCGGTAGGCGAGCGCCGCTGGTTGCCGCCTGGGCCTCCTGAACCCTGGGGCGGAGTTAGACCGGCGAAGGAGTTTGCCCCCACCGCCCCACAGTCGCCCATGGAGATCCAGTTTATGGAACCACCGGAGAAACAGCCACAAA
>Ga0307433_1001606_pt1 | contig 11917 bp, 6 predicted proteins | sample SalMarWE160210MG_FD_202166 | JGI IMG/M metagenome (GOLD analysis project Ga0307433, IMG submission 202166) | Salt marsh sediment microbial communities from the Plum Island Ecosystem LTER, Massachusetts, United States - WE1603-210 | ecosystem: Environmental > Aquatic > Marine > Intertidal zone >...
AGGATCAAGCCGCATCTCTCTAATAAGCGCCTCTTTGCACCTGGTCTTGCCGGACATGAACCCGGCTGAATAATTGGAGGTGATATGATCATCGACAACTGGGTCCCATCTATTGTAATCAACCCCATTAAGGATCCCGTAAAGGGAACTGGCGCGTCCCTTGAGAATACCCTCCATGCCCATGCCGTGTTCCGGATCCTGGATCTCCACGGCGTAAGTGGGGCTCACCGTGGTTATGGCGTCGGAATATATGATGCCGGCCTTAAGGAGACTGATATTTCCCCAGTATTCCATACCTCCGGGATGGAAAAACCCAGTTGGGGAGAGTCCTGTTACAGCCAGCTTGTCCCCGGGAAAGATACCCTGGTATCCCATGTTATGGATGGTGAATACAGAGGCGGCATCCGAGAGGCCTTTAACTTTACTGTATGGTCCCTTTAAAAGGGCGGGGACGATTCCGGTCTGCCAGTCATGACAGTGGACTATATCCGGAGCGAAATCCAGATGCTGAGCAAGGCGTAGGGCAGCGTGTCCGAAGAAACTGAATCGTTCCAGATTATCATAATAGTCCCCCCGTGAATTGCCGTAAAGGTTGGGCCGGTCATACATCTCTTCCCGTTCAAGCAAATAGACCGGGATATCTTCTAATCGTGTCTCGAGTATATCGGCCTTGAGATTAGCGGGCCCCAAAGGGACCTCAAGATCCCGGATAAGATTCCTTTTATCAAATTCTGCCTCCTTGACAACGCAATAAAAAGGCATGGCTATACGGATATCAACTCCGTAATGTTTCAAGGAGAGGGGCAGGGCGCCTGCCACGTCCCCCAGACCTCCGCTCTTGGCAAAGGGAGTTACCTCGGGTGATAAAAATAGAACCTTTAATGCGTTAGCCATATATGCCCCATTTTAATTAGAATGGATTATCAGTCACCCTCCGCATTCCTAGTAATCCCATTTCCAGTTGATGCCGGCTCCTGTTTCCGCGTTTTCTCCAACTTCCGTGTCCACGGTGAGGTGGGGGGTAATCTCCCATTTAACAGTAGCCTTTCCGCTTTCCGCGCCTATGCCTTTTTCCATTTCAAAGTATACCTCATCGCTTAAATATTTTCCAGCTCTGATAGTCGATTCTTCAAGCCTGTCACCTGACTGTTTAACTTCCAGCTGATCAACGCCGAGTACTCTGCGCGTGCGTTCCATAAAATCATATCCCCCCCTGCCCAGGATGCTATTAATCGCGTTACCCAGTTGTATCGCCTGAAGGGGGGTAATCTGAGTGACATTGCGGCCGAAAAGGAGCTGGGAAAGGATCTCATCGGACGGTAGGGAAGGCTCTGAAGAGAGTTCAACTTCGGGGTTTTGTATGGTCCCCGTGAGGTTTACAATAGCAGTAATGTCGCTGGTAACCGCTTCCCCGGTAATATCCAGGTAAGGTGCCGGCGGATATCTGCCGTCAAAATTAATGATCCCTTTGCCCAGGTTGAAACGTTTCCCGAGAAAATTATAGTTTCCTCGCAATACCGAAAGCTTCCCTGTTATTAACGGTGCGGAGGTAGTCCCCTTTATCAGAAGGTTCCCGTTCCATTCAGAGTTCAGCCCTCTGCCGTTGACGAAGATACGGCCCGGGCTTTCAATAGACATATCTAGTCTGATAAGGGTCTTTTTAACAGATCTTTTCCGCGGTTGATCCTGGAGCGGCTCAGACGTATTTATCTCTATAATATCCAGCTCTGTGATTTCGGGTGAAAGCCTGTCAGGGATCCGAAATTCGGCCTCTTCAACATGCAGGTCGCCTGTAAGTACGTGTTCTAACATAGATCCTGATAAACAGGATCGACCCGTAACCGCTAATTTGAGGCTATCATTATGTAATAGAGTTATGTTTTTTAGATCAAATTCCGATTCATAGGGAAATTCCTTCCTTGGGATTATGTCAAACCAGCCTTTAGCGGAAACAGTTCCTCCCAGACCGTCTGCGGCTGTTATCCGATTTATGAATATCCTTGGTGGTTCAGATGAGATATCCGCCTCAATATCTTTGAGAACGGTTCCGGTCCGGATATTCTCATAGGCTCCCTCCTTAAGAAGCGCCCGGCCGGCTATCCTTGGGGAATCCAGTGTCCCATCAAGGGTAAAATCTATGTCTATTTTACCTGTTAAGCGCTGGTTGACCAGCCCGGTGATTGCTGCAACACTCGCCAGGTCGATTTCACCGGAGAGGCTTCCTTTCAACTCGTCATTTTTCGGAAAGGTGCATGAAAAAGGGACCATGGAAAGTGTTATGGGAATATTAAGTTCAGCTTTAAAAGGGTTGCCGGTCATTGGGTCAATAGAGAGATAGGAACTTAATCTTCCGGATTTCAGCTCTGATCGGGATTCCAGTGTCAAAGGAGGTAAATTATACTGGTGTGAGTTGTGGATCCGCAGGCCATGGATGACAAATTCCGCACTTGCTTCAGGGCTCCCCGGGTCGCCTGAAACCAGGAGACCGCCCGATGCGACGCCGTCCACATCCCGAATAGCGACAAATGGAATAGCAATAAGTGGTACTTCCTGAAAATCAAGGGTGATCCTGAGATAATTTTCAGACAAGTTCCCTGAACCTTCAAGATAGCCGGTAGCAAAACTCAGGTCGGTTCTTTGGATGTCGATCTTTCCTGTTGATCGGCTTATATTACAGGGACTCAATAGATTGACAGGGACTCCGCCGAATTCTCCCTGAAGCTGGTCAATGGCTATGGCCTGCTCCCCGGGAGTAAAGGATAAACTGCCCGACGTCTCCATTCGCATATCTTCTCCTGCGCGGCCCGCTACTGTTGAAGTGAAATTAATATCTTTCAGGCCGCCTTTAGCAGTAAACCTCATTAATTCAAATACCAGATTGTCCCTTTGAAAATCCGATAAAAGGATATCTGCGGATATGACGGGATCCCTGAGAGGCCCTGAAAGCTCTGCGTTGAAAATAAAGGTATTTGAATACCCGAACCGGCTTATTATATCCTTCCCATGGAGGTTAAGGTCGATCAGGTTGTCTCCGGCAAAAGATCTGAACCTTGCTTTGATTCCTGCACTGCCCCTGATCTTTTCCCCGATGAGGCGCTCCAGGGTGGTGAGGTCTTCACACGTAACCCGGAGTTCACCCTCGGCAAGGCGATTGCCGATATCGGCGAAAATGTCTCCTTTGAGCACGGCCCCCGCGGTTTCTAGAAGAATATTATTAAGGTTCAGGACCTGATCATCAAGCTTAAAGTTTGAACTTCCTTTTAAATGATAATCGGATTGTTCTATTCCAAAAGAGACATGCCCTTTATTCTTTAGAGGTTTACCGGAAACATCAATATATGCGGAGATATTCCCAAGGTTCATGCCTTCAATTGACAGGTTTTCCCCATGGACCTCTGCGTTTAGATTCATCACGTCAACAAGATTTCCTTCTATTGAAGCGTCAACAAAGGCCGAACCTTCCATTTGGCCATGAACCAAGAGGCTTAGAACACTCAGCTTACGTGGTTCCAGATGCAATGAGGCGTCTATTTCATGTTCAGAGAAGTCGTAAGAGCCTGAACAGGTGAGCCCCGCTTTATCCGATCGGAAGTTAACCTCTGAAAACCGGATATGACTTGTATTCGACAATTCTATATTACCCGAGTATTCGATGTCTGTACCGGTCAGGCTTAGAATAAAGGGATCCCCGTTTCCGGATATATCCAGCTTTCCGCTCACATCGGCATCCAATGAGCGTCTTGTGGTGTCGACATCCACCTTTGCATTCAACACCGCACTGCCGGCGGGAAGGTCGAACCCTGAAAAATCAGATAACAGGCCAAGGGAACCGGCATTCAGAGACAGTTCCAATGTCCCTCTTTTAGCGAGGTAATCAACAATACCGGAGATTATTACGGATAGATCCCCGGATGAGATTTCCAGCTTGTTGAACCGGATGATCTCCTTAAACGGGCCTTCCATATCCAGGCGCCATTTAATGTTATTCCCCGAAAAGGGTAAGGACACAGCCGTTCCGCGTGTATCCGTGATATCGCCTTTACCGCTGAGTGAAAAGACCGGCAAGGGAGAGAGGGATTCATTCACCCCCTGCAATGCAACCTGCAAATTACCTGTAAATTTTCCCGCTTGTAACCAGTCTGTCTCCAGTCCTTTTACCACAAGGGAGAACTCCGCCCGGGGCTGAGACAAAGGTCCGTTAAAACTTCCTTCCATGAGGAGGTTGCCTGATAAGTGCCTTTGGAGCAGTCTCCCCAAGGGTGAGAGATCTGTTATTTTAATGGTGAACCGGCCTTCTGAGGCGAGATCCTTCAAGTCGAGCATGCCATTAAGCTTGATTCCCGCATTTGCCGAATCAATGGTTAATAGATCAAAAATCAGTCTCCTTGTTTCAATGAGATGGGCCTTGATCGCGAAGTTTGTCCGGGAATCAAGGCATAGCTCTATCGCTTCAGGTACTCTGCCGGGATAAAATTCGATGGTTCCGGCCAGATTCAGGCGAATATAATCAGAGGCCTCAAGCCAGACGTCGGCTTCCAGCGCAGCCAGTTCTTCGGCCCTTGCGGATAATCTCCCGCTCCATTCCCTGACAGGCCCTTCACCCTTCAGGGTGAGGGAAACAGGGCCTTTGGTCCCTAGAAGACGGCCTGCCAGGCCGTATCCCGACTCTTCAATTCTTGTTTCCACAGTCAAATAAGGGAGGTGGCCGGTTAGCTTAAGATCCAGGAGAGCCAGGCCGATGGGGCCGTCAGTCCTTTCGATCTTTATCAATATGTTGCTTTTGTCGCTGGTTGCTTTACCCCTGACCCGGGCCTCGACGCTAAAGTCGGCCGGTTTACCCAACAGGCTCGTGCCCAGTGACAGACGGGCGATATTCATCCTTTGGAGGGTTAGGCGGTAAATCATGGTAAGCCAGGAAGGAGGCCCGGCCGTTTCTGAAATCTTCTTTTTATCCCTTCGGGGGAGCCGCTCCAGCATTATTGAATCAACAGTGAAATCTTTTATAAAAAGCCGTCCTTTTAGAAGTTCAAGGGTGGACAATTGCATGTCAAGATTCCTGAACTCCGCCCATGTGCCGGTGTTATCAAGAAAAGCAATCTGGTCGATCTCAATATGGAAGGGGATAAGGCCTGAAAGTTTCGAGACCCTAAGATCAATATCGCTTTTTTCCTTCAAAGAGGCCTTAACCAACCGCACAATCTTGTCCTTGCCGTATTCTGTCTGTGCCAGTCCGAAAAGTGCGCAGGACAACAAAAGGATTATAAGGATGCCCGCTGCCGACCATTTTGCTGTTTTGATTATGATTTTTAACATAGTGTCTGCTTTAAAAGGCCTGACCAAGGCTGATGTAGATCTGAAAAGAGTCATCTAAACCCTGTCGCCTGTTCAATGGTATTCCTATATCGAAACGAAATGGTCCGACGGGAGTAAAGAACCTCAGCCCCAGCCCCGCTCCCCACCGCAGGTGCTCATCAAAGGAAAGCAGGCTCCCGGTAAAAGCATTTCCCCCATCCAGAAAAGCCACCAGGCCGTACCTGTTCAACATCCTTAAGCGTATTTCCATTGAAAGCTCAAGCAGGGATTTTCCGCCAACGGGTGTTCCTCCGGAAAAGGGAGATACCGATTGAAAGGCATAGCCGCGGATCGATCCCCCGCCCCCGGCATAAAAGCGTTCATCCGCCGGCACCTCATCTCTATAAGCACCTTTGATAATGCCGATTTTAACGCTTCCGGCAAGAATGACAGAAGGTTTACTGTATATTTGGAGATAACGCCTGTAACTCCCGAGACCTTTTGTAAAGAATAACCCGGAGCCGGAGGGTTCAAAAAAGGGGGTTATCTCCAATGCGAACCTGCCGCCTCGGCCGGGATCAAGAAAATCATCACTCGTATCCCAGTCGCAATAAAAGGGGAGGGATATCATGTTAAAGCTATCCACCGCCTCGAATTGCTCCACTCTTGATGATTTAAAGGAGATACCTCCACTGACGTTTAGATTCTCCGTAAGATCACGATCGACAAAGGCTGAACTGATAACGCTTTTGCTGGTGTATGCATCCGGGTTATCCTTAGCCGCACGAAGGGACAGGCGAAGGAACTGGTCCCTTGCCAGAAAGTCCGGCTTTCGAAACCGACCTTCGGCGGACATTGTAAAATCAGACAGTTCCGCGTATGCGGTAAACCGCTCACCGTGGTGAAAGATATTTCGATGCTCCCATGATATGTCTACACCAGGCCCCTCATCCGTCACATATTTGACCCCGGCGCTAAATGATTTGTGTTTCCTCTCCGTTACCTCGATTGTCATGGGTAAACCGCCGTTGTCGACCAGGGATCCTCCCTCTATCACCCTGACGGTTGAGAACAGGCCGAGACCGGTAAGTATATCCCATGCCTCCGTGACAAGGTCTGAATCGTAGGAATCACCCTTTTTCCATGGTATCTTATCGAGCACGAAAGAGCGGTCCACGCTGACAAGGCCGGTGATGACCGTGTTGCCGAACTGGGCTGCCGGTCCGGTATCAATTTGGAAAATCACGTCCACGGTTTCGTCTTTATGGTCAGCCACTACCTCACGATTTTCAATTTTCACAAAGGGGAACCCCCTTCTCCGGAAAAAAAGCAGTAATTCCTCCTGACCGTTCAGCACGGAACCGGCTGTAAACGGCTTACCTGACAGAAGTCCTATTTCTCCCGGATCGGAAGGTCTTAACCCGCTGGGGAACTCCCTTTCCGTGAACATGAAATCAATAACGCCCAGTACAAACCGGGGCCCCTTAAATATTCGAAAGGTTACTAGGACGGGCTCTTTTTCCAAATCAATGTCAATATCAATGGTGGATTTAAAATATCCTTTTGTTCTGAGCAGTTGTTTGATATTTTGTATGTCCCCGGCCGCCCGTGCCTGCAATAGGTTGATAGATGCCGGAGGTCGGTCTTTAAGCTTCACTGAATCGCAAACCGCGTTAATTTCCGACAGGAGGCTTTTATCCGAAACACCTTCAAATATCGCTGTATAGGTAACCCCTGGTTGAGAGGCTGAGACAAGTGAAGCGGACAGGATCAGGTAGCCATAAAACATAATAAGCCACAGGAAACCAAAAAAGCTTAATGAAGGACCGCTTGCTGATGTGGGCTGCTTTTCTCCTGGTAGTATAATATGCACGTATGGCTTTACTCCTGCTTGATAGTAATCCGGGATCAGTGAAGGTCCATCCAATTAGTAAGTACCTAAAGAATCAAAAGATTAAAGACCTATTGAATTAGGAATGATATTTGGGCCATGGGGTTCTCTTTTACGCGGCGAAAACATTAACAGCATGCTAACTACGTAAGGTGCCACCCATGCGGACGGAATACTTGTGAATAAGGGTCCAAGGGTTCTGGGATTCATGGGGTCAAGTGTTGATTATTTTGTTTTTGAGATTTTTACTCGAACCCTAGAACCCTGGAATCCTTGAATCGTAATACATGTTGTCTTCAAAAGAACCTGCTGTGACCGGAGACTGCCGATACCTTTGTCCACTCATGATATTTTTTGGTTCATCCGCCCGCCTTGTCCTGTTTTGTGCAGGGTCAGTGCACATAAACGAGTTCGCTGCTTAAAAGAGAACCCCATGGCCCATATAGCGCAAAATGTTTAGCTATCATTAACTAGCGTACCCATTAACCGGATGAACCATTTCGGTCAGCTTATGACTTTTTTAATCAAATTTCAAATTTAATTGGATTTCAATCCATTTAATGCTGTTAATTTAGTTGGTTATATGGTATAAGATACTTCAACACGTCTTTTATTCCTGTAAACCGGGGAGGATAGATTGAATTATAACACGGCGCTGAGAGGGTACACTTCAAAACGGATCGAAGAGGTAGAGACCGCTGATATCCTGATGGGCATCCCCTGTTACAATAACGAGCCGACTATCTCTCATGTGATCCAGATGGTAACCCACGGCCTGGCCAAACACTATAAGGACAAGAGGAGCGTCATAATGATCGCCGACGGGGGCTCCACCGACGATTCACGCGAGGCCGCAAGGGATTTTGAAATCAAGCCATGGCAGGAGAAGATCGTGTCCATTTACAGAGGCCCGGCCGGAAAGGGTACGGCACTGAGGTCCGTATTTGAAGCCGCTGAAAGACTTAAGGTCAAGGTGTGCGCAATGGTGGATTCAGATCTCAGGAGCATTACAGCCGACTGGGTGAGGTATCTTCTGGATCCGGTACTGGAAAAAGGATACCAGTATATTTCCCCTGTGTATGTCAGGCACAAGTATGACGCCACCATAACGAATAACATTGTCTATAATCTGACCAGGGCCCTTTACGGGAAACGCATACGTCAGCCCATAGGGGGAGATTTTGCCATCTCCAGGGATGTGGCAAAGTTTTATGTTGAACAGGATGTGTGGGATACGGACGTGGCCCGTTTCGGGATCGACATCTGGATGACCACCAACGCCATAACCCAGGGCTTTCGAATATGTCAATCCAACCTGGGCGTCAAGATCCACGATGTCAAAGACCCGGGCGAGCATCTCGGCCCCATGTTCAGGCAGGTGCTTTCCGCCCTTTTTTTACTTATGGAGCGTTATGAAAGCTACTGGAAGTCAATAAAGGGCAGCGAACCCCTTGAGATGTTCGGATTTGAAGGAAACCTGGAGCCGGAGCCGATCCAAGTTAACCTGGAATTGATGATAGACCGCTTCAAGACGGGGTTTCAGCAGTTCTCTCCCCTGTATCAGGATATATTCTGCCCGGATTGTTTTAAACAGATAAAGGAGCTTGCCGGGAAGGACTTAGGAAATTTTCACATAGAGATCGAGACCTGGATCCAGATCCTTTACGAACTGGCTGCCACCTATCATCTGTGGAAATTTAACAGAAACAAGCTTCTTGACATAATGACTCCCCTTTATTTCGCCCGGGTGGCCTCCTTTGTGCGCCAGAGCTGGGATATGTCTTCCACGGAGGCCGAGGCCCTTGTGGAGGAGCAGGCCACCATGTTCGAAAAACATAAGGATTATCTTATCAAGGTATGGGATGAAAAATCCGCGGAAAAATTGAAAAGCAAAGGTTAAAATGTCTCTGTCTCTTGTTTTAATGGTGAAATAATGATGGTTAATATAGTAACTAAGAATACATCCGCCTGCCCGAACAGGTGGTTAATGTCTGCGCAGGTTATCAGCCTTGTTTCCCTGTCTTTCTTTATCCTGGTAATTCTAAGCCTTATCCTGCCGGGTATTGGTGTGTCCCAGGAAGACAACGTCTTTCCCATATCCAACAAGACAGGAACTTTGACCCTTGTACAGGCGGCCATGTGCGAAGAGGTCAGGAACCGCACCCCCTATAACCCCGGGATTGTATTTTCTTCCACCCGGGGAAAGATAGCATGCTTTACGGATTTTGATCCGGTTCTGGAGAAGACATTTGTATATCATAAATATTATTTCATGGATGAACTGAGTGCTAAAATAAAGCTTACCCTGAACCCTCCCCGATGGGCCACCCTGAGCAGTATTCAACTTCGAGAAACAGATAAGGGGCCCTGGCGGGTAGAGATCGTGGATGCGGAAGACAATGTCCTTTACACGCTCAGATTCAGTATTACGGATTAACGGTTATGGATGATCTAAACCTTCTTTCTTCAAGCATCCGATGGCAGGATATCGTGGATATCCTCCTTACCAGCTATATCCTGTTTCGACTATATGTCCTTTTCAGAGGAACCAATGTATTCAGGGTGCTTATAGGGATTGCCATCTTATGGTTCTTTCAGAAGATCGCCTCTTTATTGGGGCTTATTGTCACTAGCTGGTCCATTCAAGGTTTTACGGGAGCCGCGACTATTATAATTATAGTAATCTTCCGAAATGAAATCCGTTCAGTGCTCCAGACAAAGAACTACAGGGCCCTTTTGTGGGAATTTCCCAAAAAAGGTGTTGATACGCCCGTGGAAACCATTGTGGACAGTGTTTTCGAACTTTCCAAAAAAGGGACCGGCGCGTTGATTGTACTTTCGGGGAAAGAGGACATATCGGAAACTGTCCACAGCGGGATAAAATGGGAAGGCCTGGTATCCAAAGAGATGTTAACCAGCATATTCTGGCATGACAATCCCGTTCATGATGGAGCGGCAGTTGTGCAGGGCGACCATGTAACCCAGGTGGGCGCGATACTGCCCTTATCCCGCAGGAAAAAGCTCCCTTCGTATTACGGAACGCGTCACAGGGCCGCACTCGGTCTGGCTGAAACAACAGACTGTTTAGTTATTGCCGTTTCCGAGGAAAGGAACGACATTGTTGCGGCCAAGGGTTCAAATTTCTATCAGGTCCGAAAAAAGGCGGAACTTGCCGGATTGGTGAACGAGCACGTAGGCATTCATCCGGAACAGTTTGATTATGTAAAGAGGCAAAGACTCGAATTTGCGACTGCCGCCGTCGTATCTGTTTTATTCATTGCAGCTATATGGTTCAGTTTTACCAGAGGAGTGGATACCCTGATTACGGTTGAGGCACCCCTTGAATACATGAACCGGAGTCAGGATATGGAGATATTAGATACCTCCATAAACACCGTCCTACTGGATTTGAGCGGTTCTAGCAGACTGCTGGACAACATAGGACCGAACCGGGTGAAGGTAACGGTGGATCTGAGTGAAGGAAGCGTGGGCCGAAACACATTCCCCATAGCGGCGGAAAAGATCTCGCTTCCGCCGGGAGTATTTTTGAGAAACGTGAGACCACCATCTGTGGACGTAACCCTTGACAGGCTCATTAAAAAGCGATTGCCTGTTCAAGTGGATTGGGCAGGCAAGCTATCTGAAGGCCTTTCCATTTTAAGTGTTGAGATTGTGCCCGAAAAAGTCACGGTAGTTGGAGGAAGCCTAATACTTAAAGATATTATCACTATTTATACTGAACCAGTTTCCCTGGACACAATCAAAAAGAGCGGTAGCATGACTGTCCGAACCACCCTCAGCAAACCTTCTTTAAAATATGATTCCTCTACGCCGGAAAAGGTTACTATAGAATACAAGGTTGTTCAAAAAGGGGGGACTTCCTCCAGCCTCTGACCATGGAATCTTTCCAAAACCAGTATAATGCTGAAGCTTTCATTCCCGTATGTTATGATCAATGTATATGTTGTTGCATATCCCTAGAATGGGATTTGCAGAGTATTACCAGGCGAAGGATAAGATGAATGGATGACCCTATCCCCAAGACAAAGATCGTATGCACCATAGGCCCCTCCAGCGGGACCGCTGAGGTTATCAGGGAATTGATCCTTAACGGCATGAGCGTCGCGCGCTTAAACTTTTCCCATGGATCTTCCTCCGAACACTATGAGAAGATTGCTGCTATAAGAGAGATATCCAGAGAATTAGGCAAACCGGTTGCCATATTACAGGACCTTGCTGGCTCCAAGATAAGGGTGGGACATATCCCGGAGCCGGGGATAAGACTTGAAGCGAACGATACCTTTATCCTCACCACTGAGATCCTGGAGGGCAGCAATGAACGCGTATCCGTGTCTGATCCATACCTGCCCGAAGAAGTATCACCGGGAGACCCGATATTACTGGCTGACGGGATGATGGAGTTGAAGGTCAAAGACATAGGAGAACATGAGATATACTGCGATGTTATTACTGGCGGAGTCCTTACTTCAAGCAAAGGGATAAATCTGCCCGGGGGAAACATTCGAGCGCCCTCCATGACGGATAAAGACCGGGAAGACCTGGCCTTTGGAATTGAAAACGGGGTAGATTATGTAGCCCTCTCATTTGTCAGGTCGGCTCAGGATATCCTGGAAGTCAAGGACATAATCAAGCGGAGAGGTAAAGATACCCCGGTAATAGCCAAAATCGAAAAGCACGAGGCCCTTACCCACATAGAGAAGATAATGGAGGTCT
>Ga0307433_1001607_pt1 | contig 11909 bp, 11 predicted proteins | sample SalMarWE160210MG_FD_202166 | JGI IMG/M metagenome (GOLD analysis project Ga0307433, IMG submission 202166) | Salt marsh sediment microbial communities from the Plum Island Ecosystem LTER, Massachusetts, United States - WE1603-210 | ecosystem: Environmental > Aquatic > Marine > Intertidal zone >...
CTGCAATGGCTTGTGCTGCAAATTTCGCTTTCGCAAATAAGCAGATAATCACCCACTGGGTAAGAGAAGAACTGAGATATCTCTTTCCAAATGTGAAAATAGATGTGTTATATGATGTTTGCCATAACATTGCAAAGTTCGAAAAACATATTATCAACGGGAAAAAGAAAGAAGTTTGTGTGCACAGGAAAGGAGCTACCAGAAGTTTTGGACCTGAAAGAGAAGAAATCCCAGAAGCATACAGAAAAACCGGACAGCCTGTCTTAATTCCCGGAACAATGGGAACAGCTTCATATGTTTTAGTTGGAACAAAAAAAGCAGAAGAATTAACTTTTGGTTCAACTGTTCACGGAGCTGGCAGAGTCATGAGCAGGTCAAGAGCATTAAAAAAATTAAGAGGGAGAGAAATAAAAAAAGAGCTGAATAAAAAAGGAATTGAGGTTAAAGCCGGGAGCTGGAAATCTCTGGCAGAAGAATCTCCAGAAGTTTATAAAGACATTGAAGAAGTTGTAAGAGTTGTTGATGAATTAGGAATTAGCAAGAAAGTTGCCAGATTAAAGCCTTTGGCTGTTATTAAAGGATAAAAATGAAAATAGCAATTCATTCTCCAAGAGTCTCATATTATATGGGTGGTGCTGAGAGATATATAATAAATTACTCAAAAGAATTAAAAAATCTCGGACAAGATGTTTACCTTGTAACATATGATTCTCCGGAAAAAAGCGAATGGTTTAATAAATTTAAAAAAGAATTTAAAGGGAAAATAGTATTAATTAAATCCAAAAAGATAGATAGACAATTTAAAAAATTTCAAAACGCTACAAAATTTTTCTTATGGGATAGAGAATCTTTATTATTCGGAAAAGAGTCTCAAAAATTTTATGATAATAATACTTTTGATTTAATTGTATTACATTATAATATTGACTGCATTAATATCTCAAAAAAAAATAAATTGTGTTTGCATCTACATGGATTACCTGATAAGAGAAGACCAATAGAAAATAGCGCTATTGGAATTCCAGATAAGATTATTGCTGTGTCTAATTATGTTGCAAAAGGATGGAAAAAACTTTATAATATTAATAAAAAAATTTTTGTAGTTCCAAATGGGATTAATTTGATAAAAAATCCAAGAAAAACAAAGAGGAGTATAGAGGTGATATATTTTGGCAGATTAATAAAAATAAAGGGAGTAAGAACTTTAATAGAATCAACAAGAATATTAAAGAAAAATTTTAGAGATATTAAAGTTGAAATAATTGGCGATGGACCTGAAAAAAAAGATCTTATTAAACTGACAGAAAAGTTAAAACTGTCAAATAATGTAAAATTCCTTGGAAAGATAAATGATAAAAGTGTCATAAAAAAAATTTCAGATGCAAAGATTTCTGTCTTTCCATCTTATGCCAGAGAGGGGATAATGACCACTCTATTGGAAGCAAGTTTATTTGGTTCTGGAATTATTGCTTCTAATGCCTGTAGTAATGGAGAATTTATAAAAAATAAATATAACGGACTTTTATTTAAATCAAAAAATTCATTAGATCTGTCTAAAAAAATAAAAATATTACTTGTGAATAAGAAACTTAGAAATCATCTAATTAAAAATTCATATAAAAGATTAAAGGATTTTTCCTGGAAAATACAAACAAAAAAAATATTACGTATCTACAAGCAATAATCATTTCCAAATCTTATCTGGATCTTGATTTATTGAAAATTTATAAAAAAATCTTTCAATTTTTCTTACTAAGAAATACAAGAAAAAGAATAATCTTATAGTAAATTTTTGTTTCCCAATATAAGTTCTGTCCAACACCAACTGGGAATGATTTCTGATATCTCTAAATTTTGGATATTTCTCTTTCAAATTTCTTAAATCAAAATATACTCTCTTATATGTATTAAAATGTTCCTTCAGAGAGATGAAAGGATCATAATAAACTATAGAATCATAACGGGTTCTTATTCTATCTTTTCCGTAATTAAAAATTATATGGTCGGGGATATAAGAATCATCTCCAACAATTCCTTCACTTTTTGGCCTGGACCAATATTTTTTGGACCTTAAAAGAAAGGTTCTCCCATGAAAGAATATTTTAGATTTTAATTCATGTGATAATGAGGTGTTTTTATTCTGTGTATCACAAATTGCGTAGGGGTGATACTCTTCAACATTTAACAAACTAACCTCAGACATCGGGTGCCTGGATCTTATATTAAGAACCTTATCTAAAAATGACTTCCAGATATCTTTTCCTTTATAAGATTTTGCTACTGGAAAAGAGCCAATTGCAACCAATCTTATATGTTTTTTCAACTCTTTTATCAATATTTTAACACTATCTCTTTTTAATACAACATCTGCATCTATAAATAATATTAGGTTTTCTGAATCTATTTTTTTTATAGCAGATTCTTGTGAATTAAGTTTTCCTTTTGAAGAATTTAAAATTTCTATTTTTAAATGAGGGTATTTATCTTTGCATTTAATTGCAATTTCTGAAGATTTATCTATACAATTGTTTATAATAAGAAATGTCTTAAATTTATATTTAATCCCCTGAATAGATTTATTCAATGATTTTATACATTCATTTAAATTTTCTTCATTATTATGAACTGGAATGATCACAAATATCCTATTCATGTTCTAATACATAAATGAAATATGTGCTTAATTTATTTATCAGAGGAATCCTCTCCAAAAAATAATCAATAAAAAAAAGTTTTTTGCTAACATATGGCGGAAGAATATAACTTCCTTTTTTATTCTTTATAGGGGTAGTTAATATAGAAAATCTTATTGTTCTTTTTACCTCCAAATTCTGGTTAATGAACATCTTTTTATATTCCCTATCAGCACGGGGATTATAGATATCATTTCCTATTGGTTTAATTTCTTCTCTAAAAATTTTACTTATAAAATTTGTTAAAATTCTTATAATTTTCCCAAGACATAACCGATTATCTACAGTTATAATAATTATTCCTTTTTTATCTAAAAGTCTCTTCATTTCCTTAAGTGCTTTTTCTGGATTAGGATAATGGACTAATGTTTCTGAACACAAAACCAAATCAAATTTTTCTTTTAATGGAATTTTTTCTGCATCTCCTTTAACAAGTTTAACACCCAGATTTAATTTTTTTATATGGTCTAACATCTGCCGGGAAATGTCAAGACAAGTATAATTTCCGCCCTTACTTAGGAGTGCTGCATATCGGCCTCTTCCTGAAGAAACATCAATAATTTTTTGGGGGTTTTTATTTTCTACAATATTCTTTACAATTCTCTCTTGTCTCAAATAAACTTCCTTTTTATCACTATTATGGGGGTCCCACCATTTATACACTGTATTTTTTTTAGAAAAATATTTTTTAACGGTCTTTTTATTCATTTTTAAAAGTCACGCTATAAAAAATTGAATTCTTAAAATCTTCATTTAAATCTTTTTTAAGATTATTTTTTAAAAAATCTGGTTTCAAATTTATATTTCTTAAATTATCTAAGTTAATCCACTCAATACTTTTTATTTTTCCATTATCATTAGTTAGTTTAGTTTCATCTTCTCTTATAATTTTAGAAAGAAAGAAAATATTAAGCACTCTCCTTGATTTATCTTTATTGTCAATATATTCATTAATATAAACTGGCCTAATAATTTTTATTTTTTTCCCCGTCTCTTCCAATGTTTCTCTTATAGCAGCTTCTTCAATCGTTTCTCCAAATTTTATCCCCCCTCCAGGAAGTAAATAAAAAATTTTTCCTTCATATTCTGATTTTACTAAAAGCAATTTTTCCTTATCAACAATAATTGTCGCTGGCCTGATTCCAATTTTTTCTGCCATTTTATTTGTATCCTATTAGAGTTTATCATTTACAAATTTAACTAATTGATCCGGATTTCCTTGAAAATAAAATCCCTCCACATCCTTAACAAAATCTTTTGTTATTGTAATTCTTTTTTGAGCTAATTCTTCTGTGTCTAATGAAGGGAGTAAATATTCAAAATAATTTATAAATTTAGTATCCCCCCTGATTCGTCTAGAAAATTCTTTTGTCAAATGCCAAAAAAGGTCTAGAGGAGAAAATTTAGTTATTATAGGCTCTTTAAGCCCATTGTCTAAATGGGGCAGTATTACCAATCTTACCTTAGGAGTTTTTGAGCTATCATATTTTATTTCTTCAAAACTGCCATTATTATTCATAAATCTTTTCTTGATTATTTCTTTTCTTAAAGGAATGCATCTAGAACCTCCCACCATTAAACCTTTTTCTAGATTTAATAGTGTTTTTTCATCTGAGAAAAAAGTATAACCATTATCTACAAGTTCTAATGCACAACTGCTCTTTCCGAGGTTTGTTGCTCCTCCAAAAAACAAAATGCCATTATTTTCCTTATAAACGGAAGAAGAACTTATTGAGCATATTCCTAATTTCTCCTGTCTCTCTCTTTCCATAAGATATTCACATACTACAACATAACTCCTATTATCCGCTTTGTAAGAAAGGCTTGCTTCGGGATAATTTATTTGTGCGGGTTTTTTTAAATTAGGGTTTGTTGAAACCATTATATCCCCATTGCCCTGAGAAACTAACCCATTTGGCAGATAGTGAAATGTAAAAGGATCTGATAGAATTCTTTCTATCAATGAATCTTGTGCAGTGATTTCTCCTTTGATCTTTACAGATTCTAAAGTTAATTTACTCATTAAAGGATTATGTTATATACACTTTAAAAAACTTTTTACTTGTACCTCTTTTAAGTAATAAAAGACTTCTAGGACAAGACCTCTGGTTGTAGTCAAGGGATGAAATAATCTTTAAATAATCAGAGGATATTCTTATTATCTGAAGGGGAAGAAATCGGAGACAGCATTTCATCCTTTTTTATGCTGATTGGCTTGGTAATAGTTTTACCACCTATTTTTATATACAAATGTGTTAAATTTTTGAAGGAGTGATCTTAACTCTCACTTTTTCTTCTTCAACTTTCTAAAACTCAAAACAAAATACACTGCTGCAATAAACAATAACGCAGCCACAAAATTATAAATACCGAAGAAAGGCAGTGGAATCTGGGCAGGGCATTCTACAGTTTTTGGTCCTGACTTACACTCTGGAGGTGCTAGACCTGATCCATCCCAGGTTGCTGTCCAGTTAAAGGTCATAGTTCCAAAAGGCTCTTCGTTACATTCATTAGTTATATTCTGGTTTCCAAAAATACATGTGCCCAAACCAGTTTCCCATGCACCCTCACATTCATCATTGATACTATTCCATGTACAATAGCAATCTGCTCCGGGAGAATCACAATCTATCTCTGGAAAGGTGGCTGCAGCAACTTCATAAGGGTCTGCAACACATATTTTCTCGTTTTCAGGATTTCCAGATCCTGGTGGTTCAAAGTAACCAGTATAATCAAAACAAACATTTACATCTACACTTCGTGACTCATCATACACAGTAAGCAATGAATCAGAATCCCTACCGCTTTCTATAGTGGCTCCAGCATCACCGGTAAAAAAGTATCTTGGAGGCCTATCTGTTAAATTTATATATTTAGAAACCCATGTTGCATCTGCCTTTCCTTCTGAAAATGTTTCTCCTGATATTTCACCACCAGAAGGAATCTCTTGTGTGGTATCTTCTTTTATTGTAAAGTCAATTGTCTCTCCATTACACAATTCATTTCCTTCTACAACAAGCCCAACACTGATACCGCTTAAAACATAATTATTTGTTTCATTTATCTTTTCCCCTTCTTTTTCCCAGTAAGCTTCCTGAAGGGAACATTCATCTTCACCACCTCCTTCACCAACTATGCCATATACCACAAAACCTCCTGAAGATCTTGGATAAGCAGAAGAAGAACCAATATGAGTATTTGTTGCTGATGATAAAGAGATTATAGGGATATAATCATCTGATGGAACAAAATCAGGATCATCTGTAGCAATAACACTGGTAAAAAATTCATAACAAACATGGTCTTCGTAATCCTGACTATCATATTCAGGTCTTTCTGAATGTGCATTTACTGCAGAAGAAAGCCCTATAATTTTGTTGTCGCCTGTGCAAGTATCACTTCCTTCACTGATTTCGTAGCAGCATACAACCTGATTACTTGGAAAGCTTGACTGGCTTTGCAAAGCTCCGTGAGCATTTGTGCTTCCTGAAATATGCATTAAAATAATACCTTCATTATAATCACAATTCGCCTCTGTACAAACTTCACAAGCAGGGTCTGCAGAAATAAAGTTTATATTTAGAAGTAAGACTGCTATTAACAAAAATCCTAACAATAAATATTTTAAGCCATTATCTATCATCTTAATTAATTTTTGTTTCCTCTTTTACTTTTATATAACAAAATACATCTTTAAAAATATTCTTGTTTTATTTGGATATAAAACAAAGACTAAGAAGAATTTCTAAAATCTGATCAATCATAATAAAAGCAGCATATCTGACCAGATACAGACGGCTCGTCTGAAGGGCTTCTCTTTATTACAAACATGCCTTCTCTTTCAGGGCATTCCTCATTCTCATCAGCATCTACCCATTCACTATTTAATCCAGAAACACAAGTCTTGTCATCTTCCTGGGTTGAGGACCCACCAGAACTTTCACAGGATATCTCAGAACAAGTTGCTACATTATACTGGGAGTATTGGGATTTTGTTGCGAGTTCATAACATGTTGCTTTCAGGTTTTCATTCACTGTCCTCTCTACAATACAAAATGCATTTTCCTGTCCGCTTTCACAGGCAAACTCACACTGAACAGAAACAGAGTCAGGTTTCTCAGGCCCGCCTACAAAAAAAACATAAACAACTGAAGCAACCACTAAAACAAGAACAAATATTATCGCCAAAACCAAGGTTTTGTTTTTCATTTTCCTCTTTTACTTTTATATAACAAAATACATCTTTAAAAATATTCTTGTTTTATTAATTCTTTGGAAAGATAAATTAAACAAATTTATAAAGTGGGATTGGCTTTTTAGTGAAGATAAATATTACAAATTAAAAAGGGGCAATGAGACTTACTTGTTTAAAATTTAAGGATTCGCGAAGATTAAAAAAACCTGTATCTTTGAAGTCTGTATTAATTATTTCTTTTTTTGGGTTTATTTTTTTGCTTGCTTTTTCCCCTTTAATTCTGGCAGCGTTTGAGGTTGGGAATCCGGATTACCTAATATCAAAGACTTATGGTTCAAACTTTAGCATTACTGGCTGGATAAACATGAGTTTTGAATACGAGTCGTCTGATTCTATTTTTGCAGCCTCTTTTGACAGTGAAGCAGAAACATCAATGAGCCTTAAAGAGATACTTGAGTTAAATCCAGGATATAATTACATATGCACGCCTATTGACTGTGAGAAAGATTATTCTAAGAACAACCCACAAACAACAAAAAACTTTAACATAGGAAGCGGTGAATCCAAGATTATTGGGCTTGTTTTTGATGGGAATTTTCAATTTATTTCTGATTTTTCTATGGATATATCAAGCAATGCTGTTGAGTCTGACAGCCCCCAGTTGCTCATTGATATTTTAGATAATAATGAAACAGAATGGGGACCTTATAAGGGTTCTGGGCAATTTGGAGCAGAAAATTATGGTTGCTATCAATCTCCAGCAGAAGGAGCTGCGATAATAACCCAAACAGAATATTGCGGAAGAGTAACTTTATCTCCTGCGCCAAATTTTAAGATAGGTGCGAAAGTAACTCAAAGACAAACCGGAAATGCAGAATTTAGTATGATAATAAAAAAGAACATTGGGGATTGGTATGATGGAATTTGTGAAGCAACTATCTCCAAAACAGGTAGTATAAGCTGTATTGCTAAAGATTGGGAAGGTAAGGATTTTTCTGTAAAAGAAAATGGAGAATTTTTTGTATGCATAAGTGCAAAAACCGACTCAGAAAATATGTATGAAATTGGCTATGAAAAAAAAGACTCTTGCGGATATTCTGGAGGAGTTTCTGGCTGGGATTTTGAAGTTTTTGCAAAACAAGGCAAGTATGATTCTATAGGAAGTTTTACTCTAAATAATACTGCAACTGAGAATTATGGGGTCCTAACAACAAATCTTGAAAATTATATTGGGAATTATATTTCTAAAAGATATAAGAATGACTGCCAAACAGGATGTATTGTGCCAATAAGATTCTTTTCACAGCAAGAGAACCAACAAATACAGATATCGAACATAAATGTTATGTACCAATCAGGAATTTTTGCGAATATAAAGAGAGCCTATGACATAACAGAATCCTCTGCAAGGATAACCTCTGACAACTCGCAGAAAATCTATCTTGACCTAGCAGAATTCAATGTGCCTGAAGAGACAGGGAATTATACTTTTACATTAAACTTGAACAGCGAGGAAATTTTCTCAGAAGAGATAGAAGTAAAAGATGTTCCTATAATCCAATCAATTGACCCCTTGTTAACAACAACAGGATTTCCCATAACATTTGAGGTAAAAGTAACCTTGCCAAATGATGTAAGTGTTGAGGATTATGAATGGGAATTTTTTGATACAGTAGGGAATGTTACAAGGACAGAAACGACGACAATAAATAAAGTTATTCATATTTACAGTGAGACAGGGACCTATAATTTAAGAGTCAGTGCAACAGATTTTAAAGGTATGAGTTCTTCAAAGACTTTTGAAATAAATGTCACTTCACCAAAAGGGTTGATAAGAACTAACCTAGATAAAATAGATAAAAATATTGAAAGGATAAATTCTTTCACATCAGGGCTTCCTTTATTTCAGAAGTCCTCTATAAATTCTGTTTTGGAAATAGAAAACATAAGCTCACAGCTTAAAAGGCTTGAACAGGAATACAATGCTGCAATTACTCCTGAAGAAAATCTCGCAGAATTAAACAATATAATTGAAGAACTTGTTGAAATAAGACTTCCTAATACAATATTCAAGTCAGTGCAGGCTGATTCTTCCTTGTTTTTCCCTGAGTTAGGATTCATGGATGTAGATGTTATTCAGACAGTTGCAGGAGGGAATTATACTGGAAGCAATGAAGAGAATTATAAAAAAGCTATAAGTGAATGGCAATTGAAAAATCTGAATGTAATCTTTGATTTTAATAAATTTTCTGCAGATTATAACACTGGAACAGAGCCTTTGGTCAGCATCCTTGAATTAAAAACAGAAGAAAAATCTGATGTAACCTATGATTATTTTGTTTTTGTTCCTGTGTTGGAAGGCATTGGCTTTGACAAAAGCATGCAACAGGAGAGTGGTTTTTATTATACTGTTCTCGGAGACAATAGTGTTTCAAGGATTAGTTTTTACACAACAGAAGACCTTGATTTTATAGAACTGCCAGTGTTTATTTCTCCTTCTGTCAGCAGACTTTCTGTTGCAGAGCCCTCAATTACTGAAAAAAAACCAAAAATGATCATTTTTATATTAGTCCTAGCTCTTTTAGCAATCCTGGGCATTGCAGCCTATATCCTATTATTCCAGTGGTATAAAAAGAAGTACGAAGGATATCTTTTCCCCAATAGAAATGATCTTTACAATGTGGTTCATTACATAAACAGGTCTAAGAACAAAGGCCTAACAAATAAACAGATAATTAGAAATCTTAAAAAAGCGAACTGGAATTCTGAGCAGATAAGATATGTTATGAGGAGATATGAAGGAAAGAGAACAGGTATGGTTGAGATTCCAATAACCAAGCTGATAAAGAAAATTGAAAAAGAAAAGATGAAGGAGCAGAAAGAACAAAGACAGGGAGGGCCTCAGCATAGTTATGGAAGTCATACAGGACATCGTAGACCAAGGCATAGAAGATATTAAAAAATAACAAACAATCACACAAAAATTTAATAAGCCTTTTTGACAAAAATTAGGATGGTAGCAAAAATGATAAAGAATTTTTTTAAAAAGATCTTTTTTAAGATATTCAGACAGAAAAAAGAGTTGAAGCTGGGGTTCTATGGCCCGCCAAACGCAGGAAAGACCAGCTTGGCAAATAGGATATGCAAAGATTTTACCGGCGAAGAAATAGGAAGTGTGAGCAAAATCCCGCATGAAACACGCGCAGTGCAATTCAAGGAAAAAGTGGAAATTGAATACAAAGGGAAAAAAATGACTTTTAAGATGATTGACACTCCAGGGATTGCCACAAAGATAGATTATGAAAGTTTTATGAAATTCAAATTAAAGAAAAAAGAGGCAAAAACAAGAGCTAAGGAAGCGACCCAGGGAGTTATTGAAAGCATAAAATGGCTTGATGATATGGATGTTGTTGTAGTTGTTCTTGATTCCGCGCAAAACCCATATAACCAGGTAAACATAACAATTATTGGAAATCTTGTTGCAAGAAAAATTCCGGTCCTAATAGTTGCCAATAAAATTGATTTAAAAAAATCAAACATGAAAAGAATAGAATCAGCATTCCCAGAGTATGATGTAGTGGGAGTAAGTGCCCGCTACGGAAAGAATATTGAAGAGTTTTACGAATCAATATTCAAACTAGCGAAGAAAGTTTAAGCGGCGTAAAATTAATTAAATTAAAAAAGAGAAAAACCAAATCCAGAAAAGTTAAAAACTATATTCCCTAATATATACAATAGAGCACACTAATAGGGAACCACCTAAAAAATGGCAAAGAAAAAAAAGATAGGAAAAATAAAGGGGTTCAGCCTCCAATTTATCTCTTACTCTGAGATAAGAGATTTAGACAGTACTTTACGAATAAAAAAAATACTGAATATTATTTTAGGAAATAATATCCTGATTCTCCAGGGAAGATTAAAACCAGAAGAAGAAACAAGACTTATTGAAGACACTATGGCGATGATAGGACATGTGAAAAATTTTAGGGGAATAGAACTCGCAGTTGTTTCGGGCAATGGCAAGAACTCCGGATTCATTGGAAGAGTTAAGAGTAATCTTGCAAATGCAATTGCAGGTGGAGACCTCGGAGCTCTGACAATTCTCGGACCAGCTACAATTGTAAAAGAGATAAAAAGAAATCCAAAAAAGATTGAGTTGTTGTTGAATAAGTGATTGGATTTTGTAATAAACAAAAACACACAAAACTTTATAATTCTCACTTTCTTTTCTAAAAAATGCCACACCAATGTGTGAGATGTTCCAGAATTGTTCCTCTAGGAAGTAGAGAATTATTAGAAGGATGTACAAACTGTGGGGGAAGATTTTTCTTTTATATCAGAGAAGACCAAATGGACAAGGTAAAGAAAGAAATAATCGAGATTCCTACAGAAGAAAAAAAGAAGATTGAAAGAGACATCAGGGAGATGGCAGGGATAACTGACGAAGATGCTCCGGTTATTCTAGATATTGAATCTGTGAGAGTTACAGGAGAAGGGAAGTTTGAAATTGATCTTGTAAAACTTTTTAGAAGAGATCAGCCATTAATTTATAAGCTTGAAGAAGGAAAATATATAATTGATATGGAGTCACTTCTGAAAACAAGTGTGAAAGATTTAAAAGAGATTAAGGATTCTAACGAAAAGAAAAAATAATTTTCTCAATAAACTTATAAACATTATTATCCTTTTTCCAATATGACTAAAAAATCTAAAATTAATTCTATCCTAGAGGAGGTTCTGGAAAGAATCTGTGTACCTGAGGAAGACATAAAAAAGATTAATGATTCTCTAAGAGATTTTCTAAAGAAATCAAATGAGGAAATTAAGAAGAAGAAAATTTCTGCAGAGGTTTTTGTCGGCGGCAGTCTTGCAAAGAGAACAATGATAAACAAAGGAAGTTATGACATAGACATTTTCATAAGATTTGATAGAAAATACAAAGACAGCGAGCTTTCTGAATTAACAAAAAAAATTCTTATTGCAGCAAGACCCAAAAGAGAATCCAAAGACATTTTGAGAGT
>Ga0307433_1001608_pt1 | contig 11905 bp, 6 predicted proteins | sample SalMarWE160210MG_FD_202166 | JGI IMG/M metagenome (GOLD analysis project Ga0307433, IMG submission 202166) | Salt marsh sediment microbial communities from the Plum Island Ecosystem LTER, Massachusetts, United States - WE1603-210 | ecosystem: Environmental > Aquatic > Marine > Intertidal zone >...
CGTCATTAGTAAAAATTCTGATATTATCAATGGTTGCTTGTTCTTTTGCTTCGGGCAAAATGGGGACATTAAAACCTAATACAGTGGCAGAGTAAGGATCAAGACCCTTTACTATATTGGCATTAATAATATCTTCTTTTTTAATAGGTCCGACATCAGCAATACTGATTTTTACTCCATTTTTAGAAAAATGATTTTCGATTGCTTCTAACGAACCGAGTGTATCTGCTTTTAACACCACGCCTGCTTTATCCGTTTTTATACGTATACTTTGTACTTCATCTTCAATTTCAGAATATACTTGTTCTTCTTGAGATGGATCAATTATTGTTTTAAATGGTGATCCTGCTACCACGTTATCAATATTTGGTGCCAAAATTTTAATACCAGCTGCTGCACTTACAAAATCTACATGATCAAATTTTTGACGTGGGTCTCTAATCTCGTCCATAGGTTTAGGAAGCAATAATGCCCTTACTTTGGATATGACAGGTTTTTCCAAGCCGCCAACGATAAATTCATCACCTTTATGAATAACACCATCATATATTAAGACATCTAAGGTAACTCCTTGTCCTTTCTCTTTTTTTACCTCCAATACAACTCCTTTCGCTGCTCCCTCAGAAAACTTTAGATTTTGAGTAAGATATTGCTGTACTAATCCCATTAAGACCATTAATAACGTTGAAATCCCTTCCCCAGTTTTGGCGCTCGTAGGAATAATTGCAACTTGCTTTGTGAAATCTTTTATCTTGTCATAACGATCGATACCCTTAAATCCCTCTTCCAGAAAATTCCCAACAATACTTAGGATTTTTTCATCCAAAAAGTCCCTTACATGCGGTTTTTGGCTGTTATAGGTATCCAAAAAATCAGCATCTTTTTTTGGTTTCCATCCCGTAATGCGATCAATTTTATTAGCAGCAATCACGAAGGGAGTCTTCCTCTCCCTCAAAATTCGGACCGATTCCCACGTTATCGGCATTGTACCCGCAGTAACATCAATTACGAGTATAGCAATATCAGCAACAGCCCCTCCCCGCCGACGAAGATTCATGAAAGCTGCGTGTCCTGGTGTATCTATAATCAGTAATCCTGGAAGCGTGATTTCTTTATCAGCAAATTCTTGTTTTGATTTTTTTAAAAACTCTTTTATATCTTTAGTTGGAAAATAGGAGGCTCCAATATGTTGAGTGATACCTGCAGCTTCTCTTTGTTGGACAACGGTTCCTCTTATATAATCAAGAAGACTAGTCTTTCCATGGTCTATATGCCCAAGAATGCATGCAATGGGGGCACGAATTATTTTCGATTCTCCTTGAGTTGTCATAACCAAACATTGAATTAAATTTGAATAAATTATGTTGCAAAAAGGATTTCAAAATTATAGATTTTATTAATTTTTTTAGAAATGGATTTAGGAGTTAATCTACGAGTGGGTAATTATTGATGATTTAGGTACTTTGCAAGATATTTTGCTGTATATGACTCTTTATTTTTGACAATTTCTTCTGGACTACCTTCAATAACGACTTTACCTCCTTTCTCTCCACCTTCTGGTCCGATATCAATGATGTAATCTACTGATTTAATAATCTCCATATTATGTTCAATAATAACGACAGTATTTCCTTTATCTACCAGCTTTTGAAGCACTTTTAGTAGAAATTGGATATCATACATGTGAAGTCCAGTCGTGGGCTCATCCAAGATATAGAGAGTATTTCCAGTGCTTGTTTTTCTTAGTTCTCTAGCAATCTTTAATCTCTGAGACTCTCCTCCACTAAGAGTAGTTGAGGATTGCCCTAATTCTAAATATCCTAACCCTACATCAACTACTGTTTTTAATGTTCTTTTAAGTTTAGGAAAACTGTCAAAAAATTCAAGAGCTTGATGAAAGGTCATCTCTAGAACATCTGAGATCGTTTTTCCCCTATACTTTATTTCAAGTGTTTCAGCATTGTATCTTTTGCCTTTGCATAAATCACATTTTATATATACATCGGGTAAAAAGTACATCTCTTTTAGGATGTACCCCGTTCCATTACATTTTTTGCAATGCCCAGATTTGGTGTTAAAACTAAATCTTCCTTTTTTGTATCCTCTTTCCCTTGCTTGAGGGAGCCCAGCAAAAATTTCTCGAATGTAATCTAAAGCCTTAGTATATGTTGAGGGAACAGAACGCGGAGTTCTTCCAATAGGTGATTGATCAATATTAATAATTTTATCAATCTCTTCAAATCCTCTAATATCATCAAACTCTCCAGGATTTATACGAGTACTACGAGTATTTACTTTATTATGAAGTCCTTTATACAGACAATCGATTATTAGGCTAGTTTTGCCTGCTCCTGAAACTCCTGTTATACAAGTAAAAACTCCCAGTGGAATTTTCACATTGATATTCTTTAAATTATTCTCTCGAGCACCTGTTATTTCAAGATAGTTTCCATTCAAATTTCGTCGTTGTTTGGGCAATTCGATTTTTTTCTTCCCTGAAAGATATTTTCCTGTTAATGTTCTTGAACTCAAAATGCTTTCAAGAGGACCTTGAGCAACCACTTCACCACCGCTTTCTCCTGCTAAAGGGCCTAAATCAATAATATGGTCGGCATTTCTCATTATTTCATCATCATGCTCAACAACTATCACGGTGTTTCCCAAATCCCTGAGTTTCTTAAGCATATTGATCAATCGAGAGATATCTCGTTGATGAAGCCCCACACTAGGTTCATCAAGAACATATAATACTCCCACTAAACTAGACCCAAGTTGGGTTGCTAAGCGAATTCTTTCTGCTTCTCCAACTGATAAAGTATGTGATCGTCTACTTAAAGAAATATAATCTAATCCCACATTCTCTAAAAATGACAACCGATCAAAAATTTCTTTTAATATATCTTTTACAATTATTTTTTGAGTATCATCTAAGTGTAAATTATTAAAAAATTTTAGCCCATCTTTAACTGAAAGTTTAGTTAATTCTGCGATATTTAACTTTTCTATTGTTACAGCTAAGCTTTCCGCTTTTAACCTATTCCCATTGCATTGAGGGCAATCAGCTTGTTTCATGAAACTCTCATAGACTCCACGAGCCCATTCAGAGCGTGTATCCATATATCTTCTATGTAACATAGGGATAATTCCTTCAAAAGGTCGTGTCACTCTATAGGAAGATTTTATTTCACTTTTACCGTTGTTATATCCATTATTTTCGCTTTCGAAATGAAAATCTATTAGTTCTTCCCCTGTTCCGAATAATAATTTATGGAGGAGATTGGGGTCAATATCCTTGATCGGAGTTTTATTTACATTAAACCCTAAATGTTTTCCAACTTGAACTAATGATTGCCAAAAATATCCTGTTAAGGAACCAAAACCAGGTATGTCTCTAATGGGAGTTTCCTGTATTGGGACATCTAAATCGTTTCCCAATACTAAACCATAATCAAATTCCATCACATTTCCTAAACCATTACAATATTTACAACTTCCATGGTGGATATTAAAGGAGAACATTTTATGATCAATTGCCGGAAAAGAAATGCCACAATCAACACAAGCAAGGTGTTCTGAAAAAATTTGCTCCTCCTCATCTACAATATTAATAATTACAATACCATCTGTTAATTCTAAGGCAGTTTCGATCGAATCGGCTAATCTTGTTTTAATGTCTTTTTTCATAACTAAACGGTCGATAATGACGTTAATATTATGTTTGATATTTTTTTCCATCGATATTTCCTCATCAAGCGTATATTGAATATCATCAATTTCGACACGAACATATCCTTGCTTTTTGAGGTCTGCAAGAAGATCTTTATACTCTCCTTTTCTATCCCGAATTATTGGTGCCTTTATAATGAATTTTTGTCCCTCTTTTAATGTACCAAAAATTTGGTCAATGATCTGCTGGGGAGTCTGAGGTTTTATTTCTTTCCCACAGTTTGGGCAATGAGGTATTCCTATATTAGCATAAAGAAGCCTATAATAGTCATATATCTCAGTTACAGTACCTACAGTACTTCTTGGGTTCTTTGAGAGCGGTTTTTGTTCTATTGCGATTGCAGGAGATAAGCCTTCAATAGAATCGACATCAGGTTTATCCATCTCTCCAAGAAATTGTCTAGCATAACTTGAAAGGGATTCTAAAAATCTCCTCTGCCCTTCCGCATATAAAGTATCCATTGCTAAGCTAGATTTTCCGCTACCACTAATTCCAGTAATTATTACTAGTTTATTCCTTGGAATTGTAACATTAATGTTCTTTAGATTATTTTGTCTAGCTCCTTTAATAACAATATTTTCATTCATATTCTGATATTTTCATATAATTCTGGAGATCAAAAAAGTTTTACTGCGATAAATAAAAACCTTCTACTTATATTTGCATATTAAAAATAAAATAATGAAACTGGGTATTCAATTTATGAATTATCAACATCTAATTCATAGTTTTACTATTCTTTTATAATATAAAAAAAGAAAAAATAAAGATTTTTAGGATTTAGGGCGCTTTCGAAGTATCATAATCGATATCAAACTTATCACTCCAACTACCAAGAAAAGATTGTACCCTGGAATTGCAGGAGGGGGTTGCTGTTGAGTAGAAGTTTTCACAACAATCAAATACGCAGTGCCTACATTTCCCGCTAAATCACGGGCGTAAAATCGAATAGTCACGGGACCAGAGGGCGCGTATGCCCATGCTTCAGAATTTATCGTTCCTAAGAACTCCGTAATTGTATAATTATGAGCTCCTCCGTCAATTGTGTACCAAACTTCATCCAAATTTGCTTCATCTACAGTGATATCATAGATTGGAGTAAACTCAAACTCTTCGGTGCTACTTGGATCATTAATACTTATTAATGGAACTATGATGTCCTTCCTTACCGTTACTGAAGCTTGAGCTATATTATTTGCGGTATCATTCGCATAAAATGTAATAGTGGCCGTGCCATTGCCAATCTTATTCCATTCTGTTTGATCAATACTTCCAGATAAACCAGTGAAAGGAATAGTGGTCGTTCCACCGTCAAGTGAATACCATGTAGTATCAAGGTCTGCATCGGGTATTGTTAATGTGAAAGATGGGGCTATAACTCCAGATAGAACATTTGATAGAGGAGAATTTACGGATATTGAAGGCCCTAATACATTGGTGGTGAAGTATTGGATGTCTGATTCATACATTGAACCCATGGTATCATTTCCAAATACTTGAATCGAATGGAGCCCATCCGAGGGCATGGGGATCGTAGTATTTCCTAAGATCGTCTTGTTAGCTTGTCCATCTAGCGAATATCCTTGCCAATCTAAATCAATATTAGAATTAAAGCTTAGAAGTAATCCTTCGTCTGAATTATCACCTATATTGTAATTCGGATCCCAAGAGTATCCGATAGAATCGAGCCATGCACCATAATTAGGATAATCTCCTGACCAGATTGATTCTAACTGAAAATTCATAACCTGCGTAGGATTTCCAACATAAGTTGTAAACGCATATCCAGCTCCATAAAGTGTATCGTCTATTTGAACCTGCCACCCTTTAGACATATTGAAATCAACCCTAACGTAATGCCATTCATCTTCTGAAAATGCATTTGGAAAAATTTGTTGCTTATCTTCCCATGGTCCAGTATAGAAGGTTTCTGCTTCAAAACCAAAAGTAAAATAATCTGTTTCATAACCATCCTCTAAATTAATCCTACTTGGATCTATACCTGAACCAGTATCCTTATAAAGCCAAAAATCAACAGAGCCTATTGTAGCTGGTGTAGAAAAATTAACATTTGTTTCAATTTTAATCGAACCACCGTTTTTTCTGATTTCATAAACATTCTTCCGACCTTGCCATTCATCCACAACTCGATAAAAACTCCCACCATCTGGAACACGATACCACCAATCATCAGGAATTGTACCTATAAGATCATCTTCAAATCCAATACTACCGGGATAATATCCATTATCAGGTTGAGTGTAAGTTTTGTTTTCAGGAGTAATGATAGATATTTCTCCTACACTTAACTTTGGAGTTGCAAAGTTATATTGAGTTCTAAAAGTTTGATATTTTCTGCCAGTTATAGAAAATGAGATAGTAAAGATGAGAAGACTTAAAATAACATATGATTTTTTAATTTTCATTTTGTGTCCCAATTCAAAATTTTTGTCTTAATTGAATTAAGATCTATTTTGTTAAGTTAGTATTTAAATGTATTTTCAGAAATAAAAAATAGGAACTAATTTTTTAGACACTAATGAAATTTAGTATTCAATTTATGAATTATCAAATTCCCTCATGAAAGTTGTTCATAAAACACAAAATTTGAATATATATGATCTGATTCTTCTTTTGTTCCCTCCCAAATGTTAAATCACATTAATTATTAAATAAAAGGTCTAAATTTTATTAATTAAAAAATATCTTTTGGAAAAGTAGTGTTTTTTAAATAAATTGGTTTAATTAATTAATCTCATGTTTTAGAAATTATGTTGATTTCTATTTTTTCTTGATTTTGGAAAGAAAGCTCCCATATGCTCTCGGTATTCTTTATAAAGATTTCCAAATCGACGAATCAAATCTTTTTCTTCATAATACATCATAATTGGAATATATCCAAAGATCGAGATTGCAGAGATTATTATGAGAAACCATGAATTAAGCATAAAACTAATCGCAACGAATAAAGGGAATTCCCCAAGAGTCTGAGGATGTCGAATATAATTGTAGATACCTCCATACATTACTGTGTCCTTTAACGGTGATAATGTTTCAGTTCCTGCATCCAATATCCCCTTTCCAAGAATAATTAAACAAGGAACCATTATAAAAGCCCCTATTATGATTCCAACCCAGAAATTGGGGTTAACTTTCCACTCACTTATTATAGGAAGAGGAAACCAAATCCACAGTACTAAATTAAGAACCGAAATAAATTCAAAAATACCACCAATTGAGCGAAACATCCTACATTCTTTCCAAGCTTTAATTCCTCGTTTTTCTTCTCTTTTCATAGGTTGGATACTTAAAATATAAAGGTACCCCATTATCAAAAATGAAATAATTAATACAATAAAATTAATAAGAGCAACGATCAAATCAACTCATCACCAATCATATTTTTTTTAATCTATATTATCCTTTAATAAAATTTAATTAAAATAATATCTCGAAAAACTGGTTCAAAAAGACCATTTGGTGGAAATTATTGTAATCAATTAATTTAACTTATAAAAGAATTATAAATAAGCTCATCTTATCATTCAATATGAAAGAGGACGAAGATATTTATCATTCAACTTTTATTGGAAGTCGTGATATTTTAGATAAGTGCTGTTTAAAAGAGGAAGAGATGAACGAATACTTAAAGAAAACAGAGCAAGTTGATCCTAAGGAAGAACATGATCACCTTTATTCAGTAATGACAAATGAAACGAGACGAGAACTTCTAAAATTTATAGATACTAATGCTAGGTCTTTTGTTGAAATAAAGGATAAATTCCAATTAGAGGATGAGCATTTACATTATCATTTATCTATGCTAGAACAATTATTTTTTCTCATGAATACAGAAAGCGGATGGAAAGCAACCCCAAGAGGACTAGGATTCTTATATTATACCATCTTGAAATAATAAACAGGAACAATCAACTACATCTAATTACTAATCAATTTTCCCTCCTCAACAAAAAATGTCTTTTTGTCGAAATCGCTATTATGAAGATAGGATACGCATCTATTTATAGGTAATTGAAAAAAAAAGAAAAAATTTTCCTAAGATTATCAAATTCCTTACGAAAGTTGTTAATAAAACACAAAAATTTGAATACGTACATTTTTTTAATTCAATTATGAGCAGTTATCATATAAAAACAATCATATTTGACTTAGGTGGAGTATTTTTCACTTTGGGCACTATTTTGGCAATAGAGAAGATCAAAGAAATTTATAATATTGAAGATGAAACTTTATTACGTGAAATCTTTAGTGATAAACCGAATTCAGCAGGTTATTTATTAAGAAAGGGTTTGATAACTATTGATGATTTTGAAGAACAATTATTTCTAAAATTGGGAATAAATAGAAAGCAGAAAAAGCACACGCGATATATATGGTTTGGTTCTTATTGTATTCATTATGGAATAGAAGATTTATTACAAATTTTAAAAAGAAATTATAGGTTATTGATTTTTAGCGGAAATATAAGAGAACGTATTGAATATTTAGAAAAAAAATGTAATTTTTTAAGATACTTTGATGATACGGTGTTTAGTTTTGACTATCAAAAAAATAAGAATGATATTGAATTTTATAAAGAATTAATTAAACATATAGAATGTAAACCTTCTGAGGCACTAGTAATTGATGATGAGAAGAAAAATATAGCATTAGCACGATCTTTGGGCTTTAGCGGAATACATTTTTACTATACTGAAAAATTAATTGATGATTTAAAGAAATATAATATTGCTATAAATTAGCAAAAGAATATAAAATTATACCCAAAATTATGCTTGCGCTTTATAATCTTCCTTGAATTCTATTATTTTATCTCTTAGAAATGCAGCATCTTCAAACCTAAGTTCTTTTGCTGCTAATAACATTTTATTTTCAAGGTATTGGACTATGACATCAAGATCTCCTTTTACTTCTAATTCCTCAATTTTATCTTTGACATGTTGTTTTAACCGTTTAACTTCTTTTTCTTTAAATTCGTGTTCTTCTGAAAGAGATTCCAAAATGTTCTTTTGAATCGTTTGAGGCGTTATATTATTGGTTTTGTTATATTCAATTTGTTTATTTCTTCTTCTATTCGTTTCCTCAATTGCTTCCTTCATTGCAGGTGACATTCTGTCCGCATAAAGTATTGCTTTTCCATTTACATTTCTCGATGCTCTACCAATCGTTTGAATCAATGAACGAGTATCTCGTAAAAATCCTAACTTATCAGCATCCAAGATTGCAACAAGTTGAACTTCTGGTAAATCGAGTCCTTCTCTAAGTAAATTTATTCCTACAACCACATCATAGGTTCCATCTCTTAATTTCCTCAATATCTCGAACCTCTCAACAGTGTTTACCTCACTATGTAAATATTCGATTTTAACTCCAAGTTCAGCGTAATATTCAGCGATATCTTCTGACATACGTTTAGTCAATGTAGTGATTAATACTCTTCCTTTGTTTTCCACAACTTTTCTAATTTCCCCTAACAGATCATCAATTTGATTGGTAGCTGGCCTCACTTCAATCTGTGGATCAACAAGTCCAGTTGGTCTGATTATCTGTTCAGCAGAAATACCTCCAGATCGCTTTAACTCATATGAGCCTGGTGTAGCACTCATAAATACAATATATTGAATCTTATTTTCCCATTCTTCAAATGTCAAAGGACGATTATCATAGGCGCTCGGCAATCGCCAACCGTAATCAATAAGATTTTTCTTACGTGATCGATCACCACCAATCATCCCATGTATTTGGGGGATAGTTATATGACTTTCATCGGCCACAATAAGGAAATCTTCTGGAAAGTAATCGATCAAGCACATTGGAGGAGAACCTGGAGCCCTGCCATCTAAATGTCTCGAATAATTTTCAATTCCTTTGCAATATCCCATCTCTCTCATCATTTCAAGATCAAACCTCACTCTCCGCTCTAATCTCTGAGCCTCAGCAAATTTCTGTTCGGATTTAAAAAACTCCAATTGCTCTTCTAATTCTTGTTCAATAAATTCCAAGGCTTTAACTTTATTTTCTTCAGGAATGATAAAATGAGTCGCGGGAAAAATACGATAATTCGGGACTTCTTTTATAATAGAATTAGAAACAGGATGGATTTCATGAATGCTTTCAATCTCATCTCCGAATAATGAAATTCTTAGACCATTATCTAAATAGGCAGGATAAATATCGACTATATCTCCCTTAACTCTCACAATTCCTCTTTTAAACTCTACGCTTGAACGCTCATAATTCATCTTAATCAATTGTTTAATGATGGCTGTTCTCTTGATATTTTGACCCTTTTCCACATACAAGGTCGTTTTATCCCAATATTCCGGATCTCCAATCCCATATATACATGATACTGTCGCTACTATGATTACATCATTCCTGGTTCGTATTGCGTGAGTTGCTGCTAACCGGAGTTTTTCAATTTCTTCATTTACTGAGAAATCTTTTTCGATATATAGCCCAGTTACCGGCAAGTATGACTCTGGTTGAAAATAATCATAATAAGATACAAAGTAATGGACAGCATTATCAGGAAACAGCTCTTTGAGTTCATTATATAATTGAGCGGCTAATGTTTTATTCGGAGCCATTAATAAAGTTGGCTTTCTGATTTCTTCTATTATATTAGCAATTGTGAACGTTTTACCAGTGCCGGTAGCACCTAATAACGTTTGAAATTTCTTTCCATTTCTGATATTCTTTGCCAGAGCACTTATTGCTTGTGGTTGATCTCCTCTTGGCTCAAAATCAGACTGTATTTTGAAATTTACACTCATAAAGTCCATTGATAATATATTTTACTCAATTTAAGATCTACTAGAATTAATTTATATACCATAAGTGTTAAGATATTCTAATGAATGATAACTTATGACTTTTACGACAAAAATTTGAATTTGAGAAAGATTAAAAATCTATTAAAAAGGTTTAATAAAATTAGGAAAAAGAGAAAAGATTAATCCCTAACCGTTTCTATATGCGTATCCTCAGCGCCTTCAATGGTTCTAACTAATATTTCCAGCTTATCGTTAGTATCAACAGGACCAATAAAGTTTTCTAATTTAAGAGTGATACTTATTGTGAATGTTACAGAACCACCAATGCCTACCTCATAAATAGTTTCAGTGAATTGTCCAAGAGGAATATAAGTACCATTGATATATATTGCATCTACCGTTACATTTAAAGCTCCTATATTATCAATTTCTATTTTTAAATTTTGGGAGTTTCGCGCATCAGTACCAACACCGTCAATATCTATATTGTAATAGTAGGAATCGACACTTGCTGAGAATTCTGTATACGCCATTGCAGTAGTATTTGTTGTGACATTTACGTTAATTTGGTTAGTAAAGTTAATCTTGAAATCAGTTACATCAAAGGATATTAAAGCACATTCTTGTACTTCTAATGTGGCATCACCATAGAGGAATTCAACATCGCTATCTATATCCAATACGGTAGTTGAGTTTATATATATCTCTTCAAGGGATAATGGTACATTTCCAGTGTTTTTAACTAAAAGCTGTCCTGTTTCATTAGCAGCAATGTAAGAGAGGGTATCCCCTTCTACATTTTTAAGGATTTGGAGGTCTGGATCTTCACTGATGGTATGGGTATATCCAATATCGGATGCTTTTGTAGACTCGTCAAAATTTCCCGTTACTTTAATTCCAATCTCATCATTAATGTCAATATCATCTGGAGCTACAATAGAGACATATTTGACATCACCGGGGAAGAGTAATAATGATGGTATGGTGTCCACTGAAACCCATGGACCCGTCTGAGATAAGTAAATCGAGTCTAATCCCAAAAGTTTTTCTCCCGTATTCTCAAGCTTAATATAAATTCTTGTAGTTCCGTTATTATATGTATACGCATAGGTTCCATCAAATGAAACGGGTATATGTTTTCTGAAATTACTATTTCTAGCTACAACTGCTTCGGGAGATATAATCCTATTCCTAGCTATTATAGATAAGTCATAATTCTCATAATGGGATGTCAATAAAATTTCGTCTTTAATTTCGTTTGGGGTAATTACTCCTATTTTGTGTTCTTTTCCTACTGCTCCTGATGTCGCAAATGATATGGTGTAATTATAAACTTGGACAAAAGCTTTTTCTCCGGGAGCTAAAATTGGGGAACCGCTCC
>Ga0307433_1001609_pt1 | contig 11896 bp, 6 predicted proteins | sample SalMarWE160210MG_FD_202166 | JGI IMG/M metagenome (GOLD analysis project Ga0307433, IMG submission 202166) | Salt marsh sediment microbial communities from the Plum Island Ecosystem LTER, Massachusetts, United States - WE1603-210 | ecosystem: Environmental > Aquatic > Marine > Intertidal zone >...
TTCAACGAGGCATGTCACACATTCTTTGAGGATGTCAAGGAACATGCAAAGGCTTTACGTAGTCTCTTGGCCGAGAATTTCCAGATCATCCGGGCATAACACCGAATTCTCTTTCTGGATGGGTATACCTATTCTATCTCCTGTCTCCTGTCTATTGGTTGAAATTGACGATATTCACCTTCGCGGACATAAGTTTATGATTTACTATGGATTATCAACTATGAATTATGAACTGTTTAGTAGTGTGATTCTATTCCATTATTTTAACTAATATTATACCCGAAAACGGCAAAAAAACAAGCAAAATTTCAGAAACAAAATACAGCGATTGTTTTTACGATTTTGTTTTGGAAGATTTCGATAAGTTTTTTGGTAAGCGTTCACGGGAAAACCGCATTTTTGTCATTGCGAGCGAAGCGAAGCAATCTAAAATCGTACGTTTTTGAGATTGCTTCGGCCTAAAGGCCTCGCAATGACACAAAAACGCCTTATTTTCTGTGTGAACGGTTACGTTTTTTGTTTTAGTTTGGAAATTGCATCAAAACTATATAAGTATATGCGTATGTACTTATGAACTATTTTAAGGATCAAGGATTTTACCTGTGGCAGTCCTAGGGACTCCTTACGGAGAGCTAGAGGAACGTAGGGTGTGATGATCTACTCTGCGAAGTTAGCTCCCTGCTCTGCGTAGCCATTACGCAGGGCGAAGCAGATGCTACGTAGCACGAGAATCACACCGGCCCAGCTAATCAATTAAAAATGGCCACAGAGAACACAGAATACGCAGAGAAATAATCACAAAAAAGCACACCCTATGGGGCAGGCGGAAACCTTTAATTCGCATAATACGCGGCCGAAGCGCACACGAAATCTGGTGTTGTAATTCTTGTAAATAATACCTAAGATACTTAGGTATTATTTATAAATGTAAAGAATGTATTTGAGACTCGATAGCCTATATACAAACGTAAGGTGGATATACGCAATACGCATCACGCATACAAACCTGATTATCAAGGAAATCTACACAGTGGTGTAAGCCATCACGATGATATGCCGCACAGCGCGACGGACTTGAATACACCTATCACAGCTCAAAAAGGTGTAGGTGGACACCTTTAATTATCTCCCGCAGTAATCAAAATTGGTTTTCAGCAACTTCGAATATCACACCTTTCAGAGGCCAAACCTTTTTAATTTTTTCGATTGGAATAATGTCCGGAGTATATGGTTCAAGTGGGTTTGCGCTAACAAGTATCCAGTTATCTTTCTTGGGATAAATCCTTTTTATTTCGTTACCAATAGATTCGTCGTCAGTCTCAACTACAGCTAATCCACCCGACTCAATCTTGCATTCTTTTGGAGTTATGCCTTCCTCTACAAGAACCTTTTGGCCTTTACGGGCTATCGGTTCCATGCTATTGCCTTCAACAGTAACCATTCTTATTTTATTAAAATAGGATGGATCAATATTATCACATGGATGCCATTCATTCCCATTTATACTTTTAGCGTTACAGCGATTGCATGGTTTATAAATAACACCTACAACTTTGTGCAGTGAGAGTGTCTTTTTATCAACTTGCACAGGAGCCGTTATTTTAAGTGGATTAATTGAGTAAAGAAAAGCATTTTCATCATCAAACGAAATGCGTCTAAGATACTTCTTTTGTTCACTGGATTCCCCAACAACCAAATCACCATCGTCCGGCATATCATCTGAATCTGACAATAAAATACACTGTCCGAATCTCGCGACGGGGTCAAAGGTATGGCCGGTCACATGCACACATGCAAAATTTTGTATAGCTTGCTTAGTTTCTTGTTCGGCCTCATCGATGACCCATGATTTAAGTCTTGCTGCAGCCCGGCCAATATTCTTTAATTGTAAAGATTCATTAAAAGTTAATGTTGTTATATTAGATAAAGTGGTCTCGATGACATTACCTCTCAATTCTTTTGCTCTAAGCACCTTTAATCTCCCTAACTCTATTCTGAAGGCACCTTCATCCAGTGTCTTTAATTTCTCATATGCATCTTTATTCATTGCTTCAGTTACTTCATGACTAGTTGATAAATGCCTTTTCCTAAAAACATTTTCTGTAAAACACTTGGTTAAAGCATTAACAATCGTACTCCTTTTTCTGCTATTCAATGGATTTCCGTCCGGCAAATTTTTATATGCTTCAAAAGAATCTTTTAATCTGTCTTTTTTAAAAAAAACATCGGGACTATATGAATCTAAGGTTTCTAATAAATATTCCACATATTGATATAGTAGATCATTCGCAAATTCCCAGTTATGATCCAACCAATATTTCGCTCGTTCAATCAAATAACCAGGCTCAACCGACAAACGTTTTTTTCTTGTTCTAGGATTTAATCTAATAATATTTTCACCAACAAAGTCTTCACTACAATTCTTTAAAAATAACACTTGATGTGTGGCTAAAATGGTTTGCTTATTTTTCATTATTGGATTTATGATTCGATGCGCCCATCTCTCCCTGTGATCTTCATCAAGAGAAAGTATCGGATCGTCAAACAATACAAAGGTCATACCTTCATCGTGTTCCTCTATCAATGCGCAAAGAAAAGATAATGCTATTGATCGCTGAAGTCCTGAGTTAGCAAAGTATTTGCCGGCGACCTCATAGTTTTGCTTTGACAGGAAAGGCTTTATCGTTTTCCCTCTTTCGAGAACAAGTTTTGAGGGAACTAATCCAGTTGGGCTTTCATCATAGAGTAATTTCCAGTTTTTATCTGACACTGTTTTGATTTCATTGAAGACTTCCGTTGTTTTTTCAAGTGCATATGCTGACAGTTTCTTAATTTCATCTATTGGCGACTTCAAACGTTTAATCAACTCATGTTCAGCCTCTAATGTTGCAATAGTTTCTCGTAACTTAATTATTTCATCTAATTGTGTTTTTATTGTGTTGAGAGGTTTAATGTCTGATGCCTTACTTTTGCTCTTCGATAGTTCTGATAAAAGTGAAGTTTCTTCTGATGATGTAAGTAGTTTTTGTAACTGTTCTTTTATGCCTTCAAAGTTAATATCGCCCCATTTCAAAATTTCACTTGCTTTCAATGAAGCGTTACATGCTTTAATGAAGGTATCTGATGCATTTAACAATTCAGTATCATCTTCATCAAAAAATACAACGGATTCAAAAGAAATGTCATCAAAAGTCTTACAGAGTGATTGGATCTTTGGTTCATATTTACTAACAACACCCTGTAAACGATCATCCAGGGCATCTTTCATCTTATCCCAATCTGCTAATATCCTCTCTGATGGCAAACTCTGGCTGATGTTCTTTATATCATCGGGAATAATTTTCTTTAATTCTTCTAATAAATCTTTAAAGAAATCTTTTAACTCTCGCTGAAGCTCCTGATCTAACGTTTTCAGTTTCTCCAGCTCAACTTTGACCGGTAAATCTTTAATGGATTGCTCACATACAGGGCACTCCATTCTTTCAGCGTCGTAATCTTTAGAAGCGCGAAGTTTGAGTTTTAGTTTTTTTCCTTCCCGTTTTACTTTCTTCCACCAGTTAATTCTTCGTCTAATTCGTTTTTGTGCATCTTGACAAAATGCTTCAAATTCTTTTTCAATATTTTCTATTATTTTACCGCCATATTGTTCAGCATCATATTGAACTTCAGCAAAAGAAGGAAATACGACCTTGAAATCTTTTTCCAAATACGCAATTGCTTCGATTAATCTTTCGGCAAGTCCTTCTATTAAGCCTTTGTCATCACTATCAACGCCAAGCATCTCTGCTACTTTTTTATTGGCGTCATCAATTTCATCTTGGATGAGGGTGTTCTTGTCAGTTAGATCTTTAAGCGTCGGCTTATCTTTTGAGATTAAGAGTTGGAGTTTGTCTCTCACTGGACTTTTTTCGTCGAGCGGATCAGCAAGGCGAAGTAATTTGTCTTGTAAGGAAGTCCAATTTGAATTGATTGTAGATTCGATAGTACTTGCATATACTGTTCTGTTCCGGCCTATATCTTTAGCCAAATCACCGATATCAGTTAGAACATCAAATCCTAATATCATGGACAATATCTTGATAACACTTTCAGCATTATCCAATGTATTCCGACTTAATACAGTTGGAGCAATAAGAGATATCTGTGAATCAATAGGCTTAATTCCATATTCCTCAAGGCTTTTGCATGACTTTAACTCATCTTCATCGGTACCAGCCTCAAGACCACTTGCAAGACTTCGTTTTATGTATAGTGTTTTTGATTGTTCTTTTGTTTTCAGTTCGATTTTGACCCACGAATCAGGCACAATACTTTTTATATCGTTTGATTCTGGCAATGTTGAAATCAAAGGCCAGTCGGATCGTATTCTTGTTCCTTTTTTTGTTCCATCTGTTTTTTGATGAATATCGGCATCTTGTTTATCATCAGATGCATCTGTTATTGTTATGCCGGTAAATGCCCAAATAACAGCCCCAAGTAAACTGCTTTTACCGCTACCATTAGGCCCATAGATTAAATTAGATTTACCTTCAAAAGAAAATGGAAATGTTTCTCCGTAACTATCAATTCCCCTTATCGAATGGCACTCAATATTGTGTATATACCACTTTGGCTGTTCTGCATTTTCTTGCGTTACTTCTTTCTGTTCTTTCTCAACGTTTTCATCCTGCTTTTCTTCTGCTGACTTTGCTCTATCCGCTAATAACCTTTTATAATAATCTAAGAATTTCTTTGCACGACTTTCACCAGATAGACTGTTCAATTGTTCATAGTTCTCTATGATAATTTGCAACACATCTTTTGTTATTTGATCAAAGGGGCCGATTGTGGTACTTGTTGCAGAAACAGATTGAGATTCATTAAGTTTGTCAATTACAGCTTTTGATTCTGGGTTTAATTGCATACCAAACCTCATTTTTCCGAAATAAAATCATTATAACCTGCGCAATCCGAGTCAAGAATATACAATTTTAATGATAAATCTCAAAAAAACCGCCCAAAGGTGCAAAAATCGCTCGCCTTTCATAAAATCGGCTAAAAAGGAGTAAAAAAGCAAAGAAACGCGGAGGAATATCAAAGCAAAAAGCGAAAATACCTAATTACCCTGATAATTTAGAAGGGAAAAGGCAAGGGGAAATACAGAAGACAGAGGACGGAAGTCATGAGTCGAATAGATTCCTCGGCTGTGCTCGGAATGACTCTTAAAATGATTAATGATAATTTATGAATGATTATTTTTCTGTGTTCTTTTGCAACCTCGTTATCAGTCAGTGTGATGTTCCGGCGTTGACCCTTCGGCCCCGCTCAGGATGAATTTGCTCGGCTTTTTTATAGCAATTAAAATGGTGTGAAATATCGCACCTTACATCCTACATTCTATTGACAATATCCGAATTTATTTTTTTTATCAGGCTCGGCAGCTCGGCAAGCTGCTTAATCTTGTGGATTCCTTTCGGAACTTCTTTGCCGGCATTCGTGTAGGCCTCCTTCAAAACGGCGTGCATTCCAGTTGTTATGGCGGGTTCTATATCCTTGTCGAGGCGGTCGCCCACATATAGTATGTTCTCAACAGATTCGCCAATTCTTTCAGCGGCGGTCCTGAACATTTCAAGATTGGGCTTTCGATAGCGAAATTCATAAGAATAAAGTCTAACTGTAAAATAATCTAATATATTAATTTGTTTTAAATGCTTCTCCAAAGAGCTGCTGTTGATAAAAGTGTTGGAGACTATGCCGAGCTTAAGACCCTGTTTTTTAAGTACTTCCAAAGTCTCAGTGATATTTGGTTCGGCTTGGGCAATTTTGCTCAACGGTTCATACCACAGCCAGGCCAGGTGCTCCCACTGTTGCGGGCTTAAGTTTATTCCTTTTTTACTGCCGGCTTTTTCGAGAAGAGCAAGCGTGTCAAAATCTCTGCCAGTCAAATTAGAAAGCCAACATCGAAGTCGAATACACACCAGATTACGCAAAAAATAGAAAGTAAAATTACCTACCGGTTGGCCTTGTTGTTTGAGAAAACCGTATGATAATCTAGCTCCCTGTCGGAAGAGCTGTGTGGTTTTGACTTTACCAAACTGTAGCAAAGTCTCACCGTAATCGAACAGCACTGCCTTGACCCTTCGACTTCGCTCAGGGTCAATGGTGAGCGGTGTCGAACCATTGTTTTTTTTAGTCGGCAACTCCTTTTACCCCGTTACCTTTGGCCTTTAGCCAAAGGAAGTTCGAAATCCTAAGCACTAAATCCTGAAAAATTAGGAATTAGAATTTAGTTTTTCTTCAATGGCGGCAAGTTATTTTCGAAGGCCTCTCGAACCCACTCGAACATTTCCGCATCCGATATTGCTGATACCCTATCAGCTAAATACTCGGAGTCGATCTTTTCCTTTATTTTTTGTATCCGTCCGTCATGCTTGGGAATTTCAATCTGGTATCTGCTCTCTATCCAATGTTTTATACCTGCTGCGCCGCTCTTATCCGTGATGGCCACACCAACAGAGCGGTTGAGCAGCTTCTGGGTGTCGAAGCAATTGTAAATTTCCTCATCTTTTAACAAGCCGTCGGCGTGGATGCCGGCCCGGGTGACATTGAAGTATTTTCCAACCAGCGGATAGTTATGTGGAATTGCGATGCCCAATTCCTTGTCGGCATACTCAGCTAATTCGGTGAGCGCTGCGTAGTTAACGCCGGGAGTCTGTCCCTTCAATTGGGCGTGCTCAACTACCAGTGCTTCCAGGGGTGGATTGCCTGTCCGCTCACCTGTGCCGAATATCGCCGTATTGGCGACACTACAGCCGTACAGCCACGCGGTCGCAGCGTTTACCTGAACCTTGTGAAAGTCGTTGTGACCATGCCACTCCAGCCATTCAGACGGCACTCCAATCTGTCGAAGTCCGTAGATAAGCTTGGGAATGCTCCGCGGCAAGGCTACACCAGGCCACGGCACCCCGAAACCCAGCGTATCGCAGAGACGAATCTTAACCGCCCTTTTATATTCCTCGGCAAGCTTCATTAACCGAACTGCAAAAGGCAGTACGAAACCTTCGTAATCGGCCCGTGTTATGTCCTCAAAGTGACATCGCGGAGTAACACCGTTATCCAGCGCAGCTTTTGCTATTTCAAGATACGCATTCATCGCCTGGACCCGTGTCTTTCGCAATTTGAGAAATATATGATAGTCGCTTGCAGAGGTTAGAATACCCGTTTCGCTGAGCTCCATTTGCGAGACTAATTTAAAATCATTTGCCACAGCTCTTATCCAGCCTGTAATCTGAGGAAATTCATAGCCCCGCTCTTTGCACAACTCGACGGCTTTTCTATCACGTTTTGAATACAAAAAGAACTCACATTGACGGATTAGCCCCGTTCCGCCGTCTATTTCATGCATTAAATCGTAAACCTTTAGGATTTGTTCCGGGGTATAAGGCGGCCGAGCTTGCTGACCGTCACGAAAGGTAGTGTCGGTTATCCAGATTTTGTCCGGCAGATTATATTCCACCATCTGCTGATCGAAGATTATCTTGGGAAACTCAGTGTATGGAAATATCTGCCGATATAAATTGGGCTTTTCCGAATCTATAAGTTCATAGGTTTTATTCGTCATTATTTAACTCCGATACTTTGCTTGTAGTTTAAACCACTTATCTTAAATTTGGGATAGCAAATCTTATTTGCCTATTACACGACACGCATCACGCTTTGACTGCTATGTCCTTCTTCGTTCTATGTGGAGCTACGAAGGAAAACGAGCAGTGGCCGAGATGGGATTCGAACCCATACGTCCTATTTGGACAGGGGATTTTAAGTCCCCAGCGTCTGCCATTCCGCCACTCGGCCAAGTCCTCGCTATTACATTATTTACAATATTTCTTTACCTACGCCAACGGTGGGTGTATCTCCAAATTGACTCCAGCCCGGCAAATTTTACTTTGAAAAACTATCTTTCAAGCCTAAAATCATTGTAGGCGGAAAGCCTAGGTTTATGCAAGAAAAAATATCAAGGATTGCTCAGGGTTATATATAAAGTAAGCGTTCACGGGAAAACCGCATTTTTGTCATTGCGAGCGAAGCGAAGCAATCTAAAATCGTACGTTTTTGAGATTGCTTCGGCCTAAAGGCCTCGCAATGACACAAAAACGCCTTATTTTCTGCGTGAACGGTTACTATATAAATAATTAACCGTCGCTGTCCTTCTACGTATAAGTGATACTACAAAGTCCGTTAGGGGATGCCTTACGGCAGATAAATGCCGATGACGGCTAAACAGGATATTTAGACCGGTGACTCGACCGAGCTCGTCGAGGCCGATTTATCGCGGAGTATTACCACCAAACGGAGATAACTATGGCTAAAGTAACCATGCCAACGAAAGTTAAAAAAAGAGACGGCTCAATTGTTAAGTTCAATAAAACGAAAATCCAGGATGCAATCGAAAAGGCTGCTCTCGAAGTTTTAGACCAAAGAGAAAAAGCCAAAACTGTATCTCGACGAGTAACTGATGTCGTTGTAAACAAGCTCCGGCAAGAGTACAAAGGTAAAATCCCCGACATTGAGAGTATCCAGGACACAGTTGAAGCTGTTTTGATGAGCGAAGGCTACAGCCATATCGCAAAAAGCTACATTTTATATCGAGAAAATCGCAGTCAGCTTCGCTTTACCAAGTCAGCATTGGGTCTAAAAGACGATTTAAAACTTCCCGTCAACACTATGGAAGTTTTAAGAAGAAGGTATTTGTTGAAGGATGAAAACCAAAATATCATTGAAACTCCGAGCGAGCTTTTTAGACGGGTAGCAACCCATGTAGCCAAAGCTGAAGACAATTTCAAGTCGAATATAGGTGTAGAAGATGTTGAACAGCGGTTCTATCAAATGATGCGGAATCTGGAGTTTATACCGAATTCGCCGACCTTAATGAACGCCGGCACCTCCTTTGGACAGCTTTCTGCCTGTTTTGTGATCCCGGTAGAGGATTCGATAGAAGGGATATTTAAGGCTCTTGGCAATATGGCCCAGATACATCAGAGCGGAGGAGGAACAGGCTTTAGTTTTTCGAAGCTAAGGTCCAAATCGGATATTGTCCGGTCAACCAAAGGCCGGGCCTCGGGACCGGTATCGTTTATGAGCATATTTGACCAGGCTACCGCGGTGATAGTGCAGGGCGGAAGAAGACGGGGAGCAAATATGGCCATCCTGCGGTGCGACCACCCGGACATTATTGATTTTATCGAGGCCAAGATGGAGCCCGGCCGATTCAGCAATTTTAATCTATCGGTCGGCGTGACGGACAAATTCATGAGGTCGGTTAAAGAAAACAAAGAATTTGCTTTGATAAGTCCGCGGACCCCCGCGTCTTCCTGTCGGAAGACAGGAGCGGGGGCTGTTAGAAAGATCAAAGCCAGAGCCATATTCGACCTGATAGCGAATGCTGCCTGGCGGACCGGCGACCCAGGACTTGTGTTTTTAGATGAGATAAACAGGCACAATCCTACGCCCAAAATCGGACAAATTGAGGCCACAAATCCCTGCGGTGAGCTGCCGTTATTGCCATACGAAAGCTGCAACCTGGCTTCCATAAATCTTGCCAAATTTGTAAAACAGAGCTCACAGGCAGATTGGAAAAGACTTGCAGAGACAATACGATGGTCGATTCGGTTTTTAGACGACGTGATTGAGGTGAATAATTATCCCTTGGAGCAGATAAAAAAGATAACATTAGCAAACAGGAAGATCGGCCTTGGCGTTATGGGATTTGCGGATATGCTTATACTGCTGGGGATAAGATACAATTCTCCCCAAGCGGTTGATTTCGCCAAGAAACTTATGCGCTTTATTCATAAAGAATCAATAGGGGCGTCAGCAGCTCTGGCTAAAGAAAGAGGAGTCTTTCCCAACTTCACTAAATCCATTTACGCCAGGGACGGTTTACGGCTGCGTAATGCAACGGTAAATACTATAGCACCGACGGGTACTATAAGCATTATAGCCGGCTGTTCGAGCGGTATAGAGCCTCTCTTTGCTATAAGTTTTGTGCGAAACGTGTTGTCGGGTACAAGACTTTTTGAGGTTAATCCATTATTCGAGGCTGCTATCAAGAAAAGGCGATATTTTAATCGAGAAATTCTGGCTGAGATCGCCAAGCGAGGCACATTGGCAGATATAAAGCAAGTTCCGAAGGATATAAAAAGGCTCTTCGTTACCGCGTTTGATGTTAAGCCGCAAGAACATATCCGGATACAGTCGGCGTTTCAACAATATACCGATAACGCCGTTTCCAAGACTATAAATCTGCCCGCCGACGCCACCGTAGAGGATGTAAAAAATATATATTTGGCGGCGCATAAGCTGAAGTGCAAAGGGATTACCGTTTACAGGTACGGCTCTAAAGCTGAGCAGGTGTTATCTTTCGGCCAGAGTGCGAATGTTGGTGGTGAGCTTGTCACTGCAGCAGCGGAGTACTCAGGCGGCTGCGCGACCGGCACGTGTGTATTTTAGGGGGGTGAACCCCCGCGATAAACCTGTCCCCTCGGCCTTGCTCGGGGCAGGCCTGAGCAGGGTCGAAGGATCGCGGTGCTAAACGGTTAGCCCCCAAATTTATTTGGGGGTTTTCAGAAGCAATTTATTATGGCGTTGAAATGGGCACGTTAAAAATCATCTCTAATAGCGGCAAGCCGTTTAGCGGACGCAAAGAAGCCGGCCGATTATTGGCACAACAGTTACAAGAATATCGCCGTGCTACGGCAGGCTACGCCCTGACGAGCGGTCAGAAGGCAGTAGTGCTGGGAATCCCTCGCGGCGGAGTAGTTATAGCTCAGCAAATCGCCGTTGAGCTGGAGGCTGATTTAGATTTGGTGTTAGCACACAAGTTAGGCGCGCCGGGAAATCCCGAACTGGCCATTGGGGCTGTTTGTGAAGATGGAAAGCTCTTTGTTGATGAGACAATAAGTACCTATGTCGGAGCCGATGAGGAATATATTGAAGGTGAGAAGGCACAGCAGCTAAAAGAGATGCTGCGCCGAGTTGAACTATATCGCAAGGTGCTCGCAAAGCTGTCGTTGGAGGCAAGAATAGCGATTATCACAGATGACGGCGTAGCTACCGGAGCGACTATGCAGGCGGCTTTGTGGGCTGTTCGGCAGGAAAATCCGAAGAAGATTATAGCGGCTCTGCCGGTTGGGCCGGTTGACACAATCAAAAAGTTGAGCGAAGATGCAGATGAGACGATATGTTTGCAGACGCCGCCGTTTTTCTCCGCGCTTAGCCAGTTCTATTCGCAATTCACTCAGGTAGAAGATGAACAATTGTTGGAAATCCTCGCTGCCGAAAGTAAAAGAAGAAGCAAAGAATAAATACTGTGAGACATGCCGATAAATTTTAATTAGAGAAGTTAAGCTATGCGGATTGATTCATATAGCTTTGGAGTTATGAAAGTCGGGAGCACCGAATATAGAGGCGACTTAATTGTCTTTGCTTCTCCGCAGGACGCCTTACGGCGCCGCGGAGCGGGGGGCCCGGATAGGGTCAAACCCGACTGGTGGCGCAAAGAAGGACATAGTTTAGCTGTAGAGGACCTCAATGATGTGCTTGCATTTGAGCCTGAGGTCCTTGTAATAGGCAAAGGAGCCTCGGGGATGATGGAGGTGCCGGCTGTGACCGAGAAAACACTCCAGGAAAAAGGCATAGATGTGATTGCAGAAAATACCAGCCAAGCCTGGAACATCTTTAATCAGCAGGCCGAAAAGGGCAAAAAAGTAGCGGGTGCATTTCATATGACCTGTTATACCCATCCTGAATGGAATTTCGGTGTAGATTATTCATGTTTTTATTGGACGCTATCCGATATCCTTAATTGATGCAGAACTTCGAATTGACAGTTGAGGAAGTAGGATTATTGCGATCTCTA
>Ga0307433_1001611_pt1 | contig 11874 bp, 10 predicted proteins | sample SalMarWE160210MG_FD_202166 | JGI IMG/M metagenome (GOLD analysis project Ga0307433, IMG submission 202166) | Salt marsh sediment microbial communities from the Plum Island Ecosystem LTER, Massachusetts, United States - WE1603-210 | ecosystem: Environmental > Aquatic > Marine > Intertidal zone >...
ACATCAAATGGTATAGAGAATTTTTGTCCTAGTAAATGCGTCGAAGGGAGCTGTAGAACTTTTCCTGAACCCATAAGTGCATCTGCAGCATAGGTTGCGATTGCCCCCGCGAACTTATCCCATTGCGGTCTTTCAAAGAAGATTATAGGAATACAGAACTCATTTTGAACCATTTGGTATGTTGTTTGCATATCTTCTTCCACTTGAGCCTTTGCTTCTTCTAACGTGGCAAATACATCATGAGCTTCAATCCAGTGAAACTCTCGTGCTCTGAAAAACGGACGTGTCATTTTTCCCTCATAACGCCAAATTTGACAAGAAAGATATCTTTTAAATGGAAGATCCTTGTAACTCCTTATCCATAAGGAGTACATTTTATAAAGAGCTGTTTCACTTGTGGGTCGTAGTGCTAATCGTTCACTAAACTTATCAGAATTTCCCGCCTCAGTCACCCAAAACACCTCTGCAGAAAAACCCTTAACATGTTCTGCTTCTAATAGAAAATTACTCTCTGGAATGAGAGAGGGCATAATCAATGGCAAATGACCTTTACTTTCTAAGAGTTCCTCATACTTAGCATACATTTTTTTTATAGAGATTGTTGCCCATTCACGATATACGACAAAACCTTTAATATTATATCGTATATCAGCTAATTCTGCCTTATTTAATAACTCAGTATACCATCCCGAAAAATCTTCTTCCTTCGATACAGTTATACCGGTTAAAGGGGCTTCTTTCTTCTTTTTTGCCATAATCTATCATATAAGAAAATACTTGAAAAATTAAATATTTTATGAGCAAAATACCAATTTAAAATTGATATAATACAGAAAATTAGGTGTTAAAAAAGATAAATTTAATCTGGAAGTAGTTTTGCATTTGTAATAATAAATTTAGTCTTTATTACTACAGAATAGCTTTTAGCTTCCAAAAAATCTTTAAGATTCTCACCAATACTATTCAATTTCGTTGAAGTATTAGGTAATTCCGAATCATATCTTATAATAGAATGTGCATCTGGCATTAATTTCTGCTCTACTTCACTAGCTTGAATTATTGATACATTAGTCGCACCATAGGAGCGAGCAACTTTTTTAATTTCCTCTTCCAAAGGTCCCATAGAAAAGAATTCTCTATTTTTTCGCTCAATTTTCTCAATTAAGATCTTTTCTAACTCATTTCTTGTTTCTTTATCATAAAAAGAAGTTAATTCATTGGCGCAAATATCTCTATACTTACCATCAATAAGAATTTCTTTATTCCTAATGAAATCAATAATTGTATTATAATAATTTTCATCTAGTTTTTGAAAATTCTCTATATTTCTTACTAAATCCGTTAATTTATCAATTAGATCATAATAAAACTTCAGATATACCTTAATATTCAATTTATCTTCTATATTTTTTATTTCGGGATAATATTTTTTTAAAATAACATTGATTTTTTTATTACATAAAGCACATAATTTTGCAATTTTATCGACATAACTTACTGATTTAAAATGTAATAAATTTAGTATATCATTTTCAAGAGCCGATAACTCATTAAAAATCTCATAAATATTATTCTTGTATTTTTTCTCAATGTAAGACATATCTACTATCAAAATAGAGTTAATATATATATGCTTAATCCTTTAGGAACACTAAAAAATATAATAAAAGGAAAAATAAAGAATAAGTAAATAAAAAAACATTCTAAATAAACTTACATAAGAAATAGAATCAATCTAATTTCCTAATTTTATACTAATTTTGATTTTATTTGTTTGGATCTGCTTCTGAGCGTAACCTCTGTGACTTTCGCCACTTCGGAGACTTCTGCTTGGGTTTTGCGACAATTACCTGCTTTAGCTGCCATATATATAACACTTGCGGCTAATCCTTTTGGATCTTTTCCTGTACGAAGTAAACCGTTTTTTGAAGCTTCAGCTAACATATTGATAGCTTTCTTTTGGACTTCCATCGGTAATCCTAAATCATTGCCAAAGCGGAATACTAATTGTTCAGCAGTAATTGGCCGATATTTCAATCCTATTTCAGGCAGTACTTCTTTTACCACCATACCTAAACTTCTATGGACTGTTCGTCTAGGAGTCATTGATGCATCACATACTTCTTCAAGAAGTCGTGGAAATTCATGCACTCGAATTGCAGCATATAAGGATGCGGCAATAAAACCATCAATTGAACGTCCCATAGTTAACTTTTTCTTCGCAACGACACTATAAATCTTCCAGGCGGTTTCCTTGATATACTCCGGAATGTTCATTTTCGAAGTAAGCATCTTCAGTTTTGGTTTTGCTTCCCAGAAATTTCGCTCTATACTAGAGATTAAGGAATTCTGAATCTTAGATAAACGGGAGAATAAAGTCTTGCCTTTTGCGTTAATTAATCTTCCCTTACTGTCGATTTTTGTGTTCGGGAGCATGGTTCGTGGCCCAAATTCTCTCCACCGAGGTTCGGTTCGTCTCCTTTTGTTTACTTCTTCAACTGTATATGCCCTTCTTTCATTTCCAACTAGGTTTCTACTCTGAATCATACCGCAGTTTAGACAGACATTATCGCCATCGCGTGATTCAATGCATGGATTATCGCAGCATTGTTCACTACAGCTTGTACCAGATACTTCAGATATTTCTTTGACAGATCTCAGTCGGTCTCGATAACTCATATTTTTTCACTTTTCATATTAATTCTATGTAATACTAATAAAATTCAGCTACAAAAATGTAATCGTTTTAAATTATAAACTTTTATAGTTTTAATATTTTTAAAAGTATTATACAATGAAATATTATGTTATACCAATATTTAAAAATATTTCTGTTGAATCTTGTTATATGTGCCCGAACAGAAGATTTATGGGTATTTCGTCCCACTATATTCTATAAGTATTTTAGAAAAATTGGGTTTTCTGTACAGTTTCGTATAAATTATGAGAAATTTTATAGTTTATTGCTTAAATTAAGGTAAGCTAATCAAAAATTCAAATTCAGAATGTTAACCAACACTTACATAAAACAAAAAATTAATTTTTCACAACGGGCAATAATTGTGGCCCATTAGGTAAAACCAGTATACTGGCATCATTTCCATGTTTCTTAATAGCTAATTCTATCGCCTTCTCAATTGTTGGAGCATATTTCAATCCAATATTACCAATTTCATTCTCCATTAATTCTGATATTAGATATATCTCAGCTTTCATCATTATCCGTGCCAAGATTTGGATTTCCCATTGATCAGGAACGATAATTTCATGGGTTTGAATTTTTTCATATAATCTTGCGGGGGTCATTCCTGAAAAGAGCAATGCCTTGAATTGATCCTGACCCACTCCTACTCCATCGGAGCATTCGTTTACAGAAATAATGGTCCCCCCCTGTTTAACTGCCATCTCTCCAATTGCCATACTTTTAACCGCTTGATAGAGATTAATATCTAAAGGATACCCTCCATTTCCACATATAACAATATCATAAGGATGAGTAATTTCTTTAAATATGCTTTTCAACTGATATGCCACGAGATAATCATGTACTTTTTCTAATTCTCCAGCAGCTATTTGAGTAATTTTATGTTCTTCATTGATACATACATTAATTATAAAATCTACACCGACTATATGAGCAATTTCAGTCGACATACTTGCCATAGGATTTTTTTCATAGATACCAAAACGAGAAAAAGGGGATGCAATATTTTCAGCAGAATGGTTTGCTTGAATAGTTTCTGCTCCCGCGATACCCGGAACAATTGACTTTCTTCCGCCTGAAAAGCCAAAAAAGAAATGTGGTTCTACATAACCGGTAAGGATCTTTACATCACTTTGATTAAAATTTTTATTGATATAAATTGGCAAATGATTGGAAGTATTTCCGATATATGCTAAATGCTCTTTATTTGTGGATTGATGGTTCACTACCTTAATTCTGTTGATTAAACTCTCACCAACCATCCTCTTAATTTCATCATCATTGGATTTTCTATGTAAACCCGTCGCAATCAAGATGATAATTTGCGAATCTGCAATCCCGAAGCTATTTAATTCTTCGATTAACGCTTGAAGAATAAGATGACTTGGAACGGGTCGCGTAGCGTCATCAATAACAATACAAATTTTTTCAATCTGAGGTTTCTGCAGGATAATTGATTGTAAAGGCGGAGTCCCAAGTGGATTTCGAATGGTGCTTTTAATTGCTTTAATCGGATTTGCAATGATATTTTGCTTCTCTGGGCGCAGAATGGAGATATTCCATTTCGGGTTAACAGTTAATTCTATGCCGTTTTTACCGTAATCGAATTTCATACTATTCTTCTTATTTTGTAAATTTTTATTATTATTACAAGCGCAGTTTATAATAATAATAATAACTGATAGAATCTTAAATTTTTAGTGATAATTTTCTAAAAGGTTCGAAATTCCTCTCCTTGAAAGCCCCATCCTTTCAAAATCTTTTCTGCTTTATCTATGATATGATTTTCAATAAATTCTCGTACTGATACTTCTTTATCGATATGACCTGCGGCATAACTCCAAATGCTTTTATCTTTAAGTTGATGATGAAATATCTTATGATAAAATTCCTCATCAAAAATATCTTGATTAATTAACTTTCTTTTATAACTCTGAGGTGCCTTACATTCATAAGTAGCTAAAATTGCGGTACCAAAACACACCGCATCAGCTCCCATTGCTAAGGCAGAGAGAAAGCCTCTGGCATCACCTATACCTCCCGCAGCAATAACTGGTATATGCAATAGTTTTCGAGCCATTGTTATATTCACGAGAGTAGTATTTTGAACTGGGTTCTTAAACCCCGTCCCCTCAACACCTACAATAGTTACTCCATGTGCTCCCAATTTTTCAGCAGAAAGCGCATGTTTTAGCGTAGTACATTTATGAAACCAAGTCGCTCCCGCATCTAATACTATTTTTGCAATTTTAGGTGCTTGATATGCAGAAGTGGTAAAAATAGTTACTCCTTCATTAAGAGCAATTTTTACATAATCCATATAAAAGTCCTCATCACGCGGATGAGGTACCTTTGCTGCCATCATTGGAGGCATTATCGAAAAATTGACACCAAACGGTTTATTGGTAATAATTTTCATCTTTTTTATTTCTCTTTCAAAATCTTCATTTGAATTAAAGTTAAGCGCCGTTATAATCCCTAAACCTCCTGCATTGGAAAAACTAGCGGCAAACTCCGCCCGCCCTACGCTTGCAAATGCTCCCATGATTATTGGATATTTCAACTTTAATCTTTCAGTAATTCTTGTTTTCCATTTCATGAATTGTAAAACCTTTTATAGTTAAATTTAGATTTTAAGGTAAAAAAAAGCAAATTTAAATGGGTAATAATTTTATATTGTTAGAAATAGAAATTTTTTCTAATAAAAAAGAATAATTAATTTTAAACTGGGATATTATAGAAATTAATATTCTGCAAAGATATATTATTGCATAGGAGAATCATATGGCTAAAATAATCAGAGATGTGTGGATACTAACACAGACAGGAGTCACCCTCTTTACCCAAGTTAGTGATGAAGAAAGAATTAATCCACAACTTTTTGGAGCTTTAATGAGTGCCTTAAATACTTTTGCAGAAAGATTATCTGATGGAGGGATTTCAAATTTTGAGATGTCCAATCTCAGGTTTGTTATAGTGAAACGAAGAGATTTTCTTTTTGTAGGAAGCGCACCGAGTAAAATTAAAGAAAAACGAGTTATTGCTGAATTAAAAATCATTTCTGACAAATTTTTCGAACTCTACTCCCAAGATATATTGATTAATTGGGATAATGATATCAGTATTTTTTCAGATTTTGGAACTCACATTGAACAATCCTTAAATCCATCACAAAAATTTAAAGAAGCTTTCTGGTAATAAATAGATCAAAGTATCTATCAAATCTTTCCTTTTATCATATATAACCATAAAGAATTTAAAAATGCGTAGATATTATTCTATTGAGATTTAAATAAATTGAATCCTTGAGTAAAAATTAAAATGAAAAAAGTAGACCCTGTGGAAGATAAAGATACCAATTTAGATAAACAACAAGGCAATGTGAAATTATTAGAAAATTATGAAGATATTATCAATAACAATAAATTAAACTATTTTTCTACTATTGACCCTAATCAATTTTTTAGAAATCTGTCAACCCCTCGCTTTTTAGGCTCATATCACATGAAAAAATCCCTAATCAATAAATATGCACATATTAATAATATGTTAAAGGGAAATTTAGAATTAAGATATACAAAATCTTTACGTAGCATCATTTTAAATCCAATAACCATTACATTGATAATATTAGCCGTTCTCTTTAACTTTTTATGGTTATTTTATTCTTTTTTATGAATAGAGATTTTCATAAAATACATTATCTTATTTCCTTAATTTAAACTGTTTAGTAGTTCATTAAATTTTAAAGAAATCTTACTATTTAATGCATATTAGATAAGATTATTTTAGTTTTATTTGGGGAATAAATAATGATTTTTGATGTTCTAATTATTGGTGGTGGTGTAATTGGCTGTTGTATCGCAAGAACATTATCAAAATATGACTTAAATATCGCTCTTGTGGAGAAAGAAGCAGATATTGCTTCAGTTACGACTAAGGCTAATTCTGGTGTCATTCATGCGGGTTATGCCGCATCAAGAGAATATATAAGACGGAATCTATGCATACGCGGTAATAAGTTGTATACTCAAGCATGTGAAGAACTCAATTTCCCGTTTATTCGAATTGGTTCATTTGTTGTAGCTGTAGAAGATAAACAGATAAAATATCTTGAAGAAGAACGGAAACGAGGTATAGAAGATGGCGTTCCTGGATTAGAATTGATATTGGACAAGGAAAAAATTAAATATATGGAACCCAACATTACAGATGATGTGATAGGTGTACTACACGCGCCCACTGCGGGTATCGCAAGCCCCTATGAATTAGCATTTGCTTTAGCTGAAAATGCTGCCACAAATGGAGTATCATTTTTTCGGAATGAGAAAGTTAAGAGGATTGCTAGACAAAATTATACGTTTAGAATAAAGACAAATTCTAAAGAATTTAAAGCAAATAACATTATCAATGCTGCTGGATTATACGCTGCGAAAATCTCAAAAATGGTGGGTTTGGATTATTTTGATATAATGCCACGAAAAGGAGAATATATCTTATTTGATCGTAATGCGTTGCATTTGAATAAAATATTATTTCCTATTCCAACAAAAGTATCAAAAGGAATATTGGTTTGTCCAACAATTCATGGTAATACTTTTGTTGGGCCAAATGCTCAGAATATTACTGATAAAAAAGATATCTCGACGACAGAGGCAGGATTAAAAGAAATCTTGGATGGGGGTCGATTGCTGGTACCTAATTTACCAACTCGGGCCTCTATTAGAAACTTTGCCGGTTTAAGAGCAGTACCTAGCACATATGATTTTATTATCGATAATACTGATGTTTATGGCTTTATTAACGTTGCAGGTATTTTATCTCCTGGTTTAACCTCTTGTTTCGCAATTGCTGAAAAAATAGAAGAATTTCTTGAATTACTAGGATTACAACTCAAGATTAAAGAGAACTACAACCCTATTCGTCCTAAACCTGAGAGATTTAAAGATTTCTCGAAAGAAGAAATAGATGAAAAGATAAAACAAGATCCTTCTTGGGGTAAAATCATATGCCGATGTGAAACCATCCCTGAAAAGGAAATCTTAGATGCTATTCACGCTCCAGTGGGTGCAACAACAGTTGATGGCGTTAAATTCCGATGTAGACCTGGTATGGGACGCTGTCAAGGTGGTTTCTGTCGTCCTAGAGTTATTGAAATTTTATCACGTGAATTATATTTACCCTTTGAAGAAGTGACCAAAAGAGGGGAATATACCAATTTCCTAGTTGGGAAAACAAAAGATTTACTTATTGATAAAAGTGAGAGAGGTGTGGAAGAGTGAAAACATATAGTGCAGATGTTGTAGTAGTAGGTGCCGGAGCAGCGGGATTAGCAGCAGCAATAGAAGTCAAAAAAGCAGATTTAAGTGCATTAATTATTGAAAGAGACAAGGAATTAGGTGGTATAACCTTACAATGTATTCATAATGGATTTGGTCTTAAAGAATTCAAAGAAGAATTAACTGGACCTGAATACGCTCAGCGATTTATTAATGAGGTTAAAGATTCAAAAATCCCCTATCTCCTAGATACTATGGTCATAGAGATTACAAAAGATAAAAAAGTATACGCGGTGAATAATAAAGAGGGTTTAATTGAAATTCAAGCAAAAGCTATAATCTTAGCTATGGGATGTAGAGAGAGAACAAGAGGAGCAATTAACATACCTGGATTTAGACCTGCAGGAATCTATACTGCGGGGCAAGCACAGAGGTTTGTGAACGTTGAAGGGTATCTCCCCGGAAATATTTATGTAATTCTTGGTAGTGGAGATATAGGGATGATAATGGCCCGAAGACTGACCTGGGAAGGATGTGAAGTGAAAGCAGTTGTTGAAATCCTTCCTTATGTGAGTGGATTATTAAGAAATCAAGTACAATGCCTTGAAGATTATGATATCCCCTTAATTACGGGTTATACGGTCACGAAAATTCATGGTAAGGATAGGGTACAAGGTGTAACTATTTCTAAAGTTGACAGGAATTTTGATAGAATCATCGGTTCAGAGAAATTCATCGAATGTGATACATTACTCTTATCTGTTGGCTTAATTCCGGAGAATGAGTTAACATTAAATGCTGGGGCGGAGATTTCAAAAAATGGTGGACCAATTATCGATAATAATTTGGAAACTACAATAGGAGGAATATTTGCATGTGGGAACGTTTTACAAGTACACGATTTAGTTGATTTAGTAAGTGCTGAAGCCAAAAGGGCTGGAATTAATGCTGTTGATTATATTGAAAAACGATATGGGAAAGAGGAGCTCTCAAAAAATAAAATTAAATGTACGGCAGGAGAGAACGTGAATTATGTGAAGCCTGATTTTATTAATAAAAAGGATTTATCACAAGATATAATTTTTGCTTTCCGTGTCAATTATCCTGATAGAAGGGTACAGATTCAATTGAAAGATGAACATAACAATGTTATCTATAAAAGGAAGAAAGTTTATGTTATCCCAAGCGAAATGATTGAATTGACCATTAATTTCGAGAAACTTGAGAAAAAGCCCGAATCTGATAATATTATAGTTGAAGTGATTCCCCGACCAGAAGTATTAATTGAAGAAGACGAGGAGTTGTAAAAAATGGCAGAAAGTAGTAAAAGCGTAATTAAAGTTATAAGATGTATTGTCTGTCCGACTGGATGTTCAATAAAAGTTATTGGAAAGGATAAAAAGAATGTGACTTTTGAAGGATATACCTGCAATAGAGGATTAGAATATGCTGAACAAGAATTTCATGAACCAAAAAGAATTCTTACTACTACAATGAAAGTAGAAAATGGAACTCTTCCCTTAATACCTGTAAGAACGGATAAACCCTTATTAAAAGACAAATTAACAGATGCTTTAAAAATAATTGCTCAAAGACAAATTAAGGCACCCATTAAGATGGGAGATGTTTTAATTGAGAATATTTTAGATTTGGGAGTAAATGTAATAGCAAGTAGAGATTTGATAAAAGTCTAAAAATTCCTTTTCAAATTGTATAAAATTCTATAAATCAAGATTATTTAATTATATATAAATGTTAAATCCGTTAATTATTTACATTTTAATTAAAGAATTCAACATTTTTCAATATGATTTTTAATACTATTCATAGAAATTAAAAAATTATATGAAATCTGTTTCATTTGCTTTTATATTGAATTGACTTTGATATTTCAAATTTTTTATTATGGTAGAATTAGACCAAATCTATGAAGTTCATAATAATCTCTTTATTGGAGCTTATTGGCCTCGATTAAATTTCAAAAAGTTTAAAGAATTAGGAATAACTGCGATTGTAAATTTGATGGAGGATGATCTCTATGATCCAACGCCTGATGGATTTGAATATTTGTATCGTGGCTTCCCTGATGATTGGTATCCTCCACATAGTTATCTAAAAGAAATACTCGAATTCATTGATAGGCATATTTGCAAAGGGAAAGTCTTGGTGCATTGTGCAATGGGTGTGAGTCGTTCAGGCGGTATTATCGTAGCATGGCTTCTAAAAGAACATCCAGATTGGACTTGGAATGATGCCATAAGTTATGTTTGGAAATCACGATTAATTTATCCTGCTATCGAAATTAGACAATCAATTTTAGATTATTTTCAAAGTAAAGAGGGCAAAAGACGAGAATAAGGAACTTTTTGAGTCATGAAGTAAATTCTTAAGTGATTGAAATGAGAGTATTAAATGTTTTAATCGCAGGGCACGCCCAGCATGGCAAATCCAGTCTAATTGAAGCCATTAGTGGTAAATTCCCCGATAATTTAGATTTTGAATTAAATCATGGTACAACTGTATCTTTAAAAGTAATTCAATTTCTACTACCTTCCAAACAGCTTATGATCAATTTCTTAGATTCTCCGGGTCATGCTGACTTTAAAGGAGGAATTGCGTTAGGATTAGAATTTGCAGACTTTTTAGTTATTGTGGTATCTGGATCTGAGGGGTTTCAAGCAAGAACCTATTGGCTAATAGAAAAAGCGATTGAGAAGAATCTATCTGTAATATTTGCCATTACAAAAATGGATTTACCTCATATAAACGTAGAAAAAATTCTTAAGGATATTAAAAATTATGATAATTTAAAAACCAGCTCAATAGTAAAAACCTCATCAAAAATGCTTCTTGGGATTGATGAATTAATCGATAAAATTGCAATTCAAGTTAAAAAAAGAGAAAAATCTAATGATGATCTATCATTTATAACACTTGGATTTAACAATAAGAGAGGGATCGGAGAACTCTTATATGTTGGTATTATTTCAGGACATATCAATAACAATCTATGGATCTCAGATAAAATAAAAATAAAAAATATATTTTCGCTGGAAGGGGCACCTCAAAAGGAAGCTCAGGAGGGTGATATTGTTCAAATCCAATTAAATGTAATGAATAATATCGATTTGGGAACAAAATATTATAAGGGCAAATTTATATCGCCTAAATTAATAGGAACATTGTCTGAAATAGTCGCTAGAAAAGAATTTTACATTGCGATTAATGATCCTATCAAATTTAAAATAGCAATTGAAGTTCTTGAATCGATTAAAAAAGTAATTCCTATTTTTGATTATTATTACGATAGAAATGAAATAACTATCCTTACTTTGGGCGACTTACAGTTTAAATTTTTGAAGGAACGATTAGAAGACCTAATTGATTTTGAGATTGTAGGTTCAAAAGTTAAAGGAATTATTACCATCAACCAAGCCATGAAAGCCCATCATAAATCTGCATCTGTACGGATAGTTCCACGTGTGAAAAATAAGTTAACAATTAATCGCAATGGTGTCCAAGCTACAAAATTGTATGATGTTTTAGGCGCTTCTGTGGCTTATGATGCATTTCATTTAGATGGGTTGCATGTTGATATACATTCTGGTAAAAATGAAGAAGATATTGCTCAAGCAATTACTCATGCTATTGAAAAAGTAAAAATCATTAAAATCGTACCTTATCAAGACGTTATCGTAAAAGTTTCGAACCACCATGAACTTTTTACGCTAATTGAAAGATATGACATAGATATTTTATATCAGTCTAAAATCAACTCCTTTTTCCTCCAAGTTAAAAATAGTTCATTCGAATCCTTTTTTAATTCACTCATGAAACTTTCTAGTGGGCAAGCTGATATCAGTTTAATCAAATTTGATTTTGAAGAAAAAG
>Ga0307433_1001612_pt1 | contig 11859 bp, 21 predicted proteins | sample SalMarWE160210MG_FD_202166 | JGI IMG/M metagenome (GOLD analysis project Ga0307433, IMG submission 202166) | Salt marsh sediment microbial communities from the Plum Island Ecosystem LTER, Massachusetts, United States - WE1603-210 | ecosystem: Environmental > Aquatic > Marine > Intertidal zone >...
CTTTACCATTTTATCAAATCTCACTAGCTCTGTGCCAAGTCCATCATTGGTAACGGCGACAACCTTCATAGGCTGCCCATCCACAAACTCAAGTTCCTTAATACGGCTGTGGGGGTGAGCTATGCCCCAATCTATCAAGGCTTTTTGAGCCCTGGTTAGCTTACACTCTATGAGCTTTACGCCTTCAATCATTTCAATAGGGCGAGAATCTCTTGGCAGGCTCTATCATAACCGTTAGCCTCATAATACTCAGCACTCGCTAATTTGGGCTTGGCAGGATAAGGGTTGTTTTCTCTCACCTTCTCTATCTCCGCGCTTATTGCTTTGAGCATAGCGTCAGCACCAACTTCGAAGGTTCTCTCCTCTAGACTATCCTTATAACTTACCTTCGTGATATAGGGGTTTATCCATCCTTCAGGTCTCCATTTACTCATTTATCCCTCCTTAAACCCAATTTTTTGAAGCAAAGAAATCAAGTGCAGTTGAAGCCCATCGGGGTTTTCTGCAAATGACCCCTGCTATTACCACCCAACCTATACACCATGCACTTATAAAATATTTAACCCAAGCCAAAAGTTCGCTCATTTTATCCCTCCTTATTCAATCAACGCTCCTCCTTTAATAGCTCCTTTACTTTCTGAGTATAGTATTCCTTGAGTTCGGTTAGCTCGGTAACAGTAAACCTCTTTGTCTCCATCGCCTTTTCTTCTAGTTGGACATCGTAGCCTTCGCCGTATAGTCTTATAATCTCACGGCGATATTTCAGGGGTTCTCCTCCAAAGGCGTTACATCTCTTGCATTGAAGGTGAACATTGGTTTCATCAAATAGGGTCGCACCAAACCACCGATTGATAAAATGCCCCGCATCAGCTTCTTGTCGCCTTACTAACCGCCCACAGGTAGTGCAGTTCCCGTAGTCCAGCGTTCCAGTAGTCTTTAAGCAATCCCTGAGGCGAATATACTTGCTGAAAATATCCCAGACCTCTTTCTTGAGCTTCGCTGTGCCTTTAATCTTTGTTTTCATAACTCAACCTTTCGCCAGCTTTTGTTCCACATATCCTCTTGGACTAACTTACCGCTTGGTATATCCCTAACCCACACATCAGGCAAGCTCTGGTCTTCTGCTAGTTTCACATAGCCAGCTATCTTCGCTATCTCAGCGAAACCCCCCGAAAGAGTATTGAGCATACTTTGGATTTCTTCATGGCTTAAATAGCCAGCTTCTTTGAATAACCCCTTAATTTGCTTGACTTTATCTTCATAGGTCTGCATATTGTCTGGCAGGATTCTTTTAAGCCCCTCTCTTAATTCATCCATATTCCCTCCTTTGATTGCTTGCTTCATTTCTCAGCCTCTGGTAATAATTCCAAAATGCGTAATCCTTTAGGGCTGGCACCATTTAATCTTCCCCAGCCAGCTTGTAGAAAACAATAGCCAGGATTAGGGGATTCTATCTTTGCTGGGTTGACATAGGTGAACAACCTTTCCTGAGGCCATTTTTGCCAAGCAAGTTTAACAGCTTCAGATATAAGTTCACTTGATAAAATATCGCTCTCATTCCTAAAGACAGCGCAATTAACACCTACTTGCTGATCGTGCCGGATTTTCTCTTTAACCCACACAAATAAAGCATCACATTTCGCTGTAATCAATACCATATGCTCACCAGGCGGGCATATACGGCGCCAATTCTTATAATGGCGAGTCCTCTTCGGCCGTGCTGAGTAATGCCTTTCAAAGAATGGCCTCAACCTTACATCGCCATCCCTAATTTCTATCCAGTGTGAATCAAACATTTCTTAGCCTCTACTCTTTTGAAGGAATAGACAAACCCTTTCATGCTGCCTCCTTTAGAAATTTGTCTTTGTATCCCTCCCAGGCCTCACCCTTAATATGCAAATCATAAGTATCTTCCTTCCGACTGCCTGCTATCAAGGCATATCTATATGATTTATGGTATTCCTCAATCTCCTCAAATATCTCCCTTGCTACCTCAGCCTTTGCTTGATTATCCCTTACAGCTTTAGCATAGCCCCCATCATAGTAAAGTCTCCGTTCCTGCTCAATAACAGGCTCATAATAAGCCTTAACCCAGTCTATTAAAGGCGTAACTTTATCGAGCCATTCAGTCTTCCCTGAAAATCTATGCCATCCTGATACTTCTCCCTTGCCCTGATTTACCAAATTGAAGGCAAACTCCGCTATTTTGTAACTCAATACATCTGGCTTCTCTTTCATGCTGCCTCCTTTAGATATTCGTTTTTGAGGTTATCCCAATTCTTGTGACTAATGGTTATATAATTTACTATGTGCTTACTTGTTCTGCGTCTGTGTTTACCTAGTTCCTCAATCTCCTCAAATATCTCCCTTGCTACCTCAGCCTTTGCTTGCTGGATAAGCAGTTGCCCGTTTCCTAATGCCTGAATACCTAAACCAATAGCCTTCCCCAAGTCCGTGATTGTAATTAAGGGCAATCCAACTTCTACGCTTTTCAAAATCTCAATAGCCCTTTCTATTGTTATCTTTTCCCCTTCAGGAATCTCAGCACTCAATACATCTGGCCTCTCCTTCATTTCAATTCTCCTTTACTGTTCCTTCATTGCCCATCAGTGGGATTTATCTCCCTCTTGTCAGTCTGTAATCCCCTGCCTCATTCTTTATCCAGCGCGACAGATGCCGGTCCTGAAACCTGCTCTTCAACCGAGGTGGCAGGTCCTCGATGTCCCTATTAGTCGCAACAACCGTGAACCTACCATTAGCCCACCGGGCAGCTAGTAATTCCTCGATTTTCTCTTTCTCCCAATCCGCTCCATATTCCAGACCAAGCTCATCAATCAATAGATAAGATACCTGCTTTAATTCCTTCATCTTGCCATCGGTTTGGTGAGTAGCTATACCCATGCGCAACTCAGACAACAGCTCAGCCATCATAATCAATTTAACAGCGATCCCCCTTTCTATCGCCCGATTAGCGATTGCGTTTAGTAAATGCGTTTTCCCATTACCCACGCCACCATAGATAATCAGCCAAATAAAATCTCCCAAGCCCTCTGCTATCTTCTGCGCCGCGGTGTAAGCCTTCTGTGCACCCGGGATTGCCTTATTGAATGTTTCAAAGGTTTGCTGTAAGCCTATGACTCCGCTCTGCTGAATAATCTCCCCCCTTTGGTGAGCCCTGAAACTATCCCCAAGACAGCCAGGATGATTACAGGGTATTACTCGCTGATAATCCTCCGAACCGTCAGTCCTGTGGGGATAAACAAAGCCAGCACCTTTACATTGAGGACAATTGAACAATGGCATATATGGCATGTCCTCCCACTCCGTTTGAAAGTCCTTAATCTCTGAGGTCTGGGTAGTCTGGGGACTGTGTGTAGGTTTCTGGTAAGTCTCGGGGATTTCTATCTTTTCCACTTTTCTCCTTATCTCTTCTCGACCAGTTTAGGATCGTTGCATAATGATCTTTGTAGCGTGTCCCTTTAGATTTCATGTAAGCTGATAACCTCTCAATAAAATCATCAATTTTATTACCGAGCTTATCTTTTAGTTTCTGGTATTCTTCATCAGTTAAAAGAACATTCTTAAATTCTCCATACTTTCTTTTGTATAGTATCTTTTGTATAGTATCTTCCTTTTGTGCGTCGAGTGGGCTGCTAACTTTTGATGCCCTAACTGCTAACTTTGGTTGCGGGATTGCTAACTTTGGTTGCGGGATTGCTAACTTTTCAGGGTCATTTAAGTTAGCAGTTTCGCTAACTTTTGATGCCCTAACTGCTAACTTTTCCCACTGTTCCCAGTCCTTTTGTAGCCCAATATGTTTACCGCCCCGGGTGATAATGTTTCGTTGCTTCAATATGTTCACGGCCCGGGAAACAGTAGATTTGACCAGTCCTGTCCCCTCGCATATCTGAGTATTGGTAATATAGTCAATCTTCTTGTGGAAGCCATAGGTCTTTCGGATGATACAGACAAGCACCTGCCACTGGTTAGGCGCTAGATAGAGTTTCATTAACTGCTCCATCAGCTCATTGGCTATCCGAGTGTGCCCGTCTTCTAATTGAGGGTTAGCCATTAAACTCCATCTGTTGGCATCTCTTGTCTTAACTCCGCAATGCTTTCATAATTAGGATGATTGCCTTGTGGTATATCTTCCCAAAACTCAGGATGCCCAGTTAATAAAGGCCATAAGTTGTCCTTCAAGAAAACCTTGACTCCCGCCTTGTCCGCAGCCTCTACTATCTCCTGGACCCATTCGATTTTAGGCTGCAAAGTAAACTTATTGCCATAAGGCATAACTGAGCCATCTTCTCGCTTATATGCCTCGGCTAACCTCAGCATTTCAATTCCTGTGCCAGTGCAAGCCCCGATGATGAGCCAGGATATGCCAGCTAATGTCAAGGCGTTTGTTACTTTTGTAGCTGAGCTACTTTGCTCAAAGTTGGTATATGGCGAAGGCAAAGTCTTTATAGGCTCAAGCAATGGTTCTAGGCTCAGGTATTTCACTGTAGCCTTAATATCCTTCAGATAGGAAAGTGCTTTCCAAAATGCACTATGCCCCGTCGTCGTTACCCCCACCCAGCAATTCTCAGGGAAGGGGCTAAACTTAATTAGGTTCTGTGGTTGCTTTGTCAGGAGATAGAAGCGGTGTCTTGGTGCATATTGAAATCTATCTAATACTCGTCTTGTCCATTCTTCAGGTATGCCAGTGCCAAAAAGGTCGCCCATGTCGCATACGAATATACCCTTTGGGGATTGACTAGATACCATGCGTCTTTGCCTGCCCCACTCCCAAGTTTTATTAACTGGAGCAAATAGCCTCTCTTCCCAAAAGCGGGGATAGAAGGGGTCTTGTGAAGGGTGATAGCCCACAGGATAGTCAATCTCGCCAGCATTGAGTATCATCTTCGGCCAGTTATCATTCGCCAAATACCTCTGTTTCAATCTCCCATTCGCCAGCCTGTAGGCATAGCAAGGGAAGCCACCGCCTTTGCATAGTCCGTTATCGTGGTTTAGGCAGCCGGTGATGGGATTATATGTCCATCCTAATTCATAACTACTCGCCTGTGTGGGGTCTAGGTTAGGTGCCATCATTACTGGATTCCTTACCCATCCTGTTGCTGAACTTGCTCTATTCATAATTACCTCCATAAAAGTGGTAGCAGGGGTTGGTCAGGCCCCCGCCACCTATATCAAAGAAAGGAGGTGAAAAGAAGTTGGTAGTAGTCATTTTTGTCATCCTATATAAACCGGTTTGCCTGTTACTTCCTGCACCTTTCGCTTGAACATATCTGCGTCAGAGTTGTTATCGCTCAAATGGAGCAGGTGTATCTCCTCGACCTTGCTCAAGTCATTTGCCCGGAGCATATCAACCAGCGTCTCCAGACTCATGTGATCCTGGAGAATTGACCGCCTTAGCTCCGATGAAGGGGTGTTATCCTTGAGCAGAGGCAAGCTGTAATTCGCCTCAATCATAAGGTGACTTAGCCCTTCAAATCTGTGGGCGATATAAGCTGTATCAGTGGCGAAAAGAAGTTTCTCGTGGGATTGGTTAGCCATTAGAAAACCGAGCGGCTCAGCGGCGCCGTGGTGCAACTGGAAGGGTTTTATCGCCCAACTGCCGATATGGAATTGAGTCAATGCCTCGATGATGTGTAACCTATGGCCAGATAGTTTAAGGGCTTCAGCAGTCCCGCGGCTCATGTAACAGTCTATGCCGGCTCTCATAACCTCATGCGCCGCCTTAGCGTGGTCCTGGTGTTCATGCGAGATAAGGCAGCCGACCAGCCGGGATACTTCGAAGTTTAAGCCTTGCTGAATGAGGCGAAATGGAATACCGGCCTCCAGGAGCAACGGCGTTTTGCCATCGCTCACAAAGTAAGCGTTACCACTGCTCCCGGAAGCCAGAACCTTTATCTCCATCTTAAAACTCTGGCTTCTCCTCGGCCGCCTTCTTGGGCCCTACCCTGACTGCCGCTATCAGTGCGTAGCACTCCGCCGGGCTTTTCGTTATCTCTGTCTGGGTAGAAACCCCGAGCTCGGCCAGAACTTGCTTTGGTTGCAAACCGAAGTCCTCAAAACACGCCTTCGTCATAGCTGCTACAGTTTTGAGGCTTGCAGGATCACGCTTTGGTGGCTCCGTGTTCTCTGTCCCTGCTGGCTCCCCGACAATCTCCCCAGTCTCGGGATCCACGTCAATAATGTCCTTGTTGGCGTTCTCCGAAATCTCATCTTCAATCTCAATCTCAGCTGCTTCATCATCGGCAGCCTCTACTGCCAGATAGCTTTCGTTCACCTTCCGGGGGTCAACTTGCAACTTCTCAGTAACACGAAGCACCAAGGTTTTATACCTCATTTCCACTGGATTCCTTGTCCAGAAGTCTTGAGTCTTTGCCATCGCCTTCGACTTCTGAAAATCCTTTTCCGTTACAATGACCAACTGGTTTTTGTGGCTATCGGCATATACGATATACCCGAATCCACCAACAATATCCCCGCGGTCAAACGGCTGCGTCACCTCAAACTCATAGCTCTCGACACTATTTTTCAGAGTTCGCTTGATAGGTATGAACCTGTCTGCACTATAGACAAGCTCATAGATGATGTCTTGCGGCTCATTTACTGCCATCCTGCGCCGGTATAAGTCCTTGCCCGCATACCCTATTCTCAGGTCAAGGTCATACTTGCCTTCCTTGCTATTCCAGTAAGGGATAGGGTGGATATGATTGGCGATAAGGGCATCTAAGCCGAGGTCTATTCTGTGAACGGCGTCAATGGCTAATTTATTCAAATTGATATTGTTCCAGACTATTGGCTGCCGTTCACTACTGCGCTTTGCCTCTAAATCCTTCAATGTGGCATCAATCTTAATGAAAAGATGCTGGGCCAAATGCCTCTGATATGGCGTCATCTCAAGGGAATCGCTTATCGTTGAATCGAACTCCCTGACGACCAGGCTGGTGAACTTTTCCCCCGGTGTTGGTTCCCGCTTAGCTACTGTCGTGTCCTTTTTCTCCTCTGATTTTCCCATTATCTGATTCCTCCTTTTTATATCGCTATAGCTTCTTTTGCTGCTTCGATTCTAAGCACCTTGTCAGCCTCACTCACATATAGCCTGATTTGCTGCCCCTTTGTCTGTAGTAACTGCGTAACAGCCTCAGCGTTGTCTATCCATATCGGAGCGTCAAATTGGAAATGCTCGCTCAAGGTGTTGATAATGTCGAGCCCGATGTTTATTCGCGCCGAGTTATTAAGTGCTGAGCTATACGGCACCCCGAGGTATATCGTCTCGCATACTTCCTCTACCCCGCCGTTCACTAGCTGGTCGAACAGCTTGAACCTGGCCAACTCAAAGCGGCTATTTATCCTGTCCTCGAGTAGACTAACCTTTGCTCTAACAAACTGCTCAGTGAGGTATAATTCCCCTTCCAGCCTCTCAAACTCTTTAGCCAGCGTTCTTTCCTCAGCCTTCAATTCCTCAATGCGCTGTAGGCCGGCCTCGCGCTGCTTGATTTGAGCTATTGCTGATTCGCAATCCGCTATCTTTGTGTCAATGGCAGAGAGAATCAATCTCATGGCCTCGACTGCCCCGCTATTAGTAGCCTTGAGCTTTTCGATATCCAGCTCTATGTCGCTTTTCTTTTGGGTTAATTCAGCATAAGCGGGATTGGCCGGCGGTTCTGTTTCTTTATTCTCCAAGGCAGCGAGAGCAGCCCTGGCGCCGTCAAACTCTTTGTTTAATTCAGTAAGCCGTGCTTCATCTTTCGTATTGTCCAGTTCAAGGTTAGCGACCTCTTTGTTTAATGCCTTGACCTTTGCCTTAATTGACTGCCCTTCATCGGTAATTGACGCTAGCTTATTTGCCTTGTTTTGGTTAAAGGCAGCCGTGGCCAACTCCCTAGCTGCCTCTACATATTCCGGCGGTAAGGATTGTCCACACGCCGGGCAAGTATCGGATTGCTCAAAGGTAAAGGTTTCAGAGTTGGCCACAGTCCAGTCCTGGCGGAGGGCATTGAGTTTAACTTCAAACTGTCCTATAAGCCCTTGGCACTCTTCTATCTGGTCTTTCCGTATTGCCGCATCAGTATCAATGCTTGCCCGTTCAATCGCCAGCTTGCTTAATCCTAGCCTTGCTGCTTGCGTTTCATCGGCTGCCGCCCCCCGCTGTTCATTCTCTAGCTGAAGTATCTCGGCCTCAATCACCCTTAGCTCTTTTGTCAGCTCTGCAACTCCGCCGCCGGCCTCAAGGTTCGCAAGTTCCCGGGCTTTCACATTGCGGTTTCCTTTCAAATCCTCAAGCTCTGTTTTAAGACCAGGAGCATTGATAGCATCGGGTAAACTGCGCTGAACCTCACTAATGCGCACAGGTATCTTCTCTATCTCTTTGTTGATTTCTGAACGCCTGGCTGCTATGACCTTGCGATGGTCCTCGAGCTTATGGCCATTTAGAATCTCAGGTAGTTTTGCCAGCTTAGAATCACTGGCTATTACCTCAGCATCGCTCAGGTCGCCGCATACTTCTAAGAGTAGCTTCCTGCGGTCCTGCCAGTGTAGAACCTCATTGAAGTGGCGAGGATTGGTGAGCAGCTTAAAAGCATCTTCATCTATGACTTCGGCGATCCTGGCTTCATACTCATTCTTCTTAGTAGGCACACCGTCCAGGAAGTAGTTTGTCGTGTGTCCTGTAAATTCCCGGTCGACGGAGCCTCGCTTCTTGGTCCAGTTCTCGGAGTAGACTTTCTTTAGGCTAAGTTGTCTCCCGCCAATTTCCAGCGCACCCTCAACCTCATGCTCTAAGCCGTGTATCGGCTCCCCATCTACTCCGAGTGTCTTGATTTCAAAGTCCTTGCGGTTGGCTGAGTCTTTATCAAATAATAGCCACGAAAAGGCATCGAACAGAGTTGTCTTGCCAGTTCCGTTATCCCCGAAGATTGCCTGTGATTCGCCGAATGTCTCCAGGTCAAACTCTTTTATTCCCTTGAAGTTTCTTAATCTAAGATTGATAAGTTTCATGTCGCTCCTTTCCTTCTGCTTTGGCATCATCTCTTGAGTAGTAATGTTTACACTCCTCCATTACATCTTCTTCGTTGTGGTCGGGGTGTTTACATTCCCTCCAGTTGACATCCTTTTCTTCGTAGAACCAAATGCAACCTTGGCAGCTCATCGCTCCCCCCTTATAATCCTATCGGCATATATGCAGTTGAAGCCAGAACCACCCGTATCAATTAGGATAGCCCAGCAAGGCAAGGGTGCGTTTATAGCGATTATTTCATGGACTGTCCCTTGAAGAATAACTACTACACGCCCATTGCAAAGCCGTATCTCTCCTGGGTTCGTGGTTGGAAGATAAGCCGTTGTCAGCCCATCCTGTGTTATTATCGTTGCCTCTTTTGTAATCGTCATCATTCCTTATTCCCCCTTTCTTTTCGGTAATCCTCTTGCCCCTTCAGGTAGGCATCAACCGCAAGCGAACACCTGCCAAAGCGCTCATTCCAGAGTTCACATTGCTCCTTTTCACATTGCCAATCCGTGTCGGTGTAATTAGTTAGCGTCGGTTGCCAGTGTGTTGCTAGTTCGGGGTTACTCATCTTAAACGGACAAAACATCTTTCGCCTCCTTCCTTTCTGGCATAAACTTCTCTTTGGCTTTGACCATCTTCATCGTTACTTCAGCCATGAGGGTGTCAGTATCATTGTGGTTTATTTGCCGAAGTAACTCTGCCGGACTCAGCCTGAGCAGGACATTTATATGAGCCTCTGAGAGCCCAACCCTCACTCGCTTATTCATTTGCCCTCCAAATCATGCAGTAGCCGCGCTTCGCCCGCAATGACAATTCCCCCAGGGTAAGATTCCCATATTCCTGGCAGAGCTTGTCAAAGAGCTTGAAGGCTTGCCTTGCCTTTCCGCTTAGTGTTATAATTGCTTTATTCAATCCTTTACTCCTTCCGGGGCCAGAAGTGATGAGGTCACTCCTAGCCCCTTCCTGTATTTGCTTATGACCATTCGACCTATAGGCATAACAAGTTGTCAATTCCTGTGTAACCAGTCCACTACCTTCCACTCATCCGAGTCTCTCTCGAAGATGAGATAGTCAACATCTTCAGTTCCCAGCAACATGACTATAGCAGTCAAGATTGTGTCAGTGGTGTTCATTTCCCATTAACCTCAAAATCTGAGTTACCCTCACCCTGGATATTTTGAAAATACGAGCCAGGTTAGAGTGTGTCATTTCAGGATAGCGCAAGTGATATTGACGAAGGTTCTCGTTCCTTCGTTCCTTCTTCAGGAAACCCCCGCCGACCGGTCTCTTTGCTATTTCGTTATTCATCTTAATTTCCTTAACCTCTGATGGTAATAGAATAACACACCCCTAAAATCTTGTCAATACCCCCCTGTGAATAAATAGCTATGAATAATTTTCTTTCTCTAATACAAAAGGGATTGCCCTCTCCCTTGATGGCAATAAAAAATGTCCCCCGCCTTGAGGTCACAAAAATCAACCTCAAAAACGGGGTTAAATAGTAATAATGATAGCTTTAATTCGCCTGAGATAGCGTTAATTTAACGCTCGGTGCCCCTTAATTCTTTTCCGCTAGTAATCCCCTTTCTAGAGGGGCGAATCACTGCCTCTTGAAGATGGGGTGGCAGCCCGACTTATTTTTTAGAGGGACTGTCGCCGCTCTTTGATAGTCGCTCTGCCATCCTGAATTCGCCATCTAGCCGTAGAATTTCCTGTAAGACCTGTTGCTCCTCTGCTTTTAATTGGTTAAGTCTCTCTACGGCTTGTGCTCGCCTCTGTTTGGTTTCTGCCAGTTCCTTTATGATGTCCATATACCTCCTATGTTCCTTCAAAGCAGCGCTCTGCGCCGGTACCGTCTATGTAGCAATAATGAGTTCCTAGCATTGGTGCTTTCGTGTTAATTGATATTTGACCAGGGGTTTTCCCAGTGAGCCCGGTTAGAGTTCCTTCAATGAGTCGCTTATGGAAAGTAGCATCCCCATAAGTAAGGCTGCTTTCCTCCACCCAAAGGTATCCTGCTGCTGCTCTGTTTGGTGCTATCTGCAAATAAGTTGCTAGATAAGGTACTCCTTCATAGGTAAAATTAGTAAGAGCAAGAGAGAACATTTCAGAGTTTCCAGCTGGTGGGGCACTGATATTTATATCAGTACTCAAGCGGAGTCCTAAAGGCACTGCTTCCTCTCCAGCGTGATTCTCTAAGTACTCAATACCAGCAGAATTCAACACAATATCTATTGTCCCATAATCATTATAATCCAGTGGTATATAACAACTTCCTAACCAAGTAGTTCTATCTTCTAAAACTCCATAGCCAGTCTCATCATAGGGTACATTTGTGCCATCGACAAGAACAGCAAAAAAAGCCCTACCAGCAGTAGCCCAAGCATGAATAGAGCAAGGGAGTTTAGCCTCTTCTATTGGGAGATGGCTCTCAAGTTCACTAATGTCCAGAAAGAGGAGACCCCTACGTATAGAGTAGTTTCCAGACTGCCATTGAGATGCATAAAGCCAGTTATTACTTTTTGTAAGTGTGCCAACAGAGGAGCTATGAGCTTGCGCATAGTCATTATCTGATGCAGTCCAGTAGAGTCCCTTCCAATTAGAAGACCCAATGAGAACCTTATCTAGGGAGAAGTTCTTAACGAGGAAGCCCTCGTCAGTTCCTTCACTGACACGCTTGGCGCCTGCTCCATCAATGTAAGCAAGTTCAGTTCCTTTTACCCAAGAATAACCTGATGTTGCCATCTATCTCCTAGTCGTACATATCCTCGCCTACAGGGATTTTGAGGCGTGAGGCGAAGTAGCCACCATAGAATTGATAGGCAGCTATCCCAACACTCCGG
>Ga0307433_1001614_pt1 | contig 11848 bp, 9 predicted proteins | sample SalMarWE160210MG_FD_202166 | JGI IMG/M metagenome (GOLD analysis project Ga0307433, IMG submission 202166) | Salt marsh sediment microbial communities from the Plum Island Ecosystem LTER, Massachusetts, United States - WE1603-210 | ecosystem: Environmental > Aquatic > Marine > Intertidal zone >...
AGCAGACAGACGCCTCTCGTGAGCCAGCTGGCTTAAAGCATTGGTTTGGTCGACCACCTGACTTAGCTCTCCCCGACCAAAGAAGTAGTTAATACTGCTTGATACACTCTTGGAATTTATCAAATCTGCAACGCGCAGCGGCTCCTCTGTTCTTGGCTTTAAGCTCATTCTTTCCTGCGCAGTTTTTCGCAGCTTCAGCAGGCCTTTTCTGATTTCATCGCTGGCCAGTTCTTCGATTGTACGAAGTCTTCTGTTGCCGAGATGGTCGATATCATCAACCTCTCCTTCATTGTTTCGTAAAGCCATTATGTATTTCATCGTATTGAGGAAGTCTTCAGGCCGAAGGGTCATCTCATTTTCGTTTACATTTTGCCCGAACTTACGATTAAGTCTGAATCTGCCTACTTTCCCCAGACGATAGCGGTTCGTATCAAAAAATTTCTCCTTGAAGAAAGATTTTGCCTTCTCAAGGTTCGGCGGATTACCCGGTCTTAACCTCATATAAAACTTTAGCAGCGCCTGTTCGTGGCTTTGGCAATCATCCTCTGCGAGAGTGTTTAAAATAATGGTATCTCGTACATCCTCAATAACTTTCAGGTGTTTGATGCCGGCTTGCCGTATTAGTGAAAGTCTGTCGCTGATTTGTGTGCCGGGTTTTGCGATGATTTCTCCGGATTCCTTGTCTACAACCGGCTCGGCCACCCACATAGTTGGTTTTACTTTGGCCGTCGAAACTGCTTTTGTCGAGTAAAACAAACGCAGGATATCCTCGTTTTTGCCGTACGAGGGCTCTATTGCACGGAGAAAAATTGTTGAGGGTATCTTGCTGGACTGGTCGATTCGTACAATCAGCGTATCTTTGTGTGTAACGCCTATTTCTATCCAGCTTCCCCTTTCGGGTATGATTCTGCCGCCGTGCAGGACTCTATCACCTTCTTTGCTCTCGATAAGAAAGTCAACCCCCGGGCTTCGGTGGAGCTGGCTGACTATGACTCGAACAGCGCCATTGACAATAAACTCCCCGCCTCCTATCATAGCTGGCATCTCACCAATATATATTGCCTGCTCAGCCAGGTCTTCTCCCCCGGTAGTACGCAATCTGCAGCATATCTTTAACGGGTAGCCGTAGGTCAGCCGTAATTGCCGGCACTGCGTAGGCGTGTAGTGTGGCCTTTCAAGTTCGTACCAGAGATATTCCAGCACCATTTTCTTGTCATAGCTCTCGATAGGGAATATCTCCCTGAATAGTGCTTCTAACCCGATACGCTTTCTTTTGGTTGGCGCCACATCTTTTTGCAGAAAACGCTCGTAACTTGTTCTCTGTATCGCTACTAAGTCTGAGACCTCAATTGTATCTCGACCTTTGCCGAAACTGCGAACAGGTAGTTCAGTATTAACTCCAACCATTATCTGTCTCCCATGCTAAATGTCTTAATTGCTCTTTTAGCGACGAACATTGTCACTATATCACCTTACACTCCTGTATTTAGAGATTATCGCTTAGTTTATTCCTGTTTGTTATTATCTTTCCATCAAAGACCGATTTCTTTATGTTATTTCGACTGTTGCGCCGGCAGCTTCAAGTTGCTGTTTGGCGGACTCTGCTTCTTCTTTGCTCAGCCCTTCTTTGACCGGCTTGGGGACATTATCAACGAGGTCCTTTGCCTCTTTCAGCCCTAATGTCGTCAAAGCCCTTACCTCCTTGATAACCTGAATCTTTTTATCGCCGAATGCCTTAAGGATTACATTAAAGCTGGTTTTTTCCTCTGCCTCTTCAGCTGGTGCTCCTGCTGCTGGCATTGGTCCTGCCATCATAACAGCGCCGCCTGCCGCTGGCTCAATATCGTATTCATCCTTGAGATAATCACCCAGCTCTTTGGCCTGCATCAAAGTCAGGCCGACTATCTTGTCGCCGAGCTTCTTAATTTCACTGCTCCATTTCTTTGTCCCTTTGGGACCTTCAGCTGCTTTTGTTTTTTTGCTCTCCTTTGTTTCTTCCTTTGCCTCTTCTTTTACTTCTTCTTTTGCCTCGGCCTTTGCTTGTTCATTTTCTTCTGTTTTAGCCATTTCCAGTCAACTCCTATCAGTCAGCGCCTGCTGGTAGCCGAAACTCCACCGTTTCGTTTAACCCGTAAAAGGGACAGCCACACAGGCAACAATATTTCATAATTTCATACCATGACTTAAGCTGCTTGCTTCTCAGCTTTTTCTACAATCGCCTTTATACAACCTGCGATATTTCCTGCAGGGCTGCCTATCATGCAAGCCAATCTTGCCGCAGGCGACTGTACCAGGGCGGCAATCTTGCTTTGCATCTCTGCTCTCGTTGGCATCTTTGAAAGACCCTCTGCTGCCTTCCCATCCAAAGCTGAGCCCTCCAGAAAAGCGCCTTTAATTTCTATTGCCGGCACTTTCTTGGCCCATCCTGTCATCTCTTTTGCAACATCAACAATACTGTCCCCGCCGTAAGCAACAACGCAGGGCCCGCTAAACAGTACCGCCGCAGCTTCCATCTGCCGGTTGTGCAGCGCTTTTTTGAACAGCGAATTCTTGACCACTGATAATCTGATGTTTTTGGCTTTAAGCTCGCCGCGCATCAGATTATTGTCAACTCCGTCGACACCTTTGGTGCTAACAACCAAAAAATCCTTGATGCCTTCGTCGGCAATCCTCTTTTCCAGTTCCGCCTGCACTAATTCTTTTACATATTTGCTCATATTCCTGCCTGATTAATTAAATCAGTATCAATTGTACTTTGTCCTTACATACTAACCATTACGCTGGGACTCATTGTCGCAGATATACACATTTTTTTGATATATGTACCTTTTGCTGACGACGGTTTTATCTTTTTTATATGTGAGACAAACGCCTCGATATTCTCCATCAGCTTTTCTTTCTCAAAGCTTTGCTTGCCGACCACTGCGTGGACATTGCTGCCCGCATCGTTTTTAAACTCAACTTTGCCTGCTGCAAATTCAGCCACTGCGGTAGCTACATCCTCGGTCACGGTTCCATTTTTCGGTGAAGGCATCTTGCCGGCAGGCCCGAGGACTCTGCCCAGCTTGCCGACTTTACCCATCACTTTCGGCGAGGCGATGGCCACATCAAAATCTGACCAGCCATCCGAAATCTTTTTTATTAGTTCATCGCAGCCGGCCTCAATGGCCCCGGCTTTTTTAGCTGCCTCGGCCGCTGAGTCCTCGCAGAAAGCGACAACTTTTTTCTGTTTACCAATTCCGTGGGGCAAAGATATTGAGCCACGAACTATTTGGTCTGCCTGCTTCGGGTCGATACCAAGGTGCAACACACATTCTACGCTCTGGTCAAATTTGACGGACTTAAAGCTCTTAATTTTTTCCACCGCCTCAGCCAGCGGTATTGGCTCTTTGCTCACCTGTTGAGATTCCTGCTTATATCTTTTGCTTCTAAATTCCATATCCCTGTCCGGCTACGGCTCGGCGCTTCGCCGAGACGAGTCAATTATAAAAAATCATCAATCGGTTATTTCTATACCCATACTTAGTGCGGTGCCTTTTATAATCTTCTCGGCGGCATCCAAATCGTATGCATTTAAATCTTCGAATTTAGTCTCCGTGATTTTACGTAGTTGCTCGGTGGTAATTTCCCCGACTTTCTCTTTATTTGGAACGCCGCTGCCTTTTGCTATTTCAGCTGCTTGTTTCAGTAGTACCGCTGCGGGGGGGCTTTTGACCTCGAAGGTGAAGCTTTTGTCCCTATAGACAGTTATTACAACCGGCACAGTCGTTCCATTAAGGTCTTTTGTTCGCTCGTTGAACTGCGAAACGAACTGGCCGATATTAACACCATGTTGGCCTAAAGCCGGCCCTATCGGCGGTGCCGGTGTCGCCAGTCCGCCGGACGCCTGCAATTTAATCTTTAATAATACTTCTTTAGCCATAATTTCTTATATCGAGGCACATACCCAAATTATAATTTTTCGATCTGCCAATACTCTATATCCAGAGGCGTGCTTCTGCCGAATATCGAAACAATCACCTTTACAATCCCGCGCTCAGAGTCAATCTCATCGACCACGCCTTCAAAGTTCTCAAAAGCTCCCTCTCGAATTTTAATCATATCACCTTTGTTAAACTCGACTTTGATGCTCGGTGCCTCATCGGGTTTTTCTGCCTCTAAAAGCATCTTTGACACATCCGTGTCCCGCATTGGAGTAGGAATTCCTTCTGTGCCTATAAAATCCCCGACGCCGGAGGTTGCTTTAATCGTAAACCACGCCTTTTCTTGGACCCTGCCGTCTGTGGTCGGTTCCATCTCCATAAAAACATAGCCGGGATACAGTTTACGTTTGTGCACGGTTTGTCTGCTGCCGCGGATACGCTTAATCCGCTCTACAGGGACCTCTACTCTGCCGATAACATCAGTTAAATTATCCTGTTCTACTTTTTGCGTCAGGGCCTCTTTGACCTGCAATTCTTTGTTTGCCGCAACTCGTAAAACGTACCACTGCATATCAATATCCTTAGTGGCACGGGCTTCCAGCCCGTCACCATATTAGTCCATGAGCCACATAAACAGCCGTGCGAAAACTAAATCGGTGGACCCAAGCAGGCCAGACATAATTAGCACAACTACGATGACAACTATTGTCGAAACCATTATTTCCTTTTTACTTGACCAGCTGACCTTTTTCATTTCACCTTCAGCAGCAATAAGAAAATCAGCTGTGGAAGATTTGTTTGTCAGCCAAAAGATACAAATTGCCAGCCCAACAAATAAAATGGTAGGCACCATCGTTTCAATCCACAGTCCAAGGTCGGTGGCCTCCAATTTCTTGTAAAGCTGCAAACAGCCCAGTGCCGCGATTATTGCTGCCCCGAAAGCGCTGCACAGTCTTGTGTATTTGCCTTGGCCGCGTTTATAAATACCAAAAATCATTATCTTGTCTCTCGTCCCCGGCATTTCCTAAAATTGTCTGTACCATAAGATACGATAGTAGCAGGCCAGGAGGGAATCGAACCCGCAACCTTCGGTTTTGGAGACCGACGCTCTGCCAATTGAGCTACTGGCCTATTTTTTCCTCTAATTTATTAATGCAAAGCAGAGGCAGACCTATTTACGACGTATCTTATGTTCAGTGTGTTTACGTTCGGTTTTACAAAATTTCTTCAGTTTTAATTTCGGTGTACCTTCTGCGACGCTAACGCTTGTGCGGTAGTTTCTTTGACGGCACTGGCTACACTCAAGCCAGACATACTCTCTTTTGCTTTTCTTTTTAGCCATAAAACTTTAAACATCCAAATACGTTTAGGAAACCGGACGCATCTCCTTGACTTACTGACGCTCATCTGGGTGCATCTCATCGCTGCGAGCACCTGTGATTTTGACACTTCTGGTGTTCAACAGTTTTTCAGAGATGCTTAGGCAAGTATCTTTGTTACAACACCGGCCCCGACTGTCCGACCGCCTTCACGAATGGCGAAGCGGAGACCACCCTCCATGGCAATTGGCGAGATAATCTCGACCTCCATCGTTATATTATCACCCGGCATACACATCTCTGCGCTTTTGCCTTCTCTGCTCATTAACGCATTAACTCCGCCGGTGACATCGGTTGTTCTGAAATAAAACTGTGGTTTGTACCCTGGGAAGAACGGTGTGTGACGGCCGCCTTCTTCCTTTGTCAGAACATAAACCTCAGCATGAAACTTTGTATGGGGAGTTATGCTGCCCGGTGCCGCCACAACCTGCCCTCGTTCCAAATCTTTCTTTTCCACACCACGCAAAAGCACACCAATATTGTCGCCGGCTTGGCCTTCATCGAGTGTTTTATTAAACATTTCTACGCCGGTAACTACGGTCTTTCGTGTATCTTTTAACCCGATAATTTCAATCTCATTACCGACATGGACTTTACCACGATCAACTCGGCCGGTTCCGACTGTCCCTCGCCCCTTTATGCTGAAAACGTCCTCTATCGGCATTAAAAATGGCTTATCAACATCTCGAACAGGGACTGGAATGTACTCATCCATGACTTTGAGCAGCTCAATAATTGGTTGGCAGTTAGGGTCGTCAATGCTTTCGGCTTTCATTGCTTTGAAGGCGCAACCTCGGATTATCGGCGTTTCATCTCCGGGAAACTCATATTTGTTTAGTAATTCTCTTATCTCCAGTTCAACTAAATCTATTAATTCAGGGTCATCAACAAGGTCTATCTTGTTTAAGAAGACCACAATTTTCGGCACATTGACCTGACGGGCAAGAAGAATGTGCTCACGAGTTTGAGGCATTGGACCGTCTGCTGCGCTTACGACAAGAATTGTCCCGTCCATTTGTGCTGCTCCGGTTATCATGTTTTTGACGTAGTCGGCATGACCGGGGCAATCGATATGTGCATAATGCCGGTTCGCTGTCACATATTCAACGTGTGCTGTGGCAATGGTCAAAATCTTTGTTTCGTCACGTCGGCCCTGAGATTCTGATGCCTTAGCGATTTCATCGTAGGATTTGAACTTGCAGAGTCCTTCGAACTCCATCACTTTTGTCATTGCTGCCGTCAATGTCGTTTTTCCATGGTCCACGTGACCGATTGTTCCAACATTTACATGTGGTTTTGTCCGCTCGAATACTGCCTTCTTAGCCATCTTAATATAAACCTCCAATGTACCGGGTTAGTATTTATATTCTTTCTTTAATCCTCGAAAAACAAATTTCAAACCTTAATATAAGTTCGAAGCCAAGATTATTGATACCCCGCGACAACAAAAGACGCGAGATAAAACGCTTTGGCTGCGCGATAGACCTTTTTGACTTGGCCTGCTTTCATTTAGCTGCTGATGGGATTCGAACCCATGACCTCGTCCTTACCAAGGACGCGCTCTACCAGCTGAGCTACAGCAGCGACACAAAATCTACCTTCGAGATAGCAAACTACCTTTATCCAGATTAATTCTGTAAATACATACCCCCCTCTCTCTTCCCACTACTGCGAAGACATACAATGGGTGCAGGGAGAATAATCTATATCAGTTTTTAATGTAAATACGACAGTTTACAAGAATAATCGTAAAAACGCAAATACAAAAAGTAAAAAATTTTGAAAAATTTAAAAAACAAAAAAACTTTAGTTTTTTTAATTATTTCTTCAGAAAATCTTATGCAAGCTCTTTTCGTACGGCAGATATCGTATAAATATTTGGCCGGATTACAAGATTAATTCTGGTTAATTATCACGTTTTTTACCTTTGCCGGAGTCGTTGGTTTTGCCGATGTGGTCAATCCAGTTCTTTTTCTGCTGCTCCCACTTTGGCCGGTTCACGGTTGGCTTTATATTGGATAGAAGTGTTTTTAGTACTGTGTTAGGGTCAGTTCCTGTAGGCGGACTGCTTAGATAATCTTCGATTGTACCTATAACGACTCCATTAGGGTCTAAGTCTTTTTCCAGCAGGCAATTTTCAACTAATTTGGCAGCTGGTTCTGCTTTTGACCACTTCAGGTATACATTTAACAGGTCCGGTAAAATCGCCATTTTCCCCTCAGTAGTCTGGGCGGCTTCGTACAGCATCCCTAAATAATCTGCTCCTCGTTCGAACTGGCCTGTCTTGGTGTAGAGCTTGGCCAATCGCTCTCTGGTGTTTTTGAGCATTTTGGGCTTATTTTCGCTGGCTGCCTTTTGTTCTGCTATCTCAAGTAAGGATATTTTCTGCTCATCAGACAGCTTGGTTTTGCTGTCTTGTGGGACGAGTTTGTCAATCCATTCGCTTAGAATGTCGGTTTCAGAGCGTCTGAATATTTTGAGCATTGCCTGCCAGGCTGGCTCGCTCTCGGCGTCTGACCCTATTTTTTCTGCCAGCCAGGACAAATCATCTTTACCGCCGACCTCACCGGCGAGGTCTATCAATTTCTTCCTTATTACGACACTCGGGTCATTGGTTAAATCTTTTCTCAATTTCTCGAGGGTTTCTGTTTTGTCAATATAGATAAGGCCGTCTACCGCCGATTCCCGAACTAAATTGGTTTTATCATTTAGTGATTCTTCAAATAAAGGCTTAAAATATTTTTTGCATTGTGTATTGTGAATATTTTGCGGGGCGCACAGTCCTGCCATTGTGCTGAGTAATTCTCCTCGCAGTTGTCCGTTGGCATTGCTCTTTTGATACCTTTGCACAAGAAGCGTGAGATATCTGTCAATTTCTGCGGCTGTTAATTCATTCTGCTCAAGCAGCTTTTTCATAATTTCAGCGCCTTTTTGTGTTTTTTTAGGGTCCTGCTCAGCAAGATACTTTACCGCCCACTCCAGAGACTGCTTTCTTATCTCGGCGGGAATCTTGGTCGTTGGATTAGGTACAAAGGCGTAGCCGAGCGCAACGAACAGCTCCATTTTCACCTCATCGTCCTGTTCCTCCTTGAGCTGGCTGAGCAAAGGTTCAGCCGAATTCAACTCTCCCATAAAAGATAACAGCCGGGCTGCCTTGAGACGAACATTTCTATCTTTGTCTGAAATTAGATTAACCAGAATGGGACCCAGTTCCGCTGGAAATTTCGACTTTCCTGGTGCTACTCGCCATTGGTGAACCTTCTCAAGCGACCACAATCTCACTACCGCTTTAGGGCTTTGCAGATGTTCTGCAAGGAACTGACCTTTTGCTGCATCATCGCTTATACCATCGTAACACTTACCCAATGCTGTTAAATAAAGGCCCTGCAGCTGGTTCAATTCGATTCTCATCTCGTGTAGCTGCTTTTGCTGGCGGGTTACATAATTCTGAAAAAATCCTTCGCTGCCTTCGCGTTTGAGTTTATCTATGGCCTTTTTGCGGGATTCAGCCGTTTTTCCTGCCTGTAGCCCCATAGAAAGCAGCATCTTATCTGCCGCCGCGGATAGCTTTTGTTCAGGGTTGTCAAGTAAGCCGATAAGTGTGATAGCGACCCTCATATCCGGGTGCAGCTCCAGTGCATATATTGCATTCAATTTGGTCTCGACTGCAAGGGTTGGGTCGCTTATTAGTTTTTCAATCGGCTCTGATATTTGTTCGTACTCGAATATCAAAGTCGCCTCAGCGGCCGGTTTAGCTGTGCCAGAGGTATTGCTGGCCAGTATATCAAGCAGGGGCTGGATAAAGTCTTTCTTGTTCTTTATAGGTTCCAGCCCAGTCCGTGTTTGACTCAATGCTCTGCATACTGCCACTCGTGCAGCGACATTGTCGGTTTGTTTTAGGGCATCAAGTAGAATTTTTCTTGCCAGAGGGTTTTCGTTAAACAGCATTACCGTGGCTGCATCTATGCGTATTTGTTCATTTTTGCCTTCCAGCAGCGTGCTCTTATAGATTTTTAATTCCTTGTCAACCTCGGCCTCTGCGGTTTCTGCGCTAGCCGGCAGGATGGCCTTGTCCTGCCCGACACCGGCTTGTTGGCATCCCATCAGCAGCAAAAGTGTTACGAGATATAGCCGTTTTATGCTCATGCGAATAGTCTTATGCAATGCCTTAACCATCAATTTAACCATCATAATAGTACTGAAACCTGCATAAGTCAATCTCGTCCCATTTGCTTTACGGCCGCGGGTGGTATTTCTTATGAATCTTTCGTAATCTTTCCTGGTCAACATGCGTATAAATCTGCGTAGTGGCTATATCCACGTGGCCGAGCATTTCCTGAACGCTTCGCAAGTCTGCTCCACCGGTCAACAGATGTGTTGCGAAGCAGTGTCTCAACGTATGCACCGTTAAGTTCTTCGGCATACCTGCACGAATTGCGTACTTTTTAACCAATCTCCAGACTTCAATGCGACTCACAGCCCTGCCTGTTCGGGATAGAAGCAGAAAATCACCGCTAAACGGCTTGGCTAATTTCGGCCGTAGGTTGTTAAGGTAGTCAATCGTTGCAGTTATGGCAGTTTTACCGAGCGGGATTATCCGCTCTCTGTTGCCTTTGCCCAGACAACGCAGGTAACCAATATCAAAATTCAAATCGCTTATCTTCAGTCCCGCCAGTTCGCTGGCCCGTACCCCCGTGGCATAGAGCAGTTCGAGCATTGCCTTGTCACGAAGGTAAAACGGCTCGGAGGCATCCGGGGCCTCTAAAAGCTTGACAACCTGCTGTTTGCTGCAAATAACCGGCAATCTCTGCCAGAGTTTTGGCCCTTCGAGCACCGATGTTATGTCGTCTTTTACAAAGCCGGTAAGTTTGCCAAACCTCAGGAACATCTTTATTGCAACAAGGCAGCGTTTAACGGAGCTTTCGCACTTTTCATTTTTGGAAAGAACCTGCAGATAGTTATGGATAAGACCCGGTTGTATCTGCTGTGGCCGGTAAATCTTATTGGATTTGCAGAATTTGAGGAATTCTTTCAGGTCGCGGCCGTAGCCCAAAACCGTATTCTCTGACAGACCCGCCTCTATCTTTAGATAGTCGAGAAAGTCTTTGACATTATGCCCTAAAGGCAGAGATGACAATTTCTCATTAACGGATTGTACCTGCACCGTGGTCATTCTCGTGGCTCAGTTCTCGGCGACTATCGAGTATCCAGCATCGCTTGTCCGCCGTCTTGTCCATCGTAGCTTTAGCGAAGATGGAAGCCGCAGCGAAGGCGGAAGTATCAAGTTTAATATCGGCCTTACAGCGAGTTGTTCTTTACCCTGTTAGAAATCTTCCCTTGCCGTTTTATACATTGGCTACGCCTATAGAAAATCCGCTTTATGTTCGGATATTCATACAAATTTTCTAACGGGGCAAAAATATAGACCTATAAAAAGATAGAAAAAGGGCATTTTTTGCTTGATTTAACTCTCTTTTTGTGGTATAAGGAAGGATAATAAAAAAACAGATTTTTTGGGAGAGTACTAAAATGAAAAAGTTAATTTTAGCTTTTACATGCCTGTTTTTAGCCGTTCCCAGCCTCGCAAACCCGATTCCAATACCGCCACCAGCAAGTATGCCTTTAGAAGATATGCATATAGTAATACAGCCGTGCGGTGATGCGCTTCACGCTACGTTTACTGGAGATTACACTTTCGTTCACATCCTGATAGATGTCTTTTCAATGTTGTTTCCGCTACCGCCCGATGCTAATAACATCCGCGTCTGGCAGGATGATATCGAGCTACCGTGGAGTTGGAGCGGCGAACGATACCCTACTATTCTGCCGGAGATGCCGACGATACTTATGATAGAATGGCTGGGACCGTTTCCTGAGTTTGCTGTCTTTCGAGTTGATTATGAACACGACCTCATCAAACGGCCGGAAGAGTTCATTTTCTTTTACGCAGTAGGTACGGGCAAGTATTTTCCCACGTACGAGAAAACAACCACCGCTTACTTTGACATTCTGCTTCCAGCTGGCTTTGCCGTGGCTGGTGTTTGGTTGGACGATACTGCTCACGAATATAATGTAGTAGATGGTCATTTATATGTAACTGTGCAGTCTTATTTTGGTCCGATTGTAAACGACCTTATAGTTTCGCTTGTGCAGACATCAATCTATGTAGCGACTGACGGCAATGACACCACTGGCGATGGCTCACCTGAAAATCCTTTTGCCACTATTCAAAAGGGCATAGACTCCGCACTTGATGGTCATACGGTTATCGTTCAGCCCGGCACATACAAGGGCGCCGGCAACCGCGATATTGACTTCAAAGGCAAAGCTATTACGGTTCAAAGTGCAAACGGGCCGGAAAACTGCATTATAGACTGCGAAAACCTGTGGCACCGGGGATTTTATTTCCATAGCGGTGAGGATACAAACAGCATTATCTCCGGCTTTACCATAAAAAGAGGTAATGCTAAAACGGGCGGAGGTATCTATTGCAGCGGTTCTTCACCGACTATTGAAAACTGCGCTATTATCAATAACAGTACTTAT
>Ga0307433_1001617_pt1 | contig 11834 bp, 22 predicted proteins | sample SalMarWE160210MG_FD_202166 | JGI IMG/M metagenome (GOLD analysis project Ga0307433, IMG submission 202166) | Salt marsh sediment microbial communities from the Plum Island Ecosystem LTER, Massachusetts, United States - WE1603-210 | ecosystem: Environmental > Aquatic > Marine > Intertidal zone >...
CATTGATGCAAGCATTATGAAAAAAATTCCTTTGAAACTTATTTCTTTGCCTTCATTATCCATTTTAATATTATTTATTGCCTCTTTGAAAAAAGAGAATGCGGTTTTTAAAGATTGAGTTTTAAAATTCTTTAGTTATATTTATTTTACAAATTTCCTCATAATTGGATGCATATCCATTTCGTGTTGTTGTGCAATATTCTGGTAAAACTGGTATGTGATCATAATAACAAGAAGTATTGCTGTTCCCGAAACTAAAGCCCCCATGAGATTTGTGGCTGCGGCAAGTAAACCTACTGCAAGCCCTCCCATTACTGTTAAAGGCAGGATATATCTGTTAAGTATGCTTTCCAGAATCCTCTCGTCCTGTCTGAATCCAGAGACCTGAAGTCCTGAGGAAAGAATCTTCTGTGCCTGGCTTTTTGCGTCCATCCCAGAAGTGTTAACCCAAAAAACAGCGAACAGTGTTGAAAAGAACATAAAAAAGAGGATGTGTATTATCCCCTGAAGTAAATAGACTGGTAAAAATCCGCCTCTTATAATCAGTTCAACAAGATTTGTTGAGTTAATCCAAAATGCAAATCCCGAAATAGGCTGACCATTAATAAAACTCCCAAGAAATGTAAAGTGTGATGCAATTTTTGCTATCCCAATGCATTGCCCCTCGATTCCTGTTAGGCATGGAGCTGCAGCATTATCAATAATTCCCCCAAAAAGTTGTATGTTTGCGACAAGTGCAGCAGTTAAAATAACAGGAATAACACTGGCGTAGAAAAATGAGAGAGGCCATTTAACTCCATACCCGCGAATTCTTCCAAAACTTAAAGGGATTTCAACTTTAAGCGATTGTGCCCAGACAACAATCATGAAAACCACAGCAGTCGCAATAATTGCTGCAGCTGCTGAGAAAAGTTCTATAGGGTACTGGTTGATTACTGATTGTATCAGAACAAGGATACGTCCTGTACAGGGAACAGTATCAAAATTCAACAAACAATTTCGTCCCTGACTGTCTATGAACTGGAGAGCAGATGTTATTAACCTTCTTGAAACCCCTGCTGCAATAAACAAGCTTACTCCAGAGCCAAAGCCCCATTTTACTGAGAGTTCATCCATATAAAAAATTAATAATCCTCCTAGTATAAGTTGGAAAATCAAAATCCCTGCAAATCCAGGGGCTGGCGAAAGCCCTCCCATTAAAACAAAAACAACTGCCTCAAAAATTATAAAAAAGAGAACTCCAAGTTTCTGAAGTCCTTGAAAGAATTTTTTTCCTTCCTCTGTTGTCATATCTATATTAAGTATCTTCACTCCAGTAAGCAACTGTAAGATAATAGAAGCCATAACAATCGGACCAACACCAAGAGAAATTATGCTCCCGAAATCTGTGGCGAGAACTATGGCAAGGAATTCAAACCGCGCCAGAATATTTTCATGAAGTCCAAAAAGAGGAATATTAGCGAGAACAAAAAAAGACACAAGAATTATAATAGTCCATTTTGCCTTCTCGTTAAAACCCAGTTTCTTTTCATCAGGTTTTTTTATTTCAGGAATGTATTTAAATATTTTTTGCAGGTTTGCCATTCTGAAGTTTTTTTAATCTCTTTTATTAAATTAAGCAATATTTTTACCAGCAATTATAATCTCTCCCCCGGCATTTTTCACTTTTTCAATTGCTGTTTTTGAAGCCTCTTTTGCTTTTATAATTAACTTAATACTTAATTCATAATTTTTCTTTTTTGGACCAAGAATCTTGTAATCCTTAAGAGTCACTTCAAAACCATCCCCTTTTGCTGTTTTTTTGGCAATTCCTTTTTTAATATATCTTTCAATATTTGTTTCAATATCTTTAATGTTTATCCTTTTTCTTTTATCTTTTTGTGTTTTTTTACTTGTTATACCTTTTTTTCCGAAATATTTATTTCCATATAATTTTGTAACTAAAGTTTTTTTCTGGTCTGCTCTTTTTCCAGTTCCAGCCATTCCCGCACCTCCACGATGCCCTGACTTTTTGTGCTTTTTTCTAGAGCCCCAACCATGAGTGCCCATTCCCTTACCATGCATTCTGCTTTTCTTTTTTCTTTTGTGCGTTTTTATCATTTTCCTACTTGTGATTTATATCGATTATATCTTTCTTTTTTTATTTCTTGCCGCCTTCTTCGTTCTGTAGAGCCTTTCATAATCTTATAAACAGCTAAATAATATTTATCTCCTTCTTCTTCTATTATGGTAAATAAGTTATCCTTTTTGTCAATTACAGTTCCATTTTCCCCGAACTTCTCTCTAACATCCAATTTTGCTAAATTTGTTAAACCTTTCATTTTACAACATCCTCTCAATTAATTTATTTATTTTATCCTTATTATTTCCTAAAACTCCTTTTCCGACTCCAAAATGTTTTTTGCTTTCAATCCCTCCTCTCGGCGGATGAAGCCTGAAGAAAGGCTTTAAGTTTAAATCTTTGTAATTCTTTCCTTTTTCCAATTCTTCAACTGCTTTTTTCACATCAATTTTCTTTTTTTTGTCCAATGCCTGCCCGCGTTTTTCAATTAATTTTTCAAGAGTTTCTTTGCTTATTTCTCCGTAAGCAATTAAGTTTCTTACTTTTTTTATCATTCCAAGATTTTCCTTTGTAGGGGTTATGGCCACGCAGACATATTTCCTTCTAAGTCTGAGCCTGCTAAGAGTCTCTTTCACTTTTTTATCAATTCCAATCTGTCCTTTAATACGAATAATTGCAATCATTTTTTGTTTTTCTCTAATTTATTTATTATGCGAATTAATGAAAATCTCTGATTTGCTTTAATTCTTATTATTGCTATCATTTTATTTTCTTCAGTGCGTTGAAGCATGCCTTTACAAAATTGAATGTCGTTCGTCTTTTTCCAGTAGACCTGCTGTAAACATCTTTTATTCCTGCAAGTTTTAGGATTTTCTTTAGCTCACTGCCTACAACAAGACCAGTTCCTTGCGGCGCAGGGATGAGAGTGACTTTTACACTTCCTTCTTTGCCAGTTACTTTGAAAGGAACAGTGTGCGGTTCTCCGCATGTGCAGTCAAAACTTGAGCAAGCTCTTTTTATCTTGATGATATTTATTTTTGACTTTCTTATTGCCTTGTCTCTTGCAGGAAGAGTTTCTTTTGCTTTACCTATTCCTACACCAATATGACCATTCTCATCTCCTGTAACAGCCATTGAAGAAAAAACAGGGATATTTCCTTCTTTTGTTTTCTTCTGAGTCTGGCGCCATGCCCTCCTTTTTCCTCCACCGAACTTTCCTTTAGCCTGCCCGATTAATATAAGATCTGTCTTTACCTCAAGAAGTGAATCAACAATCTGCTCTTCCAAGATTTTTTTATTATTGTCAAGAATTTCATCAAGATCTGTAATTTTCCCATCTCTAACATCACGACCCAGTTTTGTTATAGGCTCCCATCCAAAAACAGATTCCCTTCCTCTTTCAACTAATCTCTTTTTTTTGATTTCCTTCTTAGCTTCTACAGAAGCTTTTTCAGCAGACTCCTTTTCAATAATTGCTTTCTTAGTTTCTTCTTTAAGATTCTTAACTTCTTTTTCACTTTCTTCTTCTAATAAATCCTTAGTTACCTTTTCAGATTCTTTCGCTTTTTTTTCAGCCTCGCCTTCTGAAAGAGTTTTATGCGCGGTTGCAGTCTTTTTTAACGACTCAAACTTTTTTTCTTTTTCGGTCATTTTATTTCTTTTCTATATTTGATTTAATTTTCTCAAAATTATCTGAAAAGTCTTTTTTAAGATTCTTTCCTTTTATTTTATTCTCCTCAGGGAAGAATTCCTCTTTGCATTCAATCCCGATTCCTGCGTCTTTAAGTCCTTTTAGAAAAGCAAAAAATCTGTTTTTATGGATTTTCTTGATAAGCCCTATATCAACTACAGGCTTTTTATTTTTTCCAACAGGTTTCTTCAATATCTTTTTTCCAAACAGAAGTCCTGAGAGATATGATGCGGGCAAAGATTTTAGACTTCCTTCAAGCTCTTTTGGCCAACCATACTCAAGCAAGGATCTTGAACTTACTCCGCATTCAATTCTATCCTGTGCTTCTTTGCTTGTTACATACTGTGCAATTATGTATCTGTTTGTTTTCCTGAATACTATTCTTGGGCATCCGCTTTTAAGAAGACCCATTCTTTTCTTGTAATCTGTTCTGTTTTCTCTTCTTCTCCTTTTTTGTTTTCTCATTTTCCTTGACCTCCAACATATTCTTTTAGATGAGATTTGCTTCTGAAGATTCTGTTTCTTATTTTTTTCCTTAGATCCTTTGCTTCTTCATTAGATATTCTTCCTTGTTTTTTAAGTTCTAAAACATACCCTCTCAGTTTTCTTGTAATAGTTGCATACTGCTGTTTTCTTTTTTTTACCCTTTTCCTGACATTTCCAGCAGTTCTTTTTTTTCTTTTTCTTATTTTTGTTCTTCCTTTTTTCTCTTTGATTATTATCGTACCTTCTTCATACCTATCTCTCATATCTTGTTTTGTAATTGCATCTTTGATGTCCTCAAGTCCTGATTTTAAAAATACAATTCTTTTTTTCCCAACTTTAAAGGTTCTTTCTGCAAGTTTTTTCTTTTTTGCCAGGTTCATTTTTTATTCTCCCTCTCTTTTTTCTTACCTGCTTCTTTCAGGAATTTTTTAGCATTAATATTTTGAATATGAATCCCTGCTTCTTTGGCTTTTTTCAGGATTTCAATTTTTTTCTTTTTTCCAACTTTTCCCAAAAGAACGAAATCTTTTTTTGCAGTTTTTTCTATTTTATTAAGATCCTTAATGTTTCTTATTGTGAAAGTGGTTTCTTTCTTTTTCTCCTTTTTGTATCCTATGCTAACTACTATAGGATAGCCTTTTCTTTTTTCTCTCATTTTATTATCTCTTCCCTTAGGCTTTTTCCAGCCCTGCTTCTTCTTTCTCCTTTTTCCAAGCTTTGAGTATCTGCCCCATATTCTTCTCAAAAATTTCTTTTTTGGCATTTTAGATTTCTTTTCCTGCCTTGTTTATTATATATAGACCATCCTGGAATACTCTTATATCTTTTTTCTTTATTCGTGTAAGCTTTTCAAAATTTGCAGCAACTTGCCCTGCGAGTTCTTTGTCAGAAGAACTTACTTTTATTATCTCTTTAGAAATTTCAACATCTGCTCCCTCAGGAACTTTTATTTTTCTTGGCTCTTTTTCTCCAAGGAAATTTTTAATCAGAATTTCTTTATCTTTTAGTTCGACTGTTATCGGGAAGTGACTATAACAAATCTTAATTTGATATTCAAATTTTTTCTGAACTCCCTTAATTATATTTCTTATGTGTGCAGAAAGCGTATTTATCAGCTTTTTCTCTTTTTTTGTTGCTTTTTTGTGTCCTATGATTATCTGATTATTTTCTTTTTTAAAATCAAGTTTTAGTGTGTTAAATTTTCTTTCAACTTTTCCCTCAGCCCCTTCGACTTTTAACATATTTCCATCTATCTCTGCTTTAACACCTTCGGGAATTTCTATTTTTTGATAAATTTCTTTACGCATTTTAAATTTAATAAAAGTAGGAGATTAATATTCCTCCTATTCCTTCTTCCTGTACTTCTTCGTGACTTATGAGTCCTTTATTTGTTGATATAACAATTGTTCCCATGTTTCTTGCTGGGAGATATCTTCTTCTATATTTCTCAATTTCATCTTTTCCTACTGTGAATCTAGGCTTTATTGCTTTGCACTCAATGAAATCTCCAAGAGTTACTTCAACTGATTTGTTTTTTGAGTCAATTTTATACTTTTTCACAGCCCCTTTCTGTTTCATGATCTTTAAAGTTTCAATTAAGAGATTTGAGATTCTGTTTATTTTTACAGATTCCTTCCTGGCCTTTTTCGCATTTAGCATCATGTTCAAGGCGTCAGCAACAATATCTTGTGACATTTTATTTTTTATTTCTCCTTTGTTTTATTAACTATATTTTTTAAAGCCAATTTCCTCGGCAATTTCTCTGAAACACTGCCTACATAAATTTAATCCGTATGAACCTATGTGTGCTCCAAATCTTCCACACCTCTCACATTTTTTCTTTGCTATGCCAGTTTTTCTTTCTTTTGGCTTGTTATGCTTAACGAATTTATCAGCTTTTTCTGGTTTGCTTTTAAGTTGCCTTAATATTTTTTTCCAATTGCTTGCAGTCATTTTATTTACTCAAACCTCGTCTGGAAATTATCTTCCATAAATTTAATTATCTCTTCTCCTGAAACTCTTTGTTTCTGAGGAAGTTTCCCTCTTTTTACTCTTTTCAGCTTTACTCTTCGCCCGGCTTTTTTGAATGTGACTGTAACATCAAACCCTCTGATCCCTATGTCCCTTTGGTATTCTACACCAGGGATCTCAATATATTCTTTTACTCCAAATGAAAATGTATTTTCACTTACCTGACTTTTTCTGAGCGTGTTATTTTCTGCAGTCAGCATTTTTTTCAAGATTTCCTCTGGATTTTTCCTTATTGTAACCAAAGCACCCACTTCAAGTTTTGGCCTTACTCCCAAAGAGGGTATTCTCTTTCTGGTTTTCATTTTTGCAGGAGTTCTGCCGGTAAGAATTTTTAGCAGTTTGAAATCTTTCTCAAGATTGTCTCCTGTCCCACCCACGCTAAGAATCACTTTTTCTATTCTTATCTTTTCCATTGGATTTTCGGTGTTTGTGTTTTCTTTTTTCATTTTAATTATTTTATTGTCATTATTTGTTTAATTAAAACATTGATATTTTTCTCTTTAGATTTTATATCAGCCATTTTCTTTTCCAGGTCTATTTTCTTTATAGTTCCTTTCTTGCCAGCGTGCTTTCCCGCGAATACAATAACTTCTGCACCCTCTCTCAAAGGAATGAGTTTTTCTATCTTTTTCTCTTCAAAGTTAACCAAAACAGAATCATTTGTATTGCATTTCATGTCTGAAATAAAATTCCTTCCATCACTTAGATTTACCTGTATTTTTCCGCCTTTTATGATTTTTTTATTAACTATCTTTGACACTTTTCTAACTGATTCAGTTTCTTTTATTTCACTAACTGTAATCTTCCCTTTTTCTGTGAGATCAAGAATATAACTTTTTTTCTCAGGAACAATTTTTATTACATCAAAAAGCAAGATACTTTCTTTTTCATCCCGCGCAGGCCGATTATTCAGCAAAATATGTTTAAAGTGAATTGCTCTTTTTGCTTCCTTCTTGTTTTGAACTATTTTTAGCATATCTCTTAAAACAATCAAGAGAGAGGTTCCGTTTCCTAAATCAGACCTTGGCCTAGCTACATATTTTGTTCCTTTTCGATATATGGGCCAGTTTTTTGGCGCTTTCTGTCTTTTTAGGTGCATTATTTTTTACCTTCCTTTTCTTTTGTTTTTAATGTTTTTTTGCTTGTTTTCTTTTTTGTGTGTTTCTCTTTTATTTTTTCCTGCTTTGTTCCTTTTCCCTCTTCGCTTTTTTTCAAAGCCTTATTTCTTTTTTTATCTTCAAGATTTAACTCCGTAATCTGTAGATTAGAAGGTCTTAAAGGAACATTTACTTTTGAGCCATCCTGTTTCTTAACCTGAATGCCTTCTATTTCAATTTTCTGCATTTTTAATTTGACTCCAATTACTTTTCCTTTTTTGTTTTTGAACTTTCCCCGCATGATATTCACAGTGTCGCCTTTTCTTAAAGGAAGAGATCTTTTTCCGTATTTTTTTCTAAGATCTTTTGAGAGATTTGAGCTTATGAACTTCCTTCTTGTATGGAGAGGGGCGTTAAACAGATATTTTCTCTGCTTTCTTGGCTGCTTACTAGATCTCCACGAAGTGCTGAATTCTTTTTTCATTTTAATATACTATTGAAGCAATTTTTGCCACGTGAGGCCATCGCTCCATTACCTCCCTTGCCACAGGTCCTTTAATTTGAGTTCCTTTAGGGTCTCCTTTTACATCTTTAAGTATTGCAACAGCATTATCTTCAAAAGCAACTCTTTCACCATCTTTTCTTCGGTAGTTTTTTTTCTGCCTTACTACAATAGCGTCAAATACTTTCCCTTTCATGTCTGGGATACCTTTTCTTATGCTTACCTTAACCATATCAGCAACTTTTGCACAGCCCTGCCTTCCTTTAGTGCCTTTACCTCTTTTTACAGAGACAAGCCTTGCTATCTTTCCTCCGCTATTGTCGGCTACTACAAGTATTGCACCCAAATTCAGACCAGGCGTTATTCTTGCGGATATTGCTTTCATTTTTTTCCTTCCTCCACACTTTTTATCTTTTTGATAACAACAAAATGTATTATTTTACTCAAAGGTCTGCATTCCTGGACCTTTATTACGTCCCCCACATTTATCTCTTCTTTCATGCAATTAGGAAGCCTTGCATGAATTCTTGTTTTCTCTCTTTCATATCTTTCGTATTTTCTTATGTAGATCATTCTTTCAAATTCTATTACAATTCTTCTTGGGAACTTTTTCCTTACTTTTCCTTCAAAAACCCTGCCGCGAGTTTTTAGTTTTCCATGGAAAGGGCAGTCTCTATCATTAAAAGAGCTTGAATCTCTAGCTATAACTTTCTTTTCTTCTTTCTTCATTTTCTGTTCCTTTTTTTGTTTCATTTTTTAAATGACTATTTCTGTTTTTTGCTTTCTTTCATTTCTTTTTTGTGTATGCTTCTCTTTGGTTAGTCCCCTATCGAATCCGCATCAAATCCAAGCTTGACCAATTCTTTCTTTATCTTCTTTCTGTGGTCTCCTTGGAGCTCTATTGCGTTGTCCTTGTAGGTTCCGCCGCAAGCAAGTCTGTTTTTCAGATCTTTTGCGATCTGCTTGATGGCGATTCCACCCTCAAAACCTGTAACAACAGTTACAATCTTTCCGTATCTCTTCCTGTCTGTTGTTATCTTTATCTTCTGCGAACTCTTTTCAATCTGCTCGCATACACAGGCCTGCTCTGGCAGGCCGCATTTTGGACATATCTCCATATTATTTTTGAGTATTACCTGATGAACTTAATTGATTTTTCTTATTTAATTTTTTAGAGTTGTTTAGGGTGAGTATCCTCGAGATCATCTTCCTTATTTCCTTTATTTTTGAACTGCCTGTTTTTGCTGTTCTTGCTTTTACAAGTTCCAACTTTAATTCTTCAAGTTTCTTCTTCTTTTCTCCTTCACTCATGTTTCTTATTTCTTTTGCTTTTAGTGCCATTTTATTATCTTATTTATTTTCTTTTTTTACTTATTTTATTTCTCCCCTTCCTTGTTTTCTCTTTTTCTTTTACTTTCTCTGTTTCTTCTTCAATGTTCTTCTTTATTTTCTCAAGAAATTCTTCATTGACGCTTATACGGTCTGTGAGAATTGCGTCAGGAGAGAGTATACTTACTTTAACACCTACTGTGCCTGGCTTTGTTTGTGCTAGAGCTTGTGCTCTGTCAACAACTTTTGCAGGGTCGCCTGTTTTTTTCAAATATCCTTGTGAGAATCTCCACTGTTTTGCTCTGGAACCAGGAAGTTTCCCGCTAAGCCTTATTTCAGCTCCAAGTGCACCTGCCCCCATTATTCTTTGCAAAGTCCTGTATGAAATAACTTTAAACTTCAATGGGCCCATTCTTTCAATACTTAAAGCAATCTCATCAGCCATTAACTGAGCATCAAATTCAGGTATTCTAATTTCATCTATTTCTATATAAGGATTTTCAAGATTAAATTTATTCTTTAAAACAGAGGTGAGCTCATTTATCTTCTCTCCGCCTCTTCCAATTATAAGCCCTGGTTTACTTGTTGAGATCATTATTTTTTCCCCTACAGGAGAATACTCTATTTTTACCCTGCTTACTTTTCCTTTACCCAAAGATTTCTTTATATATTCACGAATAGAGAATTCGTCTTTCTTAAACCCAATAACATTTTTTTCTTCCATTTTATTTCTTGTTTTTTGTTTTATCCTCTTGTTTGTCCGATTTAGATTTTACAACTATTTTGATATGTGTTCTCTTTTTTCTTACCTGGCCAAATTTTCCCCATGGCCTTGCTCCTATATTTGCAACAGCCTCGGTGATTATGGGATTTTCAATTTCATTATGTATAGCATTTGTAGACGCACTTTTCAAGAGTTTTATGAATCTTTCTGAAGCCTTTTTTGGAAATCTCCCAGACATTAATCCCTTTCCTTTTCTGTGTGGGATCTCTCCTTTCATAGGAACTGATTTTTTAAGAGTTACAACCTGTTCCAGATCTGATATCGCATCCCGTATTTTTTTCCCTTTGATAAATCTGCAAACAGCTGCAGAGTGCTTCGTTGATATTGGAATATTGTAAGCATTCACAATTGCTATTGTCTTTCTTTTTTTCTTTTCCTCCTTCGGTTTCACCTTTTTTTCTGTTTCCTTCTCAGATTTCTTCTCTTCTTTTTTTTCCTTATTTTTATTGAATTCTTTTGTTTCTCTTTTGATTTCCTCTTTTTTAACAGGAGTTTCAACTGACTTTTTTATCAATTTTTTTTCTTTTTTTGTCGGTGCATATTGTTTTTCTGTCATTTTATTTTTATTTCTTTGACTTGTGTTTAGTCCCTTTTGTAGCGCCAACACCAGTTTTTCCGTGTTTGACTCTGGATCTTGTCAGTGCAAACTCTCCAAGAGTATGACCAAGCATTTCTTCTTTTATTTCTACAGGCATGAAATTTTTTCCGTTGTGAATATGCATCTTCATTCCAACCATCTGTGGAACTATTATAATTTCCCTTTGATGTGTTTTTATAGGTTTATTCTTACCGTCTTTTGTCTTTGCTCTGCTTATGAACCTCTCAATTTCGTGGAATTGTCTTAAAACACCCCTTCTTTTCCTTGATTTTAAGTATTTAGCAAATTCCCTTACATCAAGATTTTTTAACTCCTCAAGGCTCTTGCCTCTGTATGTGAATTGTTTTTTCTGATGTTCTATTTCTTTATTTTTTTCTGTTTGTGATTTACTCATTTTATTTTCTCTTTCCTGTTCTTTTTGGCCTTAATAAACCAACCCTCTTCCCAGGCGGAGCATTTCTTTTAGCAACCTTGCTTTTTGGATTTTTGCCACGACCTGAGCCAAAAGGATGATCAATAACATTCATTTTAACAGCAGATGTTCTTGGCCATTGTTTCCCTTTAACTTTTTTAATATGAAATTTTTTCCCAGCCTTTAAAATAACCTTATCCACTCTTCCAGAGCCCGCAACCACTCCAACTATAGCTCTGCAGTTTTGGTTAAATGTCTTTTCTTTTCTCGAAGGCATAAGAACATAAACTTCTTTTCCAACGATTCTGCTAACTGTTCCATAGCTCCCCGCACTTCTTATAAAAACTCCACCATCTCCTGGCTTTGATTCAATGTTGTAAACCTGTGTTTTTATTGGAAGGTCCTTTAGTTTTAAGATATTTCCTTCTTTGACTTTTTTATCTCCAATAATTATTTTTTGTCCTTCAAACATTCCTTTAAATGCAGGAATATAAAAAACCCCCTTTTCTCCTCCGCTTTTGTTTTCATAAACTATTTTTGCTATCGGCGCAGAATGTCCGCCGGAGTTTATCAGCTTGATTAAAGTTCCTTCCCCTTCAAAATTTGCGGGGATTTTTAGTTTCTGCTTAAAAGCTTTTCTTCTGACTCTGTATGTTCCGCTTCCGTGTCCTCGTGCCTGTTGTATTATTCGTTTTCCCATTTTTACATTATCCCTATTTTAGTTGCAACATCAAGCGCAGGAAATTCTTTCTTAAGCCTGACATAAACATTTTTTTTATTATTTTTAACTAAAGTTCTCACTTTCTCAATTTTAACATTAAACAAAGATTCAATCTCTTTCTT
>Ga0307433_1001618_pt1 | contig 11826 bp, 23 predicted proteins | sample SalMarWE160210MG_FD_202166 | JGI IMG/M metagenome (GOLD analysis project Ga0307433, IMG submission 202166) | Salt marsh sediment microbial communities from the Plum Island Ecosystem LTER, Massachusetts, United States - WE1603-210 | ecosystem: Environmental > Aquatic > Marine > Intertidal zone >...
GGAGAATGTTGTCGAGTACCTGGATGCTCACAAGGGATATCGCACCTTTCTGTGGGATTACGCAAAGGTGCGTTACTTCGATTTCGGCGTTGCCCTTGACGAGTATACTTACAAACCGCAGCATAAACATTTTGACGTAGCGCCATAAATGGCCTTGACAAGCGGGCGGGGCCGTTGTAGTTTGTAGGTGGAAAGAAAAGCGAGGTAACGTGCCCTGCGAAGACGTGCAAACTACTTGGAGGCTAGTAAAATGGCAAGGATAGGATCTATTTCAGACATCGCTAAAAAGTGGGCCAGTATAACGCCCATGCATTCCGGCGATTATGAGGAGGGCGTTAAGAATCCACGGAGACCCTGGGCTGCTACAACGGCAGCCGCGGAGGCCTCGTGGGGTAGTGGCGTTGCAAAGGCGGCCTCGGAGGGTCGGTTCAAGGCTGGTGTTCTCAGGGCCGGTGACGAAACGTGGCAACGCAAAACGCTTACTAACGGCGTTGCTCGTTGGGGGCCTGGTGTATCTGCTGCGGAGGGCGACTATTCGAGCGGTTTTGCGCCGTATGTCGATGCAATAGCTTCCTGCTCGCTGCCGCCCAGGTATCCGAGACAGGACCCGAGGAACCTCAACCGCGTAAAGGCGATCGTTGATTGCCTGATAGCGAAGTACAAGTCACGCGGCAGGGGTTAAGAATCACGAATTGAGAATTGAGAATCATGTCCCGGCGATTAGCCGGACATGTCCCGGCGATTAGCCGGACATGTCCCGGCGATTAGCCGGAGGTGATTGGTGGGAATTGAGAATTGAGGTGAAAAAACATTATGAAACAAAGAATAGCAACACTTTACGCGCCGCAGGACCCGGGAGCGGATACGACGCTGCTAGTTGACGTCAAGCCGAGGGACATTATATCGGCAATTGATATCTTCTTCAGGGTCACGAATGTAACCGTTTCGGTGATGCTGGACGCGGTCACTGCGTGCATTCCAAGTATAGAACTAGTTGATGGATCCGATACGATTCTGTCTATTTCGGGAGCTGAACTTCAGGCGATCGACTTCTATGACCGGCTGGTGATGCCTCATCACGAGATAAACTTAACGGTAGGCGGCTACTTCGAGATTGGTCTGACTCACTATTTCGGTCGTTATTTGTGGGATCAGGTTTTCGCCTTGGACCCGACAAAGTTCAAGAATCCACAACTGAAGATACAATTTGTGCAGGCAGCTTGCAATACGAATGGTGACGTTGTCGAAATGGCGGTTTATGCTCATTGCTTTGGCGACGGTGGGCCAACCCCGAGCGCAATGCTTATTAACAGGGAAATCCATCAGCATACGATGCTTGCCACCACACATCAGTATCCGGATCTGCCGACCGATAGGGTCATAAGGAAGATATTGCTTCGCGGTCACAGCGAAGACCATGACCCGATTACCCTGTTTGAGACGATTAAGCTCAGTGCGGACGGCGGTGCGTATATCCCAATCGAGATACACGCAGATATGCTGGAGCGAATGTTGATGCGGAAGTATCCTCGCATTAGTGAGATATATACTATGGACGGCGATGTCACGGCAAAGACCATCCATTCGGCACTGTCTTCGGACCAGGACATCTCGTTATCCTATGACGTGATTGCAGCGGGTGCGTTTGCGGTTCCGACCTGGACGGGTGCCTTGTGTGAGCTGGCCGCGTCCGTAGCCACGGTGGATGCATACGGCGCGAAGGTGTCGGGCCGAATGCCTGGGAATTGTTTTCCCCTTGATTTCGGAGTTCCCGATGATCCGGATAGCTGGCTAAAGGCAGGTGACTTCGGGTCCCTGGAGCTTGATTTGCTAAGTACGGGCGATGCGGACGTCGGCGATGTTACGCATGTCGTTGTCCAGCAAGTACGACCATACTAGGCCGGGAAAAAGACATCCGGCTGAACGCCGGGACGTATAGAGGTTTAGTGTAATGGCAAAGGAAAATGGAATATTGTTGCACCCTGCGCACGCGGAGCTGACAAATGCTAATCGGGTTATACATAAAGGGCCATGTCTGGTAACGGGTTTTTCGGTGACCGGGGATGGTGCTGCGGGGGTAGCGAACATATACGATGGCGAAAATGCCCTGGGCGAACATAAGTGCAGGGTGGCGGTGCTTGACGGCACAACTTTCGAGTGGGATTTAACACACCCCGTGGATTTCGATAAGGGTATTTACATAGACGTCAACGCCGCTACGACCTTTGTGACTGTTTGCTACATTCCTGAAAGTTGGAAGGACTTTGTCTAAGGGGTGGCTGGATTGGCTCAATTTGATCAAACGCGTTGGGTTGGTGTCAAGCCTACGGTCAAGGTCGCGGAGGAGCCCGGCAAGCAAGTTACGATCAATCCCGCCGATACCGAGATATTAGCTGCCAATGACGATAGGACTAGTTTCCTTCTGGTCGTCAGGGCTGCGACTAACGTGTTTGTCAAACTCGGAGCCGGTGCAACCGTGGCGGCTGTTGAGCTCGAGCCCGGCAACGTCTTGTCTTCTGACGATTATACCGGCGCGGTCCACGGTATTGTTGCCGCCGGCAACGGCAGAGTGGATGTCTTTGAGGTGTAAGGATGATTCAACTGTTCACAGGCGGAGTTCCCGCCGCGTTTGATAGTTTGATCGATGATTCCATGGTCGATGCCTTGCACCGGCATTCGGAGTTGAGTGCTTCCGACGGCGCTCCCGATCGCAGCTTGTCTCTCGATGCCGAAGGGAAGGTAAAAGTCACTAACTCGGCATTCCCGCCGTTCTCGGCCGAGCGGACGTCGGTGATTACAAACGATTCGCTCGCCGCCTTTGTTGTCAGGCATAAGACGTCTGGGAACATGGCGGATGGTTTTGGCGTTGCCTTTACATTCAATATTCAAGACCCCGGAACGGACGAGCTGAATGCAATAGCTTCGATAGCGGCGTACAGGGTCGGCGCGGATACGGATGGCGGATTGCAGTTTTTTACCTGGAATGCCGATACCAGGAAGGAAAGGGCGAGGATAGCAAGCGGCGGCGTTTTCAATATAGGCTGCACATCAGGGACCGGTTGGCTCAATGTAAGACAGGCCTCGCCCACGGGGGCTCGACCCGTAGCGAGCCTCGAGCAGGTGGATGTCGACGATACGTTTATCGATTTTGTCGGGACGTCCGCAGCGGACGATAGCAGGAGCATATCGAGCGATGTGACCGAAGACGATGCGAAATTCGGGGCGGTCAAAGTGGAGATAAACGGCGTTACGAAGTGGGTCCGCGTGTATGATGGGCCCAGCTAGTGTGCGTTAAGCCTTATGATTTACACGGCAAACATAACGACTCCTGCGAATACGGCACGGACGATCCCCAGACGGACCGTGCTGAACGTTACCAAAGGCCTAGTCTATAAGGTCGAGTTTTACTTTCCCACCGGCTCGGCCGGTTTGATGGGCGTTGCCGTCCTTGATGGGCTGTACCAGGTGTGGCCGTCTAACGGCGGTGAGTTTTTCCTCGGTGAGCACCAGTTAATTGCCTTCGATGACCTGTACTTGAAGGAGTCGGCGCCGTATGCGTTTGAGGTAATAACATACAATACGGATGAGCTTTACGAGCATTTTGTCTCTGTGAGGGTCGGGCTAGTATCGAGTGACGTATTCCTGGCACGATTCTTGCCGACAAAGGGTGCCGAGTATATGAATGAGCTGAGGACTCGAATGAGGGAGGAGCGAATGGAGCTGGCCAGGCTGCAGGCGGAGGCCAAGACGGGGACGGCACTTGAGACACTCACGGAACCGGCGGCGTTTGACCGGCGTGTGAGCGAAGGCGCGAAGAGCTGAACCGGAAGTACGAAGCGATACGAAGGATGGAATATGGCTATTGGCGTACCGGATTATTTGAGTGAAGCGCGGACACGGTACGGCGCGGGGACCTTTGCGACGGGAGGAACGGTTGTTGTGGCAAACGACACGACGCTGCTGGCAAGCGTTACCGGCAAAGGTATTATTTACGGCGGCTTTATAGGGCTGGAGTATACCGGGACGCAGAGGGATAGCCAGCCGACTCTGTGCTTGCAGCCGGCGGTGTGTGCGTCACTGCCTTTCTCGATGCTCGCCACATACAATATGGCGTCACCTGTGGGCGTACCGTTTGTGATTACGAAGTTTGATGATGTAACCTTTAAGTACTGCGTTTTGATAGCACCCGGTCTTACGTTCGAAGAGGGTTGTGCGTTGAGCTATATAGAGGCCCACGGCGAGACCCCGAGGGTTCTTTACTTTCTTTTATATGCCTTGATATGATTCGAGTGACATTTCGATGTCACTTGCCCTGTAATGGACAAACTCAAGTGGTCGGTACCAATATGACTGAAAGGCGATCGCTCGTGCCTTATTTTTGAGGTGAAAACGATGTTGCAGTGGATTTATATAGCGTGTCACGGGGCGGTGACGATAATCGGGTTGTTCGGATTTTGGGTCAGGCTCGAGCACCGGCTGACTAAGATCGAGACGGATATGAGCTGGCTAAAGGAGAGGTATGTTCTCGATGAAGATGGTTAGACTCTTGATGCTGTTGATATTAATTGCGGCGTATGTTATTCTGGCACTTTGTGATTTGTACGAGGGGCGGTATCGGACGGGATGTGTTTCGATGCTGTTCGCAGTCGTGACGTTTCTCGTATTCTTTTGAGAAAGGGGTATTGATATGAGATTTGGGTCTGATTTTTTCAAAATACTAAATCTTGTGGTTCAGATCATGCGGTTGTTCGCTAAGGTGTTCGGCGACAAAGAGGATAAAGAAGGTGCTGCCGAAAGCGAGCTGAGGTCGGCGTCAAATAACGAGGACGCTTGCTGAGCCGAAGGAGGTTTTACAGTGGTTGATCTGGGGCCTGGTCAAAAACCGATAGTAATGCTCCACTACCCGCATATGATGACGGAGGACACGGAGGTCTGGACGAAGTTTCTCGCGTCCGGATCGTTTGTTATTACGGAGGTCTGGTACGATGTCAGGGTGGGTCAGGCGGCATTTCTGCCGGCTGGGGCATCCGATATGGAAAAACGTATCGCCGCGGGGATCACTCGGAAACGCATAGACGCCGTCGCCTCGGTGTCTGGCGGTCTGTGGGTCGTTGAAGTCAAACCTTACGCGAATATGTACGCCCTTGGCCAGGTTCTGACGTACGTTAGAAAATTTAAGCAAGAGTACGTTACGCCGGAAGTGGTTGTTCCGGTACTCGTCTGCGATGATTACGATGATGACCTGACCGAGGAATTTGACGAGTTCGGGGTTTTGGTCTTAAAAAACGCATGATCTTTTAATAATGTCGCTATGGGTTGTGAAGAGTGAAGTGTGAAGCGTGGAGCATACGTCGCAAAGCATCTCTTGTACTCCGCTTCACACTTCTTATATGATTAATAATATTTAAATGATAGTAGTATTATTATGGCCTGTTAAATTGTTAGCAACTTGCGATTATGTCGCTTTATGTGCAACCTATCTTCGATTCAGCCGCGTTAACGGGGGTGACGATTCCTCACAGGGACATTGCCCCTGTTACTTCTTGACGCTTGCAAAGGGTGTTATACTATGCAGATATGACGATTTCCCCCGTGCGCGCGCGCATGCGGGCGCGCACACACGCGCCCGCGCGAGGCTAAACGCCCGTTAAATAAGAACGTTATGGCGGAATGTCGGGTTACACTAGTCGAAATTGTTAGCAAAATTGTTAGATGTTGCCCCAAACCTAACAATTATTTGGCAGGAATGTCATGTCCCTGTTACTAACTGTCAAGAAGTAACAGGGAATGTAACAGGTTATCCACCGCATTTAACAGGTTTAGTAACAACCTAAGGCGACATTCTCGGATCCGGCTCTCCTTCTGCGTAAATATCGGCGAAAATATTCGTGTAAATATTCTTTGAGAAAATTCAATAATGCCGTTGACGGGGGATCCCCCCCCTGTGTATAACATATTAATACATGACAAAACGAACAGATAGAAGTAAGATGAAACAGTTCACGGCAAGGATACACAAGCAGCACAGCTCGCTTGTAATTACAGTTCCTAAAGGGCTTTGTGATATTTTGGATTTGGTAAAAGGCGATGTGCTTCTTTTTGAGGTGAAAGTTGGAGATGTGGCGGCGATTGTGGGTAAGGCAAATTTAAGAGGTAGCGAAAATGTTGGAGATACAGGAAATTCCGGTCGGGAAGATCGAGGTGGGCGATTATGAGCAGAGGCTTGAGATTAAAAATGAGTCGATTGACGGACTGGCTGCTTCTATTGGCAGGGTTGGCGTGCTCGCACCTCTCATTGTTAGGAAACAAGGTGATTCTTTTTCACTTGTCGCCGGACACAGACGTTTACTGGCGGCGATACGAGTGGGATTATCAACTGTTCCGTGTTTGTTGGAGGATGGCGGTCAAGATTTGGCTGCTGAGAAAGCGTTTGCAGAAAATTTCTTCCGAGAGGATTTGAGCCTGGTCGAACTCGCCTGTGCGTTGAAGGATTGTATCGACGATGATGTGCTGACGGTGCAAGAATTAGCAGCGGGATTCCATCGGAGCGTCCGCTGGGTTCGAGATATGATAGCGATTGTCACCTGGCCTGAGGACGTGCAGCAGGCGGTTCATTTGAAGCAGTTGTCCCTCGCAGCCGCCGCAAATCTGGCACTAGTCAAAGACGCTACCTATCGCGATTATTTATTGGAAACGGCGGTGACGGCCGGTGCAACGGCGCGAGTAACGGCCGCCTGGCTGCAGGGCTGGCGGGAAATGAGGCCGCCGGAGGAAGCCGTAGAAATGGAGCCCGTGAGCAGCGGGGCGGTCTCGAGGCCGGATGTGCCACAGGCACCCTGCTTTCAGTGTAACCGGATTTTTCCAATGGACCAGATGTCGTACGTGCCGTTTTGTGGTGACTGCGTACAGATTATTCGAGAGGCCTCGCGCGCGATGAAACAAGAGTAGAATTTAGGATTTAGAATCACGAAACGTCTCACGCCTTCGCCGGCACACTCTCAAGACTCCCGATGGCCTTTCTTTTGTCATCTTCATTCGGATGCGTATAGATTTGCGTACTGGTGATGTTGCTGTGGCCGAGCAGGTCCTGGACGGTCCGCATATCCGTTACTCGCATTAACTTTGTAGCGAAGGTGTGGCGGAGCATGTGAGGATGTACTGGCCGGCCTAAGGCCTTCCAGCCGGCCTTATTGATAATTCGCTCGATCTGACGGGTAGTGATATGCTTTCCGATTTTCTGTGTGACAAATGCGAAATTATTGATGGCGGAGCCGTGCAGCTCGGGGTATTCAGAGTAAAATTCGTCTATGGCCTTGAACAAGCGACTCGAAACGGGGACGATTCGCTCGGCGTGGTTTTTGGTGATTTCGCGACGCAAAACAAGATTTAGGACGGCCTCATTCCCGAAGGTAAGATCGCGCATTTCGAGTTTTGATACCTCGCCGACCCGTAAGCCCCCCTCGAGCATCAGGCACCCCATCAGGTAGTTGCGGATCCCCTTGCGGAAGGATGTGTGAGGTGCGTTTTTGAGCAGCAGCGCATCCAGTAATTGATGCTGCTCCGTTATATTTAGTGTTTTTGGTGCGCTTGACATTTTGGTTTCTCCGGTATAGAGGTTATTTTGACGTGACCTACAAGACGAGAACCGGCGTAAATGTCATAAACTAGATCCCCGTGATGTTCGATAAAGACGCCCTTGCTTGCTAAATATTTTTTGCAACAGGTAAGAGCCCGCGCTTCGACCTCAACTAACGTGTCGTAGTGGCTTTTATATGTGCGGCAAACTTTGCCCCGCCCAACGTCTATAAGCTCGATTTTCCATCGCTCTTTTGACATGCTTTTTCCTTATTGTAAAGGTTGAGTAATGCGGAGCCGAGTAATAGCCAGTGATTATGTGTTAGGCCCTTAACAATGTCAATCCGCGAAATGTAGAGGACGCGGTCGGAGTACCTGCCGTCTTCATCGCCCTCGCGACAGCGAACTTCGCCATCCTTCACATAAACCAGGCAAGGCGCGTTGTGTTCGCTTGTCCACGCACAGATTGAATCGCTAGCCCGTTGAATAATTTGTTCACTGTTCATGATTTTAGTCCTTTGCGGATTTGGGTGTTTCGCTTATTTTTTCGCAAGCCTCATTGTATAGGTTGAGTAGCGCGGAGCCGATACCATCCCACTTTCTCGCCCGGCAGCCGTTGATTTGTTCGTAGGGTGAAAGTATAAGTTTAGGATCAATTTTGACGATTGCTCTTGAAAGTGGCAAAGCAACGACTTTGCTACCAGAGATCTTGAGGTAACAGAAAGAATTGTGCTTACGAAGATAATTTGTGATCACTTTTTGCGCTTCGGTTTTGATTTGTTCACTGTTCATGATTTTAGTCCTTTGTGGATTTGGGTGTTTCGCTTATTTTTTCGCAAGCCGGATGGTTCGGGTCGAGTTCTATACTCTTGCCTACGTTTAGCGCAGCGTCGTCGAGAGGGTTTATCGACGGCTTAGTGATTTCACCAGTGAGAAAGCTGCCGGTGACGTGAGTCAGACGAATCGTGAAGTCACCCAGGTAGCGATGTTGGATATCGTATTTTTTGCCGATTTTAAAAGATTTCATGGGGTATCCTTCCCTTGGCTGCTGCGCGGTGTATGGTTCCTCTGGTGCTTCGACTGGGTCGCGTTTAGTAGGCTCTGGCTTTGGGGTCAGGTCTTGGGTAACCATATCATGCATCATTTTCATAAAGTTGATAGCCTGAGCGTCGAAATTGTTTTCGCAAAAATTGATACAATCGCAAAAGTGGAACCATTCGTGTGCGTATTCTTCGACCGTCATGGTTTTTAGCTCCTTTCTCAATTTTTAAAGAGTGTCGCAGTGCCAACGACGGAGGTCCCGACTCGACACCACATATAGCGGCCGCCATCGAGGCGTGTAGGAAAAAAGTGGAACTTTTCAAAGGTAACCACCAATTTCTCTCCAAGTTGGCAACTGCGACATTTTCATTTGTCCTTAATGGCATGTTTTATTTGCCACAGCAAAGTTCCTGTTTTCGTATTCCCAGATTTCAGTTTCTTGGTCCATTTTTAGCTCCTTTCGAATGCTAAATTTTAACATTTCTTATGTATTTTAGTACAGCCGGAGCGTTGTCTGCGCTCCAGGGAAAGTTGTTATTCAATATCTAATCCGATAATTTCATGCCAGTCAGATTTGCCGTTTTGGCACGCATAGCAAGCATAGCCGTTATCACCCAACTCCGCGCATTCGCTTTCTTTTTCAACTTGTGGGATAATCTCGCCACAAATCATACATACTTTTTCTTCTTCGTGGTCTATATAACCGTAAACCATTTTCTTATCCTTTCAAATCGACATTTCAATAATCATTATATCGGTAAACCCGACCTCTTGTCAAGAGCAAAACCGACACCTTTTTCCCGACATTAAAAAAAAAGTCGTTGACATGCAACCTTCTTTTTGGTCGCATTCTGTTAGGAAAGCGACCATTTGTGACAAAGCTGACATAATGTCTAAAAAAGTAGGGGTGCTGCCGGCGTCTAAGGCGTCCAGTAAACGCCCCACAGCCGGCATATGCGAAAAGACCCACTCTTTGTACTCATCGGACACCGTTTGTCCTCTGTGTGAAGCGTGAGCTCGTTTTTTAGTGGTCATAAGAACGCCCTTAATAAAATAATTGTGTAAAATGTGAAGAATCCGACACCAACCGCAATCCAAAACCCTGCGTTGATAAAATCCAGTTTGTCCTCTATTACAGGATCGTATTTAAGGTGATGCCTCTTTTGAAAGATGTGATGATACTTTATATGCTCCCACCATCGTCTTTTAAGTTGCAGCTTTTGCTTCAACTGCCAATAGGTCAAAGACTGGTTGCGGATGTAATAATCACCGTTGACGCCGTGGAACGGACCGAGCAAAGGCCGCGGACGCCTGTAGCCTCTCCAGTAAGAATTAGAGTGCCGTGGTGGTTTTACTATGCCGGCGATACGATTCTTATGGTCGACGGCCCATTCCCGCAACCACGGATGTATGTGTTTTCTTGTTTTCTTGTACGTTTTCATGATAAAAAACAACAGTAAATATTTCCCCCCTCTGGTAGTTTTGAGGGGGGAAATATTTATGTAGAAACACTCTTGTCACGTCCGAGCTGCCACAAAATAAGTGACGGGGTTGTCTTTACCCCGGCACGTTTTTGTGCTCGGACGTGACCTCCTTATTGCGGTTGTGCGTGCTGACGGTATTAGGATATCGGTCGGGTTAACTGATGTTCTCATAAGTAGATTCCCCTTTTTTTTCCTTGTAGACTATCTTCCTCCGCTTTCTTTGAATCCAAAACCTTCTTTAACGTCCTTGTCCCAAGGTCTTAAAGAAAGTTTTGGTCGGGCTGTGACAGAACTCGGAAGCCGCCAGCCCCCCGCACAGCCCGAAAGCGGCGATAGCGGAGGGCAGGGACCCGCCTTGCGGGAAAGCGGCCCCGCAGGGAGCGCAGCGACCGAGGGTGCCGCCCCGGAGCGGAATTGGGCCAGAAAAACCGCCAAAAGAGCGGACCCGCGGGGGACACGTTTTTTGGCCCCCGCGGGAGAAAAAAGAGAGGCCCTGCCGAACGGCCGCCAAGCGACCCGCCTTGCGGGGCGCGCAGGCTAGCGAGGGACGGATGTCGTTTCCGGCCCGAAGCGCCCGTAATAATGATAATAATGAGAAAACCACCCGTAGTCGTGCGCGCCGTTGTTTGGGCGGAGGGTGGGCTTTGGTAGAAACGGAAAAGACATAAGAATCGCGCGCCGCCGAAGATCTAGCGAATTGGTACGCGCTGTCTCGCCGAAGATGTGGCCTTTCGCCGCGTTCAATGTGGCTTTTCGCCGCGTTCAATGTGGTTTTTCGCCGCGTTCAATGTAGCTTTGTGTTGGTTTTTTTTTTGGAAGGGCTATACTATCGCCGAGAAAGTGCCTTTTTGTGATCTTTCCCGTGCCTTTTTTTGCCTTTTTCCGTGTCGCTCGTTTTGCAGATTAGAAGTTTTAAAAAGTGCGCGAAAAAAGTTAAAATGGTGACGTTCGATGATTATTTACAAGATAGAAGAAATCGTTGGCTATGACCTTGGCTTCTCTGCAGAACCCCTCTATGCGGATCTTTCTGCATCGGAAACCCCGTATTTCCCGGCGGTTCTTATTGCCAACGTGCCGGAGGAGATCACCAGGGCTTATGGACGGTACCTTCAGCGCGTTGCGCTCTATACGTGGGGAATGCGAGATGACCCGAGACGCTGGAACCCCCAGCAGAAGAATCCGGTGTACTTTTTTATTAGTCGCCACGTGTGGAATTTGAGGAGCTGGCCACAGGGCGTAATGTACCCGGTCGCAGCGTCCACGCGGTTTTGGGATGGCGTAATGTGTGTATGGAGGACGGGCATGGCGTTTCCGGAAAAGACTAAGCGTCTGCAGCGGGATGGCCCCTACTTCTTGAGGTATAAGGAGAGGGTGTGGTTTGGTGAGGTAGCAACAAAGGCGCCGTATACGGGCAAGGCAATTACCATTACAAGGGCGGCGGAAATACCGATATTGTTCGAGAAGCGTGGCAAAACGCCCGGATCCGTGAATTATTGGTCGTTTGGGATGTCGTGGCTGGAGAATGTTGTCGAGTACCTGGATGCTCACAAGGGATATCGCACCTTTCTGTGGGATTACGCAAAGGTGCGTTACTTCGATTTCGGCGTTGCCCTTGACGAGTATACTTACAAACCGCAGCATAAATATTTTGACGTAGCGCCATAAATGGCCTTGACAAGCGGGCGGGGCCGTTGTAGTTTGTAGGTGGAAAGAAAAGCGAGGTAAC
>Ga0307433_1001623_pt1 | contig 11802 bp, 8 predicted proteins | sample SalMarWE160210MG_FD_202166 | JGI IMG/M metagenome (GOLD analysis project Ga0307433, IMG submission 202166) | Salt marsh sediment microbial communities from the Plum Island Ecosystem LTER, Massachusetts, United States - WE1603-210 | ecosystem: Environmental > Aquatic > Marine > Intertidal zone >...
GCCGATTATGTACTCTTGGAAATGGATGTTTTCCAGGTTTTCTTGGGTTATGTGTCCCCGTTTTAGCATGTCCTCTGCCTTCTCATGAAACGCCTTAGGCGATTCTACCAGAAAGTAGCCTTTCCCACCCATCGCCCCAGGAAACTTTGCGATAACCAGCCCATCAATGTCCGCTGGGTCATGGAAGATTCTTGGTAGCCTTAATCCCGCTTTCCGCAGCCACTCTCTCTGTTTGTCCCTATCCGTTTCCCAGTGCAGAAGCTCTCTGTTGCCGAACAGGGGCACATGTAGCTGGTCAATCATCTCTTCTGTTCCCACGTAGGCGTTGAAGGAGCCGTGCGGAACCAAAATCGCGTTCGCTTGCCTCAGTTTCTGCTGAATATCTTCATGAAGCAGGTCTGTGTATTCTTTGATGGGTATAATCTGGTCGGCTACAGGAAACCGCTTGTACATGATTTCGTTTTCCTTCTTGCAGACGCATACTGTGTTGAAGCCCTCCTCCTTTGCGCCCTTGAATATGTTGAGTGCAGAGTGGGAGCCGAGCGTGCCAACTGTAATGCGTCGGCGGTCGTATTCTCCCAGAATATTGTTTATTTCGGTTTTCGGTATCACGTGACTATCATCCCAAGCTTGTTTTCTGCAACTGCCCGCTTAATCTCCATTGCAACCCTTCTTCCCGGACCAACCTCCATGCCATACTTGTACTTCATGTACGGAGAGGTGGGTTCCACGCAGGGGCAGCCCGGTATTCTGGGGCTCACATCAAAAATGTAGAACTCCAAATTCTTGTTCACGGCTCCCTGCAGCGCAAACAAACCGATTATTCCGGGCGGGTACTCCTTTTTGCAGGTTTCAACAAATTTTTCTCCGGCGTCCAGTATCTTTTCTATCTGGGATTCTCGCATGGTTGCGCCCATGTGCCCTATCTCCACGTTCTGTGTTGAAATCTTTGCTTCGAGTTGTTCGTCGGCGGGCAGGTCTAGGACGCCGTCTAGGCTTGTTTGGATTCTTCTGTCGAAGCCAAGAAGGTCTATTTCGTCGGTTATTGGGGACCAGAAGTAGTTGGCGTTGAATTTGGCTCCGACAACATATTCTTCGATTGTTGCCTCCTCTAGGTCTTTCCTGTCAATTATTCCCTTTTTTATCCGCTCTTCAGCTCGTCTATTAAACTCCTCTGAAGAAGAAGCGTAAAAGAAGGCGCGCTCTATGCTTCTTGTTTTCTCGGGAACCTTCACTATCGCCAGTCTGTCTATCTCTTCTGGTGACTTGAAGATTTTGGGCAGGTTTAATCCAGCTTTTTTGATTAGGTAATACTGGTTTCTGGGAACGTTTCTTTCTTCGCTTCTAAGCATGAAACGGTTTCCTAAGAGCGGAACCTCTAGGTTCTGTTCGATGTTGTCGTAGCCGACGTAAACTGAGAAGGACCTGTTGGGCACGAATATGGTGTTCAGTTCCCGCAGCTTGGCTTGGTTCTCCTCCTTAACCATGTCAGCGAATTTGTCCAGCAGCAGAACATGGTCGAAAAGGTTTCTGTAATGTTTTGTGTAAGTTTTTTCTCTTCCCTTCTGGCAGACAATAACCGTCTCGAATCCTTCCTGCTTGGCGCCGTGACCCATCTCCAAGGCAGAGTGGGAGCCCAGCACTCCAATCGTGACTTTTTTGGGGTCGTAACCCGCAACTATTTCCTGAATTCTTTCACGCTTCATTCCTGTTCACCTAACCACTTGATTGGATACAGCGGATGCTACTATAACCTTCGCAGTTCAAGTATTTTACTTTTGAATAACCGTTTGATGCAATGAATCGAAGACAAAACAGAGCCGACATTACGCAACGGAATCTGTAACAATTTGGTTGAAGGGTAACGAAACGCATAAATTGTGTTTTCTCTTTGTAAGTTGACTGTCGGGAGGTAGCTCAGCTTGGTAGAGCTTCCGAGCCAGCCTAACAACATGTCTGGGCTGACGGAGACGCTGTAGACGCCTACCAGCATGGTGGGCATCATTTAGCCTATCAAGCGTACAGACACCGGATTGTCGCAGGTTCAAATCCCGCCCTCCCGACCACAACGCCCTCTTCTGGAGAGTCTGGCAAGAAAGCCAGAACTGGCGCAGACAAAACCGCATATTAGGAGCCTAATAACAGAACATTGTTGAAAACAATATTTTTCAGAAAAACCAAGCAATAACAGAATCAAGTTTCTACTTGACTATGCTCCTAAGATGAGTAGCCAGATGTTTAGGTAGATTATTGCGCCGACTGAGGAAATCAGGGTTAGCGAGGCTATGGTTTCCTTGTAGAAGTTGTATCTTTGGCTGAGAACCGACAACGAAACGGCTACGGGCATCCCGTGCATGAGCACCAGCACCGAATGCTCCATGGAGGGCAGATTGAACAGCATCAAAATTGCCAGAGCCAAGATGGGCAAGAAAACTATCCGCAGGAGGCTTAACCCAAAAGCCTTCTTCAAGTTAACATACTCTTTTCCGTACAGAAAAGCCCCCAACATAAAAACAGCCACCGCAGACGTGGTGCCCCCCAGCATATGCAGAAAGGCGGCTGCCGGAGAAGGAACCTCCAACCCAACAACCGAAACCAAGATGCCCAACAAAATCGAGATAATCAAAGGATTCCGTGAAAGCCCTTTAGCAACCTGCTTCAGCCCCTCCATCTTCGGAGACTCCCCAAGCCGATAAAACTCAAGCACAGTAATTGAGACTGCTATCGCCGCGATTCCTATGGTAGCCGCTGCTAAGGTGGCTAGCTGCTCGCTCTGTCCTGCGGGGAAGGCGAAGGTTATGAAGGGGATGCCGAAGAAGGCTAGGCTGCCGAAAACAGTGCTTAACGTGATCAGATAAAGCGTGTTCTTGGAGAACCTGAAGATAGCATAGAGCAGAACGTAAATCGCCACCACCACAAATATTGGAATTATCCCCGCAAAAATGAACGAAAGCGTCTCTGCAACAAAGCTTGTTTCCGCCAAATCAACGAAGAATAGGGCAGGCAAAGCAAAAAAGTACACGTACGCGCTGAGCACCCGCTCGTCCCCCTGCTTCAAGATTCCGACCTTTCTTGAAAGGAACCCTGTGACAATCAAGAAGAGAATAGGAATCGATGTCCCTATCAGCACATCAGTCATACTTGTTCCTCACGTCTACTTATTTTCCTCAGAAGATAAATGTTGCAATAGTTTTGTTTTGGAGAAAAACAGATAACCAACCGACTTACTAAAATAGCGCGGGGAAAAACTAATGGTCAGCTTCAAGCAAGCCCTCCAGATACTGGAAGAGAAGGGAAAACTCAAGCGAGTACCAGACAAAACTTCTCTAGATGAGATTCCTGAAATGATAAGAAAAGCCGAGAATGCTCTGCTCTTCGAGAACACGGGAACAGAGTACCCGGTTGCCTCGAACATCTGCACAAGAGACAACTTCTGCGCCATATTCGGCATGGACTGGAAACAGATACAGGAGAAACTTATCGAAGCCCTAGACACCCCAATAAAACCCGTAACAGTAGACGAGAACCCCTTCGAGGAAGCCGAACTGGACCTCGGAAAACTGCCCATCCTAAAATATTACCGCTCCGACCCCGGACCCTACATCACCTCCGGAGTCTTCGTCACAGAATGCGAAAAACGCAACCTCTCCTACCACCGAATACTCGTTAAAACCAAAAACACGGGCACAACAAGAATCTGCCACCGCCACACATGGGAATGCTACACCAAAAACAACAAGAACATCGACGTGGCAATCTGCATCGGAATGGACCCCGCCCTCCTATTCGCTGGAGCCATCTCCACCAAGGAACCCATGGACGAAACCGAAATCGCAGGCGGCTTCTACGGCAAACCAATAAAAATGGTGAAACTAGAAAACGGAATCTCCGTGCCAGCCGACACAGAACTGGTATTACTCGGAAAACTCACCTCAGAAGAGGGAGAAGAAGGACCGTTTGTGGATATTACGGGCACATATGACCTAATCAGACAGCAACCAATCGTTAAGATAACTAAGATACTGAGGCAAAAAGAGAATCCAACATATTATGCGCTTATCCCCGGAAGGGGCGAACACTCGTTCCTGATGGGCTTCGGAAAGCTGCCGCTCATCTACAAAGAACTCAGAAAGGTCTGCAACATCAAAAACTTAGCCTTCACCGACGGCGGAATCAACTGGCTCGGCTGCTCAGTATGCATAAAGAAGAGAAGCGACGAAGAACCCAAAAAGATAATCGAAACCGCTCTCGACGCACACAAGAGCCTCAAACACGTTTTCGTGTTCGACGAAGACATAAACCTCTCCGAACCACAAGACATCCTGTGGGCATTAACCACCAGATTCCAAGCCGACAAAAACCTGTACACCTATCCAGACTCTCCTGGATCCAGCTTAGACCCCAGCTCCGAACCCGGCGAAGACAGAAGAAAAACATGCAAAGCAGGATTCGACTGCACAATCCCGCTATCCAAGGACAGAAAGGATTTCGAGAGAGTCCTTTGAGAAACGCAAGCACATTCGGCTAAGAAAAACTGGGAATCAACGAAGCACGCCACTGCTTCAATCCATTATATTCTCTAGCCGTTCTTTCAGAATTTCGCTGACCAACTTGGCTTTCACTCGTCCCCTAGCCTTCTTCATGACGATGCCCATTAACGGTCCAAAGGCGCCCTTCCCCCGCAGCTCGACAAACTCCGAGTTCTTCTCTATCACATCATCAACCAAATCCTCAAGCTCCCTCCTCGAAATCATCCCCAGCCCCAGACTCTTAAGAGCCTCCTTGGCGCTAGCCTCTTCGTGACCTGCAAGCCAACTTAAAATCTCGGGAACACTTTCCTTCGCCGTCTTTCCTGCGTCGATTAGCCCAAACATTCCTCTGAACTGCTCATCAGTAACGGCATCAACGTTTACTCCATCCCGCCTCAGCGCCTTCAACGTCTCCGTCAACGTAACCGCAATAACAGTCGAAGAAACCTTCGTCTCCCCAGCCAAACACTCGAACAGGTCAAGATATTCGGAATCCAAAATCTGCTTGGCAAGCTTCTGGTTCAGCTTATAATCTTTCATCAGTCGCTTCATCAGCTGCTCAGGCAACTCGGGAAGACGGCTACCCAACTCATCAACATATTCTTTGGTCACCTGAATCGGCGGCACATCGGTCTCAGGATACATCCGAGCCGCCCCCGGTCTAGGACGCATATACACTGTGGTTCCATCAGGATTCGCCGCCCGCGTCTCCTCGGGAACACCCCTCAACGCTACTCTAGCCCGCTCAACCACCGCCTTCAGGGCATCGTTTGCGTTTTCTGGCTTGTCCGCCACGAAGACCACGGCATCCATCGGTTCCCTCTTCAGAAGTTTGGCGAGCTGGTTCAGTTCTTCTTCGGTTACTCCGTAGGCTGGCATCTCATCCGTGTGGAATATGCCTCCAACCCTTCCCCAGAAACGTGCAATCCCCGCCAACTCAGACCCAAACCTCATGCCCTCTGCAAGCTCTCTTTTGAGAAGCCCAGCAAATCCACGCATCCTAACCGCCAAGACAGGCTTGTTCTGTTCAATCGCCTTCGCAAGGACTTTACATTTTGTATTTCTGAAAACTGTGGTGACATCAACAAACTCTTCGGCTAAATCAGCCTCCTTTACTCCCCGCTTCTTCAGCTCCTCTCTTAACTCTAGAAGAGTTAGTTGGCGTTGAACCTCATTCTCGACTACTTTGGAGACCAACTCCAGCTCCTGAACGCCCTTAATCTCAATCAACGCCCCGTCACGTATGGAAACGTTCACGTCCTGCCGGATGGTCCCCAAACCCCGCCTAACCCTGCGGGTTGCCCTCAAGATTCTGCCAATAGCAAAAGCGGTCTCCCTTGCCTCCTCTGGAGAATATATGACCGGGGCAGTGGTGACTTCGATGAGGGGTATTCCGAGGCGGTCGATGCGGTAGCGGATAAGCTGCCCATCTTTTCCCGTTTTTCTAGCCGCATCCTCCTCGAGACTCACCTGCTGAATGGGCACTTTCTTTCCTTTGATGTCGATTTCGCCGTTTAACGCTACAACACATGTTCTCTGGAAGCCTGTTGTGTTTGAGCCGTCTATGACTGTCTTGCGCATAACATGAATCTCATCCACCGGCTCAGCCTCCATCATAAGCGATGCCACTAGACAGATTTCCACAGCCTCTCTGTTCAGGTCGTGGGGAGGCTCCTCATCCATCTCCACAAGACACACCGATTCGCTGTTTGCCTCATACAGAATCCGCGTTTCCTTATGAAACTCGAAAAGAGCCGCAGAATCAACCTGACCCAACTCGCTCTGGGTAGGCCTCAATCTTCTGATAAAAGTGAACTCGGGTTCTCCCTTGAACAGTTTGGGTTCGCAGGAACAGAAAAGCTTCTCTCGCGTGTCCAGCTGCTGATGAATCTCCAGCCCTGCCTTCAAACCAATCTTCGAATATTTAGTGCTCATACCATTCTTCCTCAGATTCCTGTTTCCTCGTAGAGTGTTCGGGATGAAATTTCGTTGGCTATGTTCTCCTTGAGTAGCCTCTTCGCCTCTTCAGTTTTGGTTGTTTGACCGAGAACCCACCTGAGCTTCACATACGCTGTTTCAGGAAGCATATCGTCGAGGGAGAGAACACCAATAGCTAACAGGTCTCTGCCCTGATCGTAAACATTCATGTTTAACCTTCCCCATATACACTGGGAAGTCATGCAGACAATCACATCTTTTTCGATGGCGCTTCGGATGGAGGAAAACAGGTAATCTCCCACATGGCCCAGCCCTGTCCCCTCGAAGACGATTCCCCTGTAGCCCCTCTCGACATACCAATCAATCACCTCTGGGTTCAGGTCGGGATGAGCCTTGACAAGAGCCACCTTCTCCTCAAAATCTGGTTTCAAGTTTAGTTTACGCGAAACATCCCGTTTACTGTAACTTTCCGTCAACATCCTAAACTTATCGTCTTCCAGTCTAGCCAGAGGCGAAGCGTTTACAGACTTGAATGTGTCTCTGCGGCTCGTGTGACACTTCCTCGCCTTGGTTCCCCTGTGAAACACTATGGACGTGTCCGAAACCGTCTCATGCATTGCAATCACAACCTCCGCGAAGGGAGCAGCGGCAGCCGCTTCTACGGCGCCAACCAAGTTGGTTGCAGCGTCTGAACTGGGGCGGTCCGCCGACCTCTGGGAAGCAACCATCACCACGGGCACTGGCAGGTCTTGGAGAGCAAAACTTAGTGCTGCGGCAGTGTATCCTAGGGTGTCGGTTCCGTGAGCCACCACAACGCCTGCTGCACCGTTTCTGATGTGTTTGGCAACGGTTTTCGCGGTTTCGACCCAGTGTTTGGCGGTGATGTTTTCGCTGAAGATGCTGAACAATATCTCGGTGTCTATAACGGCTATGTCTGAGAGTTCGGGAACCACGCTGTAGAGGTCGCTGGCAGAAAGAGCAGAGCGTACGCCTCCGGTTCTGTAGTCAACTCGGCTGGCTATGGTTCCTCCGGTGCTCACAATAGCTACCTTCGGCAATCCTTTCTTGTGTTCTGGAAGCGGCGGCGGAGTGAAGGCTGGTTTAACGCCCTCTCCCACCTTCTCTATCTGTGCTGTGGAATCTATGCGGACTCCCACATTGTAGCCGCTCTTCAGCTTCAGTATGATGTGCTCTTCGTCCCCAAACTCTGATCTGGGAATAAGGATGCCCTCCCAGATTTCCCCGTTTTTGTTTATGCGGATCACATCGCCGATTTCGGCTCCCGCCTTCTTCAAAAACTTTAACGCTTGCCCCCTGTAACCCGGAAACTCGTCACTCAAACCCGTCTTCTCCTCTGTCTATCACTTCAGATACACTTACTGAAAACATCTTTCCTTACTTCTACCAGTTTATTAAAAGCTTTAGCTGAGCCGCTTGGAAACGTATGGTCCATCATAGCCGTAGCCGAACCGTTTGTAGTACTCTTTCGTTCCCAAAGCGCTTGTAACCACCATCTTTGTCCGATTATAGTCTTCCACGGCGGCTCGCTCAGCCTCAGACAAAAGAACAGCTCCATAGCCTCTATGCTGCCACGCCCCAGACAGATGTTTCCCAACCGGAACCAAGGGACCGTAAACTCGTAGTTCACGAATTATCGCTGCCTTTTCGGCGGCTATTTCGGGTCTGCTTGCCATTGCTGATGGAACACGCAATCTTACATAACCGACCAAAACATCGTTAACCGGGTCCTCAGCGGAGATGAACAGTTCCTTTCCGCCCGAAGCCTCTTCTGTAGCTGTTCTGACTTCGATTTTGTCTGGGTCAGGCTTCACCTTGTCCTTCAGCCACCTGTGCCCCACTTCCCGGCATCTTATACATCGGCATCGCATTCCCTCCGCCTCCAGTTTCGCTAAAGCAATTTGCCGGAGGTTGCTCAGTTTCACTCCCGCCTCAATCAGGTCGGCTGGGATGTCCCTTTGAACCCTCATGATTCTGACCCATGGAGGAACAAACTTCTTCACTTCCGCGATTAGCTGAGCCGCCTCATCTGACGTGTAGGGACGGTATTCGCCATTCTTCCACCAATCGTAGACTTTTGTTCCCTTGATGACCAAGCAGGGATAAATTTTGATCATGTCCGGCTTAAACCTAGAATCAGTAAAGATTTCCCAGAATCCTTTCAGGTCACGTTCGAAGCTTGACCCGGGCAAACCGGGCATAAGATGGTAAACCACCTTTAACCCCGCGTCCTTCATTATGCGGGTGGCTTCTACGACATCCTGTACTCTGTGACCCCTGTTAACCGTCACGTAAATGTCGTCGTAAACGTTCTGGACCCCCACCTCCACTCGGGTTACGCCCATGGAAAGCATCCTGTCAACATGCTCCTCTTTCGCCCAGTCTGGTCTGGTCTCCACGGTGATTCCGACGTTGCGTATTCTGCTGGTCTCCGCCACCTTTTTCGCCTCATCCAGACTTTGCGACTTGGTTTCTGTTATGGCGTCCAAGCATTGTTTAACGAAATCTTCCTGATATTCCGGGGGCGTGCTGGGGAAGGTTCCGCCCATGATGATTAGTTCCACCTTGTCGACCTTGTGTCCTATAGCCTCCAGCTGCTCGATGCGGCTTCTAACCTGAGCGTAAGGATTGTAACTGTTTTGTGCCCCCCTCAGGGCAGCGGGTTCGTGGCCAGTGTAGCTTTGGGGAACACCCTCGGTTGGTCCGCCGGGACAGTAGGCGCAGGGCTCCTCTTTGGGGCAAGGCGAAGGTTTCGTCATTACGGCAACCACAGTTACGCCAGAGATGGTGCGGACACTTTTTCTTCGGAGGATTGGAAGCAGTTTATTGCTTTCTTCAGGTGTAAGGTGACGTATTATCTCTGAGTTGGATGGAACCTTCCCTAAACCGTGTTTTCCGGCAGTCTTCATCTTAACGGAATCTACGTCCCTTTTTGTGGGGCGGGGAATCTCCATTAGTTGCTGAATGATGTCTCGATAGGCGTCTCTGCTCATCAGTTTCATCTACAATATGTGTGTAAACTGTTTCAGATAAAAAGGGTGGTTAATTGACAAAAAAATGCTTTTTGAAGATTTTTGTCTTCGGTTCTAAAGAAGACAAGAAAGCCTCGGTGTGCCCTTTGGGCTCCAAGTGGCTGGTTACATTGAACCTAGCATTCTTGAGCCGCACTTGGGGCATGTCATGCTGGTGCATGGTGTTCCGCGGGCATGTGCCGCCGTGTATCCGCACTTTGGGCATACGCAGGATGATGGTCCGCCGATGCCCTGTCTTTGTCCGCCTCTTCCTTGTCCCATCCCTCTTCCTCTTCCCATTCCTTTACCACTCATTTTACATTCTCCTTCTGTCTGATTTGCTGGTTTGGTTATTCTCTGCGTGGTTTTTAGGTTTTTTGGGTACAATCACATAATAGCCAGTTGTTGAAGCCTGATTTTTTAGATGTGCCCGGTTCTATCCATTATTTCATGATACCACTTGGGCATAGAATACTGTTTTGCCACGTAATCAGGCTGATACGCTTTGATGTCAATAACTGGTGTGCCATCAAACAGGTCGATTCCGGCAACTGAAAGTTGTCTTTTGTCTATTTTGTGCAGGCGTACAAGGGTGAGTCCAATGGGGTTTGGGCGGGTGGGAGAATCCAAGGCAAAAACGCCTAAGGTGGGAAGCTCTTCAAGCCTGAAGCCTCTTCGTGTGGCTCGTCTGGGTTTAACTTTCAGGAAACCGATCTGGTCAGGTCTCAGCTTATTCAAGTAAGATATGATGAACAGGTGAGTGTAGCCCTCTAGATCTTCCAGCGCCTCTTCAAACTCGGGAAATATCTCCACAACCGCCTCAACTTCCCTGTTTTCTTCTTTTATCTGACTGTCAGAAGCATCCGTGTGAATAACCCCGATAGGCTTTAGAACGATTTCTTCTTTTGAATCAGCCATTCTCAATCATCTCTGAACTGATTTTGGCTCGCCTTCATATAACAGTAATTGATGGCATGGCAAATATGAAAGATACATTAAACTGTTGTTTTACTTAGTATCAGAAGGAGCCGCAAACAATGAAACTACACCTTGATTGTATACCGTGCTTCCAGAAGCAAGCACTGCAGGCTGTGCGTTTCGTAAGTGATGATGAGAAACTTCAGGAGAGAGTGCTGAGGGCGGTTGCGAAAAAGCTTCTGGAGTCTAATTGGGACTCAACCCCACCCGAGTTAGCCCATAAAGTCCACAGCATAGTGAGGCGGATTACAAAAGAAAAAGACCCCTATAAGGGGGTTAAGAGTGAAAGCAACGATCTAGTTTTGAAACTCTACCCTGAGTTTAGAGAGAAGGTTAAGGAGAGTAGGGATCCTCTCAGAACAGCGGTTAGGCTTGCAATAGCAGGAAACATCATAGACTTTGGGGTGCCACAGGAATTTAACCTAGAAGAGACAGTCAGAGACGTCTTGAAAAAAGGGTTTGCCATTGACGATTATGAGAAGCTCAAAGAGAAACTGAAAGACGCCGAGACGCTTCTCTTTTTTGTTGACAACGCTGGAGAGATAGTGTTAGATAAACTTCTTGTAGAAACCATTCTTGAAACAAAGAAGCTTGAAAAAATAGATTTTGTGGTAAAGGGGGGACCAATCATTAACGATGCAACTTTGGAGGATGCAGTTTACATTGGTCTCGACAGGTTACCGAACAGCGAATTTTTGGCTTTAGGCAACGGTGAGGCGGGGACGGGTCCAGACAGAAGCTCCAAAACGGTGAAGAGGTGGATAGAGGAGCATGACCTTGTCGTTTCTAAGGGTCAGGGAAACTACGAGGGCTTAAGCGAACATAATGGTTTATTCTTTATGCTTATGGCTAAATGCCCCGTCATCGCATCAGACATAGGTGTCAACGTGGGAGACATCATTCTGGAATACAAACAATAAATGTTGCAAAAGGTTAGGGATAGTTTATTCCCGCTTTCTTTTGGCTAACCAAAAAGGACACGCTTTTACAATCCAAGTTCAGCGTCTGTGCATACCGCAATATAGCCGTTCAGCCGCTGATCTGTATCCAAATCGGAAATTTTCAGCCGTGCCCTCTTGAGAAGATTGACGAAATTTTCTTGTGTGAACTTCTTTTTCAGTCCCGTTATGGCAAATAGGGCTTGGGGTTTGCCTATTCGCTTCATTTCTGTGACGGTTTTAAATGGGTTGGGCATGTTTTGCAGCAGAGTTATTGCAAAAATTTTATCGAAGGTGCGGTCAGGGAAGGGCATGTTGTCTGCGTCTGCGCGAACTAGAGCTATATTGGACAGGTCTTTGGTGCGCTTCTTTGCTTCACGAAGAGCCTCT
>Ga0307433_1001627_pt1 | contig 11784 bp, 9 predicted proteins | sample SalMarWE160210MG_FD_202166 | JGI IMG/M metagenome (GOLD analysis project Ga0307433, IMG submission 202166) | Salt marsh sediment microbial communities from the Plum Island Ecosystem LTER, Massachusetts, United States - WE1603-210 | ecosystem: Environmental > Aquatic > Marine > Intertidal zone >...
AAATTTTTTTGAGAATTTCTCGTGGTGCATCATACAATTTCCCTCCTAATCGCCCTATTCTGCACGCATCATGATAAGTCACTACTACTTCATCTTCTTGGGGAAATCGTACATTGTTAAGAATATTTTCTCTCAGAAAGTATTCAGAAAAATGAAGAACTTCAAAATCAAAATCCTTTATAACTTTCGGGTAATCAATCTTCCAGGTTCTATATCCTTCAGCACAGCTTACAATAATAGTTTTTACTCCTGCTTTCCTATAAAGATCTACATTATATTCTGCTAACTTTTTGAATGTTTCTGTATCCCCTTTTGCCCATAATATATCATGGCCACAACATTTTTCATCTAAAACTACCGGCGCAATATTCGCGCCATTTAGTAAACTAATAACTGTAATCGCAGTGTCGGTATATTTCACATTAAAATCATAAAGTATATCATCCATAAGTGGTAAGCAACCTACAAAGTACGCAACTTCACCTGAAGTTGACGTTTTCAGTCTTTTTTCTTTAAGAAAGGCTAGTTTGTTTGGAGGGAGCGGATTTTCAGCCATTATCTGAGATATTAATGGAAAAACGCCGTTATGGGTTTCACATGCCACTAATTTATCGATCTGAGAATTTTCTTGACCATAAATCTTTCTAAGTTCTAAAATTAATTCTGGAATTCTTACTCCAACATTATCTGAAGTCATAGGGCAATAAACTGAACATTGACCGCAAGTTAAACACTCCCATATATTGTTATTCTCTAAAGCTTCTTTAATACTGAGATAAGAGATATCGTTTATTAAATTACGTGGAGAAAATACTCCTAGATGTGAAATAGGACAAACTGTCACACATCGATTGCAGTTATAACAATAATTAGCCGAGGTTTTCACTTTTTCAATTAATTTTAAGATATTGGGGTCTTCACTAGAGTTTTCTTCTTTGATTTTTGATTCTGTCATTATAAATTATTTATTTTATTAAGTCTATTTAGGTATATTATCCATATAATTAAAAATATATGATAATTAATATTAACTAAGGAAAGACAATTCGTTATTTACAATTATAAATAACTTAAGTAAAAGGGATTATGCGTTGTATTTTCAATATATAGATATAGCTAGATTTATTCAAGTTTTTCTCGTTCAAGGTATAATTGGATTTTTCTTCTTGTATATTGCATACAGAATTCTCAAACGAGAAGCAAAAGGGATTAACTTGATTTTAAGTATTTTTTATTTATCAACAACTATAGGTGTTCTCATTAACATTTTATATGCATTCATCTTTGATGAAATCATTGTATATTTCTTGCATTATCTTACATACTTTTTTCTATGCTTATCTCTAATGTTTCTGCTTATTTTTGTGCTTATTTTGTCAAAATCAGAAAATATAATAACTAAAAAAATTCAAGCTTCCCTCCTTATAATATTCAGTATATTGTTATTAATCCTTTTATTAATTCCCGAAGGAATTAAGATCAATGAATTTACCGATTGGAAACCCGAATGGAGTTGGTTGTTTTTAATTTATAGTTTTATCATTTGTAATTCAGTGATTGGACCAACAATTTTCTATTCTTTGAAGTTATATCGGAAATTTGAACATAAAGAACTTAAGAAAAAATGGAAATACTTTTTAATTGGGATTTTTGCTTATTATTTCTTATATTACGGCACTTCCATTTCAAACACATTAGCAGACCCTACTTTTCGATTAGTTTGGTCCTTTTTGTCATTACCTTCTATTATTTTCATATATTTTATCTATTATGGAGTAGTAAAGCAACTTTAAAAAAAATACTTCTAAGTCTTTATTTTTTATTGATAATGTTCCCTTGTTAAGTGCATTTAAATTGATAGAATAAGATATTATTAACAAATATAATTAAAAAAAAAAGTGATAATATTATGACTTTTTACCAGACATCTCCGTTGAATCCAGCACGAATATTAACCATTTATTTTGCTCAAGGATTATTATTTGTATTTTTCATCTTCCTAGCTTATAAAATACTTAAGCGTGATCGTAAGAGGTTAAATTTGATTTTTGGTGGCTTTTACCTCTCTGCAGTGATAGGAACAGCTATCAACTTCATTTATGGACCATTGGATGATCCCAACATTGTTGTAATATTAAATTTTTTTACGAACTTCGGCTACTTTTACGCACCAATTTTTCTCGTCGTTTTTGATTTAATTTTGTTAAAATCTGAAAAAGTAATAAATACCACGAAACAACTACTTGTTTTAATTATCTATGGAATAGCTATGTTTGGAATGTTTGTTTTGCTATTTATTCCAGGATATGGAGTAGACATAAGCGCAACAACAAATTGGTCCCCTGTTTGGAGTCTACCCTTCTTTATTTATGTAATACTCGTTGAAACTATTGGTGCTGTTATACCGATTTATTACTTATCCTTGCAAGTGTACAAGAAGTTTGAAGATGATGTATTGCAAAAAAAGTGGAAATTTTTTATTTATGGATTTAGTGCTCTTGCCATATTTATGTATGGAATATTTATATCAAATACATTAAATAATAGTACATTTCGAGTTATTATGGGATTTATTGGTCTTATATTAGCAATATCCGGAGGATATTTAATGTACTACGGAGTAGGGCGCAGCTTATCCAAATAGAAAAAAAATTTATTTTATTTTTCCTTTATTTTATCATCTGAAATTTTATTTTTCAGAATTCCCATTATTACATATATATTTAAAAAATAGAATCAATAGAATTAATATAATGGACTTTATTTCTTTATTTCTTTAGAAAATACTTCATACAAAGCAATACTAAAATGTTTTTGATGCCAATGTCAGACGAAATTGAACGAGTAAGAGGTATTGGTCCCGTGGCTGCCGTTAATTTATTTAAAGCAGGAGTGAAGTCTATTGAACAGGTTGCTAGCTCGAAACCCGAAGAATTAGCGTGGATTAAAGGTATTGGTGTCAAATCAGCCCGTAAGATAATTGAGAATGCAAATGAACTCTTAAAATTAGAAAAAAATATTCAACAAGTATTAAACGCTATAAAAGAAAACTTTACTAAAAATTGTCCTAAATGTAATGGATTAATGCAGAGTAAATTCATAATTCTTGGACCAGAAAGGCGTTTAAGAGTTAAACAATGCTCTCTCTGTAAATTTTATTTACCCGAATAATCTTTTTACGAGATTATAAAAATTGCTTTGTCTGTGATTTAAAAATTATAAAATTTTCCTTTATCAGCTAATTTGTAAACACCAAAATAATCCCTGCGTTTTTCCTTAACCCATACACTTTGCCATTCTAAATCTTTAGTAAAAAATTGAGATCTGTGCTTCTTTAATGCCTCAAATGCTTTAAAACGGAGTTTTCCAAATCTAACATTAACAATATGCTCTTCTTTTGCTTTTAATGCAGTATGGATTGCATATACATAAAATTCTAAATCTTTTAGTCCTAATTTCTCTACCACTTTAACAGCAATATCATGAGCAGCTTGATGATCTGGATGATCGTTATTATTACTAGGAAGGATAAATCTATCTGCATCTTTAATGATTCTGGTGAGTTTATTGACCGCATCATATATATGATTTTGTAAATCTTGATCGTGATACTTTAAAAAGTAACAATTTTCAGGCTTTATCCCTAACACTTTCGCAGATGCTGCTGCTTCAGCTAACCTTTTTTCAGCTAATTCCTCTTCTGTTATTCTGGTTTCTTCATTATCTTCTAACTCTCCTATCTTCCTTGCCTTTCTATAGCCTGCTCTTCCATCCGTAAGCCAAATAATAGAGACGTCATGTCCTTCTTCCAACCATTTTAAAATAGAACCTCCCGCTCCGAAAACCTCATCATCCGGATGAGGGGCAAACATATATATTTTAATCATTATCCCTCGTTTGTATTCATATAGTTTATCTAATTTATATAAATGTTGGTTATAAATAGTGTAATAGTGTTATACTTTATTCTAAATATCCTATTGCAAAAAAATATTTCTCCTTTATAGTAAAAGATACCTTAATTAAAGCAATCTTTAAAAAATCTTAAAGATATAATCAATAAATAATAATTTGCTTACAGTTTATAATGAATTATTATTCAGTATAATTTAAAACGGATATTATACAAGGTAAAAAATATGACAGAAGAAGTAGAAGTATATCAAAATAAGAAACGCATTATGGCATCATATGGTACTAGAGAAATGTTTGGGCAGTTTATAACAGCAGCTTTCGGCTTTAATGTACTCTTTTTCTATGAAGCCGTTATAGGGCTCCAGGCATGGCTCATTATGATTGCCTTTGCTATTTATAGTTTATGGAACGCCTTCAATGATCCTTTAATTGGTTATATCATGGAAAAAATTAAGTATCGTATGCCGTGGGAGAGAAAATGGGGATATCGTAGAGTTCCATGGATGTTAATAGGTGCAGTACCCTGGCTTTTCACATACTTACTGATTTACATGGTACCAGTAGAATGGTATAGTACAGAGAGTGCATTAGCGGCCAATCAGTTCTCTATTTTCTTTTGGTACCTCTTGACCATTATATTATATGACACGTTACTCACGTTATATGATGTAAATGTTATTTCCATGTACCCAATAAAATTTCCTGGTTCTAATGAACGTCGAGTGGTGCAAGGATTTGGAACTGTTTTAGGCATACTCGGGTTAGTATTAGCTGTTTTATTGCCTGGATTTTTCATTACAGACACTGGTAGTAATGTAGTAATTGCAAATTCATATTTTACGGCTGCACTGTTTGGGATAATAATTGGATTCTTCTTTTTACTATTGATATTGCCCGGGATTTGGGAGGATAAGCGAATAAGAGCGACCTATGCACAAAGAAAAGAAGTTCCGGAAAGTGCTGAAATTGAGTCTTTTTTCAGAGAAAGTAAAAAAGCAATTAAGGATAAAAGGCTGATGCTTAAAATATTATTTTTCTTTGGATATCAAGTAGGAGGCGTCATGCTTCAGAATTCTGGAAGATATATTGTAACTTATATCCTTGGAGGAGGCGAATTAGAATTCATAATTGTTCTTGGATCTATGCTTCTGGGGGCAGCAATATCTATTCCATTATGGGTATATCTTTCTAAGAAAATCGATAATAATAAGAAATTGAGTGTATATGCGGGATTTGCTATGTTTATTACAGTCGTCCCGATGATATTTCTTCCCGATGGATTGATGTTACCTGGAGTGGCAACTGTAATCTGGGCAATTAGCTTATTTACATTTGGAATCGGTGTTGGAGGTCAATGGTTTATGGATCCACCGATGATGGGTGATGTACTTGATGATCATGCTGCAAGAACAGGTAAAAGACAACAATCAATCTATTATGGTTTTCAGGCGATGTTTATCCGATTAGGATATGCGATTATAATAATTGTAATTGCATTAGTCCATATCCTAACTGGTTTTGATGAGGGCATCCCTACCTTAGCTCAATTGATGACCACTCCTAACTGGCAGATTGCCCAATTTGGAATCAGACTTCATTCATCGATCATTCCAGCTATCATCGTTTTTATTACAACCTTAATTTTCTGGAAATACTTCGATTTAACTCCTGATAAAGTGAAAGAAAATAAAAAAAGACTAAAAGAATTAGGATTATAAATAAATTTTAATTTTACTTTTTTTTATCTTATTATTTAATAATTTACCAACATCTATAGATATCTTCATAAGAATAATCCTTGTTATTTATTTTTAAAATTGTAAATAGTATCACAGTATTCATCACCAGCAGCTACAGTTTTTATGATTTTTAGTTGTATATTTTCATTCACAGCCGTTCGGAAATATTCAGCATCGATTTCCATCACTGCTTCGCATAATTCCCTCGATGTATTTTCTAGGCCAAAAGGACATCTATTTCCCTGAATTTGGAATTTTTCATCAGAGAGTTCAACGATTTTGATATCATTTGGATTATAGCTTTTTGAAAAAGCTGTAGCAACCGTTGATAACTTATTATTCTGTAGTTTATTTTTAATTTTTAAACCGAGAGACCGACCTTGTTTCTTGCAAACATCTTTGATTATAGATAAAGCATCCTTGCCGAATTTTTCATAAAAAGCCTTTATTAACATTCCTTGAGCTTCTATTGGGTTTTTTGGCAAAGTTCCCATATGTTTATCGTTCAAATCATTACCTCTATTATTATAATATTCGATAATTGAAATTATTTGGGTTTATATTACCAACGCCAGTAGATATCTTCGGCATGCCCTAACATTTCTTTAATCTGAATCTTCTCACCAGTATCTAACACAACTTCTCCAGAATATAATCCATGTAAGAGTGATGAGTTGAGATAAATTAATCCAAAGTTTAACTTTTCTCTATGAGGAATGATTGGTTTTAATATCATATTAAATCTATTATCATTACTTGTGAATTTCCATGGTTGAGTAGGATCGCGGTCATTTTCATGGTGAAATGTAACTTCATCAATTTTGTGTGCTTTTCCTTCATAAAATACAATGTTTTCCGTATGCGTTGAAAGATCTCCAAATCCATATCCTACATTAAAAGCTACTGGTTTCCCATCTACCAGTCCACATGCCGATCCCCAAAGCCAGTGTGTTTTATATGGCCATATACCTCGCCCCCAATCCATAAGTCCAAACGATGATTCCGGTTCAAAGTTATAGCTCTCCTCACCGAGCTTTATCGTGCCTTTAGCAGGCATGTAGTTAATTTTATGATTGTAATAGAACAGTTTAGGCTTTTTAGAGCCATAACCAGTTACCACCACAGTATTATCCATTTTAGGATTATCTTCTAACGTAATTGAACCATTTATTCCTTTCTCTAAGAAAGTAGAATCATCAATGGTAAGAATTCTTTTATCGCCTTTTTTTTCAATAGTAGCTTTAAATTTATCAGTAGGGAATTCAATATAGCTGTTTTCTAAAGAACTAAGCGGAAGAATTTTAGATTTGGTGAAAAATTTCATTAGAGCCTGTCCATTTCTTTCTTTCTTAGTAAAATCAAGCCATACATAGCTCATCTGCGTTAAATAACCTATATCGCCTATAGTAAGCTGAAACCCAAATTCTTTATTCAGAACGGAATAATGATCCCATTCTTTTATTCGAAAATAGCTTTTTCCTATATTTTCTTTATTGTAGTTTATTATAGGCTTACGAGCCCAACCTCTTTGCACAAGAGATCCATCTTCATTGAACAAATCAGTAGGCTCTGTTATTTCATTCTGTTTTCCCATATTAATCACTATTTTTAGAAAAATATTTTCTATAATTATAATATTTTTAATTTGTTAAATTTTGAAAATTTAAAACTTTTAATTTTAGAAGTTAGAGATTGATTTATATTAATAGCTCTTTGGGAAGAACTTGTTGAAGATCAAGGTATAACTTATTATCAAAACAATAATTGCAAAGATGAGAAATATAATAAGTTCTTTATAATTATGAGAAAAATAGAGAGGGGATGTGACGGTAGATAAGAAAAAATAAATAAGATAACCAATGATGATAATTAAAACCCATTTAGAACCCTTGTTTAATGGTTGTACTTCATCAATTACATATCGATTTTTATCTTTGCCGAATAATTTAATCCGTAATAGAAATATTAGCATTAAGAACAAAAATGTAAAGGGCAAGAGTAAAATAAAACTTATTAACAATTGTATGAATTTCGGATTAAATATATAAATAAACGCAGGTAAAATAACACAAATCGATTGTATGATCATCATTAAAAACAATTTTGCTTTTGCACGTTCTCGAGGGATTATTGGTAAGGTAACTAAAATTGTTCTTCCTGCAATTTCAATATTAAGAAGGTTATACACCAACATACACGAAACAATTAAATTAAAAGCTAAAATTACTAAACAATTAACATACATATCTGCTTTCAAAAGCGTATCTCCGCCTGTAAAAGTTGTATTATAATAAAAGATAAATACAAATGAAAATACAACTGGCATCACAACTGCCATAAATGTTTGCAAATTTCGGGAAGCTAATATTAGGTCTTTTTTGATATATGCTATTACTGGACGTGATACATTAATATGAATCTGGTCCTTTCTTGGATCTAATAAATAAAGAATTGGTCTATATTTAAGAGAAATAATTTTGTCAATTGCTTTTAAGGATTTATTGAAAAAGGAGTATAATAAAAGGAAGAATAATGCAAATCCAATTAGTGTATTGTTAAGAAGCAGGGTGGATACTTCTTGGGTCTGTGTAAAAAAAGTTATGATATAACAAGGATTAAAAGGAAAAGGTATTAAAGTTAATATGAGATTAAGAAGAGGCGAATATCTATAATCAAGAAAACTACTAAGAATTCCACTAATGGAATTTAGGGTCAATTGAATGATTAAAATTGACCCAAAAATTAGTATAGTATAACTAAAAACGTTGAAAAACTGAAAAAGGATGGAACTTCTAGGTTTAAATCCATGGCGATTCATGAATTTTACTAGGCTCTTTCCTAATAATACTAATACAAAGAGAGAAAATAAGGTATTTAGACTTGATAATCCCAAACAAATTAAAAATAAGAGTAAATTCTGGGTTCCAATGAGCATAATAATCGGAAAAGTAAAAATCATTACCAACAAAGTGATATCATAGTTTTGAAATATGGTAATCATTACTAAACTACGCAAACGCTTTTCTGATAAAGGTAAGGTTTTAAACCAGTTAAATATCTCACCTGACATGATATTAATGGAATTAAATATTCCCATTAAAAGAAAATCCGTGATTTGCAACACAAAGTATATCTCAAATATTATACTTTTAATCAAAAAAGTGAACTCAAGTGGTACTGGATTAGCTGTGAAATATTCTTCAATGTTAAAGTATGCGAGAAGTGGGAAAAAAGGTAATATGGCAAAAATTACTGCATTAAATAACTTTTGTGAAATTACCTTTAATTTAAGAGAGTTTTTCCTTCTACTGTACTTTTCGATAACTTTACTGATTGAAGTACCTTGAAATTGCAGTTGTTCTTCTATAATTAATTCATAATTGATTATTTTTCCAATCGAATAAAGATGCATGCGATAGATATAATCTCACTTTAAGAAGACTTTAATTAAGATTTAATTATACTTGTTCCTAAATAATATCTTTTCATTTAAAGTAGATTAAGAATTTTTTTAATTAAAAAGATAAGAAAAGGTTTTATTTAACTTTTTTACAGATTTCCTCTATCTTTTGAGCAGTATGATCTATAATATCATCAGAATGAAGGATACAAGTGTAAAACCGACTTCCTGATACTGAAATAATCTCTTGATCTACTAAAGCTGCCCCCATGTGTTCCATAAACTCTTTCCGTTCTTTAACTTGAGGAGATTGCTTTGGATCTGTTATATCTATACCAAATACACATGAAGTGTGAAAATGTACAGTTGCACCAAAATTATATGAGAACCATGGTAGATTGTATTTTTCGAAAACTTCATTTAATTTTGCAGAAATTTTTGCTGCTGCGTTTCCTGCAATTTCAGTCGCATTTGTTTCTTCCACAAATTTCATTGCCCAATACGCTGCTGCACATGTAAGAGGATTTGCGGCTAATGTCCCCCCACAATATGCTCTCTTTGCGCCTCCTCCTACTCCCGCGGCTACTGTTGCCATTACATCCGCTCGCCCACCTAATGCGGCAGCCGAAGGATATCCATGTCCAACAATCTTTCCAAAAATAGATAAATCAGGAGTGTATCCAAAATAGGCTTGACCACCTCCCATATGCAATCGAAATGCGCATACAACCTCATCAGAAATTAGCAATGTATCGTTTTCATGACATAATTCTTCAACTTCTTTATTAAACTCTGGTCTTACCGGATTCGCACCAGATTCACCTCCCATGGGTTCTATAAGCACTGCAGCAACCTTTTTCTTTTCTTTAAACATCTCTCTTAAAGCTTCAATATCATTGGGGGGAATAGAATCTATATATTTATAAATTTCTTTTGGAATACCATGAGATTCCATTCTTTTCGTCCCAGGTATATGTAAATCATAAAGTAGCTGATCTGACCATCCATGATAACTACCCCCAACTTTTATAACATATTTCTTCCCCGTAAATACACGTGCTACTCGAATAGCCAACATATCTGCTTCTGTTCCACTTTGAAGCCATCTTACATTTTCACAGGAGGGAAAATACTTTTGTAATTGTTCTGCTGCTATATACTCATATTCACTTGTAATTCCGGTGCATGGACCGTAATTTTGAATAACATTTAGAACTTTTTCTGTTAAAGGCTTATAATTATGCCCTAAAATTATGGGCCCTCCACACATTAAATAATCTAATAAAACTACATCATCAATAGTTTCCATATAACAATCATATACTTTTTTACTTGTTAAAGGAAAGGGATAATTAAATGCTAAATTATGTTCAACTCCTCCTGGAATTACCTTTCTTGCTCGCTTGAATGCTTCTTTTGATTTAACATGCCTTTTTTCATATCTTTCAACAATGCCTTTTAATTCTTCTGGTTTGAATTCTCTTAATGGGGAACTTACTATGTTTTTTATCTTAGCAATTTTCTCTTCATAATCCATTGAAAACCATCTTAAAATATCATAATTTCCTTAAGTGATTAAAAGTGATAAGACTAATTAATTTAATTATAGATTAGACTAATGCTGATTTGTAAATATTTTTTTATTGTAATTCAAAAAAGCTTTATTTAGTTTTAGTACATTAATAATAATTATGTCTGATTCAGAAAAATATATTTTAGCAATCGATCATGGGACTCAAGGTCCTAAATCTGCTTTAGTCACCACTCAAGGCAAAGTTGTTGAGTGGGCTTTCCAGGAAGTGCCTCTTTATTTAGAAAAGGGAGGAGGAGCAGAGCAAAATCCTGAAGAATGGTGGAATGCTATTCTAAAGACCGCTAAACAAGTTATTGACAGGGGAAGTGTATCTGTAGATGATATAGTTGGAGTATGTGATACAAGTCAATGGAGTGGTACTGTGGCAGTAGACAAGGCAGGGAATCATTTAATGAACTCAATCATTTGGATGGATACTCGTGGAGCACCATATATGAAGCAATTGCATAAGAGTTTACTCCAAATTTCAGGGTATTCTTTGTTTAAAATGCTAAGCTGGATGAAAAGGACCGCAGGTGGTCCAAGCTTGTCAGGAAAGGATCCAGTAGCGCATATACTATGGATTAAAGAGCATCATCCAGATGTTTACGAAAAAACCTATAACTTCTTAGAACCTCAAGATTATATAAATTTAAAACTTACAGGAAAATTTGCTGCATCTTATGCCTCAATTCAGATGCATTGGATTACAGATATCCGAAAAATTCATAATATTAAATATTCCAAAAAGTTGGTTAAAAAATTAAAACTAGATCTTGCCAAATTTCCTACAGAGTTAAAGTGGTCAACAGATATTTTAGGACCATTAAAGAAGGAAGTTGCGGACGAATTAGGGTTAAATAAAGATACAAAGGTTATAATGGGAGCTCCAGATTTGTATGGTGCAACTATAGGTTCTGGAGCAGTCGGAGATTATGAAGGTCACATCTATATAGGTACTTCAGATTGGTTGTTATGTCATTTACCATTTAAGAAAACAGATATATTTCATAATATGGCTAGTGTGCCAGCAGCAATACCAGGTAAGTATATGCTTATAAATGAACAAGAAATCGCTGGAGGAGCGTTACAATTTCTCAGAGACAAAATTCTTTATCATAAGGATGAACTTTTAAGGGAAGAAGCGGTACCCGATG
>Ga0307433_1001628_pt1 | contig 11782 bp, 11 predicted proteins | sample SalMarWE160210MG_FD_202166 | JGI IMG/M metagenome (GOLD analysis project Ga0307433, IMG submission 202166) | Salt marsh sediment microbial communities from the Plum Island Ecosystem LTER, Massachusetts, United States - WE1603-210 | ecosystem: Environmental > Aquatic > Marine > Intertidal zone >...
AGGTCGCCAAAAAACTCAAGAAACCATTCATTGTGACCCAGCACAACACATTCATCGACTACCAATCGTTCCTCAACATAGTCGAGCGGCTGAACGACCAAATCATAGGCAAACAGGTCCTGAAGCACGCGGACAGAATCATCACCGTCAGCAAAGAAACCATGAAATACGTCCTGAAACTGGGCGTAGACAAAACAAAAACACAGGTAATACACAACGGCGTAGACACAGACCTCTTCCACCCCGCCAACAAAGAAGAAAGCAGAAAAAAGCTCGGTCTGCCCCAAAACAGAAAAATAAACCTCAGCGTACGCAGACTAGTCTACAAAAACGGCTTAGACACCCTCCTAGAATCTGTCCCCCACGCAGCACAAAACCACCCAGACATCCTGTTTGTTGTTGCAGGGAAAGGTCCGAGCAGAAAACTCATAGAAAACCGCATAAAACAACTGAAAATCGGAGACAACATCAAGCTGACCGGATTCGTCCCAGACAACATGCTACCCGTGTACTACGGCGCCGCCGACTACTTCATCCTACCCTCAGCCTCAGGCGAGGGACTGCCGCTGGTTCTCTTGGAAGCCATGGCGTGTGGACTGCCAGTCATAGCCACAGCCGTGGGAGGAACACCTGAAATACTCAAGCACATGAAAAACGGGGTTCTTGTGCCCCCCAGAAACCCGGAGGCAATGGCGGAGGCACTGACGAAGCTTCTGTCAGAGGAAAAGTTGGGGCAAACACTCGGTAGGGAAGCGAGGAGAATAGTTGAGGACAGGTTTACTTGGGAAGAAAACGTTCGCCAGCTACAGGAAATATACAGCGAATTCGTGTAGGGTAGAGGTCTGGATGGAAAATCTTCAGAATTCTTTTATTGGGACAAGCCTAAATGTAAGTTTATTCCACAAGAGATTGCCCGGATGAAAAACAGAAACTCAGGGGATGAAGGCAGGATGAAGAGAAATCAGCGCATGAACCTCATGGAAAAGAAAATCAGGAGAACCCCTGAGCCTGCAAAATCCGATTCACACAGCAGCGAAGAAAAAACAATCATACTCACGATTCTGGTAGCCCTCGCGATTATGGTTGCTCTATTAGTGTACATGGTGTTCTTCACGCCCACGCAAAAAGAACCGTTCGCCTCGATATACTATCTTGATTCAGAAAAACAGTTGGAGAACATTCCAAAAACGGTGGTTCTGGGCGAAAACAGCACATTCACGTTATGGGTTGGCGTGGAAAACAGGAACGACACAACAACAGAGTACTCGGTGCAGGTAAAGTTAGATGAATCAAATTCAGCTGAGCTCACAGAATGCTTCAACAGAACCTTAGTGAATGGGGAAACGTGGGAGTTTCCGGTGACAATAAACATAGACCAGCCGGGAAGCCACACGGTAATCTTTGAACTGTGGTTCTTCAACGAAACAAAAAACAGTTGGGACAACACAGGAAGCTGGCTCAACCTAACAATTGAAGCAATCCAAGCATAACCTAAAGCACAGAGTTACAGAACAGTCTGCCTTCAGTTTACATCCTTTTTCGCTAGGAAATCTACGGTTCTGTGGAAAGATTACTTACTTTTCCCGAATTTTTGGAAGAGTTGTGGTATTCTTTGTTTTTGCTTACTCTATTCTGTTATGGTATCCTAAAATTTTTAAATATAAAATTGATAACTGTTTTATGGTGTTCAAAATGGCAGATGCCGAGAAAACAGGGTCTAAAAAAACAAAGGTTGCGTTGATAGTATGTGCTGTTCTGGCGGTTACACTCGCATTTTCCAACATCTGGTTCTTCCTTGAAAATGAAAGCCTGCAGAATCAGGTGAACAAACTTGAAGTAGACAAGACTGCACTGCAAAACCAAGTTAGCAGTCTCGAAGCAGAAAAGAATAATTTACAAACTCAAGTTAGCAGCCTTGAAGGGGATAAAAGCAGCTTAGAGAGTCAGATAAGCAATCTGGAGTCTGAAAAAAGCAATCTACAAACTCAAATTAACTCGTTAAATGAGGAGATATCTTCTTTGGAGTCCCAGATATTAAATCTTACAGAAATAACCAGCATGAAAAAGTCCGTTGTCTGGGTAGATAATGAAACACTCATCTATGAGCCTGACTCATTCAAAACATGGCAAACCTTTTCTGTAAACTATCCTGGCTTATTGCTGGTGAGAGTTCAGAAGATACCGGAACCCGGTTATGCCGAGACGGGTACACTTGAAGTGGAGGTCGAAGTGTCAGCCTCAAAAACATACATTTCAAAACAGGGAACACTTCACTTATCTCCAGGTGCAGAAGAGTACTACTACACGAGTACCGCATTAATTCCTGTTGCTGACCTTACATTTCCAGTATCTCTGCAAATCACTGTGAGAAATCCGTCGTCTGAAACAGTTCGATTGGCGGTAACAATAACATACGTTTATTGAGCAACTGAATCAGGGAAAAAATGAAAGAAAAAGTGACTTAGAGACCACTCCGTTAGATTCAGATAACTTTTTATGGTCACGAAGAGCCTATAAGGCATCTGGAATGTCTAAGAAGCGGACCGAAAGCTAATCTTTCCAAAAATTTGGGAAAGAACTAAGTAATGGGTACAACCTTAGATTCCAGCCATAAAATCTGGTGAATTATCTTGAAAAGCCTTGAGGGAAAGCAGGTTGTGGTCACTGGCGGCGCTGGCTTCATAGGCTCTAACCTCTGCAGAACGCTTTTGGAGCAAGGCGCCAAAGTGACGGCATACGACAACCTTTATTCAGGAAAAATCGAATTCATAGAAGACCTCATGGATAAGGGCCTCAACTTCGCGCAGGAAGACATCAGAGACACCACAGCACTTGAAAACGCAACAAAAAACTGTGAAGTCATTTTCCATCTGGCAGCCCAAACCAGCGTTCCCTTCTCCATGGAAAACCCCAAAGAAGACTCCGAAATCAACGTTGTCGGAACATTGAATGTCCTCGAAGCCGCAAGAAAAGCTGGCGCCAGAGTTGTCTTCTCGTCCTCATGTGCGGTTTATGGAAACCCGGAGAAGAGACCGACGCCGGAGACACATCCGACGCATCCAATCGCCTTCTATGGGTTGTCAAAGCTGCTTGGCGAAAACTGCTGCCGATTCTACCAAGAGATTTACGGTTTAGAGGCTGTTATTCTCCGCATATTCAACGTTTATGGCCCAGACTGCCACGGAGTCATATATGATTTCCTCAACAAACTGCAGAAGACACCAGACAAACTGGAGGTTCTGGGGACAGGCAGACAGTCCAGAGACTTCGTTTACATATCAGACATGGTGGACTTTTTGCTAGAGGCTGCAACTTCCCCCTCAGCTGCGGGAGAGGTCTTTAATGTTGGCACAGGAACCACAACCTCTGTGTCGGAGTTAGCGAAGATGCTTATCGAAATTCGGGGATTGAAGGATGTTAAAGTTTACTTCAGGGGGGGTCAAGCGTGGGAGGGAGACATGGACATAACATTAGCAGACAACAGCAAAGCCGTAAACGAACTGCAGTGGAGACCCAAAGTCAGCCTGAAGGAAGGACTGAAAAAGTTAATAAGCTCAAGAAAATACTAGGCTCGATTTAAGATGGTTTCGTTGAAAAAGAGGCTGAAAGCCTTCATTATGCTTCTTCGACCGCCCTACTGGCTCATGACTGGCGGTCTCTCAGTTTTGACCATGATTGCTCTGCAGAGAGGCGTTCCAGACCTTGGTTTGTTGGCGTTAGTCATCCTGTCTGCGATATGCATTAGCTCTGGAGGTTTCGCCTTCAACGACTACGTCGACCAAGAGTCAGACGCCATCGTAAAAAAGAACAGACCTATACCGTCAAAAGCCATTGCACCGTGGCAGGCTCTTCTCACAGCCGTAATCCTGTTCATCATCGGAGTGTCGGCGTCCCTAACAATCAACTGGCTCTGCTTTGCGCTTGCTCTTCTGGACACCGTTCTTCTTGTGGCGTATTCGACAGTTATAAAGAAGTCAGCTGGCTTCTTCGGAAGCTTTCTTATGGGCTTCATTATAGGAACATCCTTCGTTTATGGCGAAGCCGCGTTGTCGGGAGCAATCACCATTGCCTCATTCTCTTTGTCTTTTATGAGCATGGGCAACATCGGAGGAAACGTACTGCGGGATGTATTAAGTTTGGAGGGAGACCAGAAGGCTGGATACGCCACCTTGGCAGCCAAGCGCGGTCCAGAATTCGCCACTAGAGTGGGAGCAGTTTTCTTCTTGCTCAACGTCGTAGCTTCTCCGATACCTTGGTTGGTGGACGCGGTCGGTTACGCGTATTTGATTCCGATAGTCCTCTGGAACGTAATCCTCGTGGTTTCAGGCGTGTCTCTCCTCAGAAAACCAGACATCGAAACGGTAAAGAAACATGAAAGGTTAGTGACCAGAACAATGATATTGATTCCAATCGCATTAATTTTAGGGGCTTTAACGTGAAGGAAGAGAAGATTCTTCGGGAAACTTTCAGCGTTTGCCCAGTTTGCCTAAAAAAGATAAAGGCATACGTCGTGGAGAAAGACGGAAAGGTTGTCATCCGAAAGGAGTGCAAAGAGCATGGAAGCTTCAATGACATATACTGGACCAGAGCCGACCTCTACCATGAGGCAGAAAAAATCAAAAAACCCTCTGCAGAGCCGTTTCAGGACAACTGTCCCTACGGCGGCGGAATAAACAACTGTCCCTACCATGTTTCCAAAACAGTCATGGCAGTCATCGACGTAACCAACGAGTGCGACCTAAGGTGTCCAATATGCTTCGCAAATGCAGCACAGCAACCTGACCTCTACGAGCCAACTCTAAAAAACATCCACAACATGCTGAAGTTTCTGAAGAAGCAGGAGCCGCCTCCCCTAGCTGTGATGTTTGCGGGCGGGGAACCTGCAGTCCGTGATGACATAGTTGAAATCGTGAAGATGGCCCATGACCTGAAATTCATGATTCTTTTGGCGACTAACGGCATCAGAATGTCTAACGACCCGGAGTTGGTTAGGAAACTGAAGAAGGCAGGGTTGAATATTGTGTATCTGCAGTTTGATGGGCTCACGGATTCGCCCTACCAGAAACTGAGAGGGGCAAAGCTGCTTCCGAATAAGCTGAGGCTGATTGAACTCTGTCGGAAACATGACATAGAAATTATTTTGGTTCCAACCCTGCAGGGCGGCATAAACGACAACGAAGTAGGAGACATGATCAGATTCGCCGCAAAAAACGTGGACATCATAAGAGGAATAGTGTTTCAGCCAATGTCCTTCATGGGAAGAACAGCAGAATATGTCTCCAGAAAAGACAGAGTTTGCAACTCGCTGCTTGCCCAGAGAATCCAGGAACAGACAGACGGAATGATCAAAGAGGAGGACATGTTTCCCATTTCAGTTATGGATCCGCCACTTAAGGTCATGAACACTTTCTTAGAAAAAGCGTGGCCTCCATTCACGCCAACCCCATACTGCGGACTGTGGAACTGGATTCTGGTTTCCAGAAGAGGAAATCACATTTTTACGCCCATCAGCCGTTTCCTGAATTTTGAGGCATTCATGTCCGATCTGAAGGCATTAAGCAAGCTGATTGAGAAGAAAAAAATCAGCAAAATCGGGATTTATCTGAGGCTATTCTTTGCTTCTTTTCGTTCTCTAGACTGGATGAAAGTGCAACGGGAAGCTGGCCTTCTGAATGCAGTGAAGACTTTGGTTAAGATACACACCGACCCGTCATACGATTCTCTTGGGTACATCAGGCGGAGGCTGCTGCTGATTGGTTGTATGGCATTTATGGATCCCTACACCTTCGATGTGGAGCGGGCGCACCACTGCGTCATTCACTACATAACGCCGGCTAACCGAATCATACCCTTCTGCGTATACAACATATTCTACAGGAAACAAACAGAAAAACAGTTCAGTATCCCACGCATCAGCGCAAAACACAAAGTCCCCTAATTTCTGCACCCACTTTGGTTATGGTAGAAGTTTGTAGTGGTCTTCGATCATGTGGTGGTAATGTTCCGGGGGCATCAGGGAACGGAAGGCGCGGTCAACCACTTCGCTCAGCGCTGGGTGGATGTGCATAGAATCACGTATAGGTTCGGCGCTTTGTTCGCTGGTGTACATCATTGGTATGATTTCGTGGATTAGAATCGAGGCGTGGGGTCCGATGATGTGGGCTCCAAGAATCTTCATTGTGCCCCGCTCCACAATAACCTTAACGAAATAGTCCTTCGCGTCCATGGCCTCTCCTTTCGCCGTATCCTCGTACCTATAGAATCCAAGCAGCAGCTTGTCCGCACCATACTTTTCTACAGCCTCCTTTTCTCCTAGACCAACCGCCGCAATCTCGGGATACGTGAATACGGCGTGGGGCACCGCGTGATAGTCAGCCTTCATGTTCTTCTTCAACGCAGCGTTATAGTATACGATGGCTGCTTCGTAGTTGGCTACATGCTTGAAGGGTTGTCTGCCGTTGGCGTCTCCAAGAGCCCAAACGTTAGGCTGTGAGGTCTCCAGATAGTCGTTGACGATGATCCATCCGTGGCTGTCAGTTTTTATTTCTCCCTTTTCGGGATGAAGCAGGTCTGAGAGTGGAGCCCTTCCAGTGGCAAGTAAGAGTTCGTCTGCGGTTAGTTCAAGAGTTTTTCCGTTCTCTCGGTTTATGGCAACAACCATTTTCTTGCCTTTCGAAGTCAATTTTGTCTCCCGAACTTCATGGTTGACATAGATTGTCACGTGCTTTCCAAGCTCTCTCTGGGCTAACGCCGAAACTTCCGGTTCCTCCTCGGGGATAAACTGGGGATTTCTGCCGATGATTGTGACCTGTGCGCCCATGGATGAGAGGAAGTGGCCGTATTCCGCTGCTATGTAGCCGCCTCCCACGATGATGATGCTTTTGGGCAGTTCCGTTATGTTGAGGATTGTGTCGCTTGTGAGGTAGCCCGTTTCCTCTATCCCCTTTATGGGAGGCACAGCGGGTTTTGATCCTGTGCCCAGAATTATCATCTTGGCGGTGATGGTTTCGTCTCCAACCTTCAGGGTGTAGGGAGCAACAAACTGTGCAGCTTGGGGGTAATAGTCCACGTTTTTGGAGTGAGAAAGCCCGTGGCGGACCTTGTCGATGTCCCCGTGGATTATGTTCCTCATCCTTTCCATCACTTTCTTGAAGTCTATCTTCTTTATTTCCGAGTCTATTCCGAACGTTCTCGCCTTTTCGGCTGTCCTCACCAACTCCGCGGGGTAAAGGAGCAGTTTAGAGGGGATGCAGCCTCGTGTTAGACAGATTCCGCCAGGCTCATCCTTGTCTATGACCGCAACCTTCAGCTTTTGGTTCTCTCGAATCATAGCCTCCACAACACTCATTGCGGAGCCTGTGCCTATAGAAATTAAATCGTACTCTTTCATAACAAAACCTCTAGAATACACTAAATTAACGGGTGACAGACTTAAAATAATTCCCTAAAAAGTACAAAAAACGAACTTTTGGGAGAACTTCCAATCAGTGTTCATGCACAATTCCTTGTTTCTCTTCTTGGAGGTGGTGTGCTACGTGAACACCCAGCACAGTTGCAGCGCCTGCGGAGATGCCGAGCAGCAATTCGGTGAGTATAATATTTTGGTAGAATATGGAAAAAACTGCAATCCCGTCGAAAATTAGAGCGATAACCAGCCATTGGTAGCACCATCCTTTGACGCTTGTTCCTCTAGCGGGGTCATTGATGCCGACGACTAGCATTAGAACAAACATCACAATAAAACCAATCAGTGCGTAAATCAACTTACTTCACCACAAGGTATACCTTTTACAAATTGTTAGAACAGCGGTTCTAAGTTAGGATTCCATATAAGCTTTACGTCAAAATGTGCATTCGGAAATTCGCTATAGACTAAAAGATGCAATACGCTTTTCGAGTCCAAGAACGCCTAGTGATTTTGTTTCTCCGCTTTTGTGTGCCGCAGTTTTTCGTTCTCCTCACCTATGTGATGCGACACATGGATGCCTAAGACTGTGGCTGAGCCTGCGGCTGCACCGAGGAGCAGATGAGTAAGCTCTAGTTGTTGATAAAACAGGGCAAAAACCACAAGCACGTCGAAAACCACAGAAACAGCCAGATACTGGTAATACCAGCCTTTCATGCTTGTTCCACCGGTAGGGTCGTTGATGCCAACGAATAACATCAAAACAAAGAGTACCACAAAACCAATCACAAAATAAATCAAACTATTTCACCGGATTCCATTTTATATAATCGGCAGAGAAACAATTTTGACGCAGAATTCCATATAAGCTTTCTGTCAAAACACACGATCCACAAGCGTGTTACCGCAAGAAGCATGTTTGCATACCGAAAACGTTGGCATAACTTTTTAAAAGTGGCAAACCATTAAAACAGGAAAATGCTCCAAGAGACAGCAAAGGATTGGCATAAAAAGCGTTAAGGAATTTCGGTCGGCAAAATTTCCGAAATGGTTGCACCATGAATTAACGCAGTTTAAAAAACGATAAGACGGAGATATAACAGGAGAAATGACAGAAAAACACACCGAAACTTCACCTGTATACGAGGAGGTCAAGCATTGGCCACCCTACACCTATCGAGACTACCCAGAAGTCAAGCCTGAGAATCTACAAGCCTTCATGGACTTTTTGGGAACCGAGAACACCAGCAGCGAAAAGAAGGAACTGCAGCCGTGGATACCATTCTGCACCATGAAATGCAGCTTCTGCTATTTCCCCACAGAGCTAATGTCCAACAACAAGATGGGAAAGTATCTTTCTGCATTGAAAAAATCTATGAAAATGTATGCGGAAACAGAATACATCAAGACAAGCGAGTTCTCTGAGCTATACGTGGCAGGTGGAACCCCAAGCCTCATGTCCACCGAACAGACAATTGATCTGTTGTCGTTCTGCGAAAAAAACTTCAGTTTTGACGGCAACAAGGAAATCAAGATCACAGGTTGCACTCCCGATTTTGACTACAAGAAACTTGAGGCGCTGGCAGAGTATGGGGTGGACCAGCTGGATGTGGGGATACAGACCTTTGACGATGACATAAGAAGAATGTTTAATCTGCGAGATAGCGCAAGAAGTGCAGAGAACGCTGTTGAGAATGCACGCAAGCTGGGGCTTCGTGTAAGCATCGACTTGATGTATAATCTTCCAGGTCAGACCCTGAAACTCTGGAACAGGGACGTCCAAAGAGCCTTAGAGCTGGATGTGGAAAGCGTCGACTGCTATGTTTTGGACGTTTACCCAGAAACGAAGCTAGCCCAGCAGCTCCAGTCCGGCGAGTTACCGCCTAGAGGAGATGAAGATGTTGAAACAGAGATGTATCTTGAGGCGCAGAGCGCATTCGAGGCGGCGGGATACAAGCCGACATGCCACAACCGCTTCTCCAGAATAGCAGAGGACTTTGAAGAGCCATGCATGGAGATTCTCAGTAGCGGTGCGGGCTCATTCATGGGAACGCTGGGAAAATTCTCTTATGTGGACATTGAACCTGCCGAAGCCTACATTGAGGCGGTTAACCGTGGAAAGCTTCCGATATCAAAGCTGGCGGTGAGTTCGGTACAGGATGAGATGGGCAAGATGATGATGCGGCTGTATATTCGTCTGCCCGTCAACAAAATGGAGTTCAAAAGGCGCTTCGGGAAATTGCCGGAAGAAGCATTTGAAGCCACCATCAGCAAACTGGAGAAGAAGGGCTTAATCGAAGTTGACGAACAGGAGATAAGGTTAACCAAGTTGGGTGACGTATGGAGATATAATGTCTGCTGGGAGTTCGCGCACCCACAAGCAGACAACACATGAAGCTATCAGTGGGATTGACAGTGAAAGCTGTAAGAGTATTCAGGGGGTTGATGGCTTTTCTCACAGCCATCCCATTCCGGATGGATGAAAGCTTCTTGGATATCTCCGCACGATACATGTTCCTGTTTCCGGCGATAGGCGCCATCATAGGATTTCTTGCCGGCATCTACTGCTTCTTTGCAAGCAACGTTCTGTTTCTTCTCTTCGGCTCCGTGAACACGGTGATATTCTCAGGCGGTCACCAACTGTTTTTCGAGTTTACAGCCAAGGGGCTTGCAAGCTTCATGACCCTCGCCTTTCTGCTTGCGATAACCGGGCTTCAGCACACCGACGGGTTAGTTGACGTGGGCAATGCTTTGGGCATAAGAAAGGCGTCTCTTAAAGAGAAGATGGAAATTGCTCACGTGTGGACTGTCACCCGAACAGGAGCCTTTCTTGCACTCCTCGTTTCCTTCTTCACGCTCGTGCTTATCTTCCTGACAAAAACAGATGTCATCATCCAAGCCCTCATAGTGGCAGAGGTTTCAGCGAAGCTGGCTATGGTTACAACCGCATGGCAGGGCACATCCCCGCCGCAACGTCTGGAAGAGAAGAGGGGAAAGGGCAGAAGCTTCATTGACTTCATGAGGAAAAAACATGGCTTATACGCGGTTTCGTTAATCATCTCCCTTGCCGTCAGCATTGCCTTGCTTGGTCTAGGAGGCGCATTGGCTGTAGCCGCTGGAATACTGGCGGGCGGCTTCATGATAATCGTGGGCAAACAACTTTTTGGGGGCGTAAACGGGGACATATTCGGCGCCACCAACGAGATAGCTAGAATGTTTGCGTTGCTTGTGCTGGTGATTTGAAAGTGCACATCGTAGCGTTGATAATGGCGGGCGGAAAAGGAACCCGTTTCGGCGGAGAAACGGAAAAGCCTATGGCGCAGTTCATGGGCAAGCCTCTCATACGAAGAGTCATCGAAGCAACCAAGCAATCCAAAAAAATCTCTGAAACATACGTGGCAGTAACAGGCTACAGCCCCAAAACAGCACAAGAAGCAGCGGAAGCATCAGTGAAGGTTGTGGAAACCGATGGGCAAGGATACCATGCTGACTTGCAGCAGGCGATTCAGGACGCAAACCTGAAATGCCCTGTTTTGATTGTTTCAGCCGATCTTCCTCTGCTGAACGGAGAGTTTCTGGACCAAATAATCAGCCGATACGAAGAGTCAGGCAAGCCTGCTTTGACTGTGCTGATTCCCGAAGAAGCTTCCCGCAGGTATGGTGTGTCAGCAGCCTCACCTTACGAGCATGAAGGAAAGATGTTTGCGGTTTCGGGGATAAACATAATTGATGGACAGCGAATCTTGGAGGAACAGGAACAAGAAGTGGTTGTCAGCGGTAGACCTGAGGCGGTTTTCACCGTGAATTCGCTTGAAGATTTGGAGGCGGCAAAAAATTATCTGCTGCGCACCAAACGAGATTCGAAACGAAACAGGTGACTGCTATTTTGGGTTGCCGAAGGATTGTATTTGCTCTACCAGTTTTCTGTTTTCTTCGAGTCGTCTAACTGCCACTCTGAAGAACTTGTTGTTTAGCCCATCGAAGTCCTTGCAGTCTCTGATGAGCATCCCCTTTTTGGCTAGCCCCGCCGCAAGCTGAGTTGAGGTTAAGTCGTCTCGGATGATTTCGATCAGCAGAAAGTTGGTTTCAGACGGGTACACCTTCAACCATGGGACAGTCTCTAACATCTCTAGCAGCTGCCTCTTGCTGTCTGAAATAAGAAGCCGACTCTTTTTGATGAACTCTGTGTCTTTAACTGCCTCCGCCGCAGCGAACATGGCTAAACTGTTTACGCTCCACGGCATAATAACCCTCTTCAGAACATCCACAAGTTCAGGGGAGCCTATGCCGAAACCGATTCTGACACCCGCCAAACCAAAGAATTTAGTTAATGACCTGAGAACAAACAGGTTATTATACTCGTTAACATACTTAGCC
>Ga0307433_1001629_pt1 | contig 11780 bp, 12 predicted proteins | sample SalMarWE160210MG_FD_202166 | JGI IMG/M metagenome (GOLD analysis project Ga0307433, IMG submission 202166) | Salt marsh sediment microbial communities from the Plum Island Ecosystem LTER, Massachusetts, United States - WE1603-210 | ecosystem: Environmental > Aquatic > Marine > Intertidal zone >...
AACTTCAGGGAGATGATACTGCAGGCTCAGCCGTAGCTGCCCCTTTTCTCCAGCGGAGCCACAGGGCCCAGGCCGTTACCAGCACGGCCAGCACGGCAACATAGATTTCCACATGAAGAGCGGTAAAGAGACCTGCCTGCAACAAAACTACGCCATAGTTCAACAGGCCGTGCAGGGCAGAGGCTATGAGGTAGAACTGCCATCCTCGGCCCTTAGCCAGACCATACCCGGCCAGGGCGGAAAAAGCGATATGAGCGGCTACGGTAAAGAACCTCTCCCAAAATCCAAGCAGCGCCATGAAGCCACCGGCTTGCACTGCTGCCCAGGTCCACCCCGAGGCAAAGATGAGATTGTGCGCCCACTGCGCTTCGAAGATGCCAAATCCAGCTCCGGCCACAGCGCCGATAGCGAGTCCCAGCTTGGGGTCAATGTTCTTGCCGCTACGCCACCAGTAGGCAACCACCGGCACCAGTTTTGACCCTTCCTGCACCAGTCCGCTGAGGAGTATTTGTGGTATCCCAGCCAGAAGAATCCAGCGCATTAGGACCTCCTGGCTCCAGAAATGATTCAGTGCTTGCCCAGTCCAAACCTGGAGGGGAATTTGAACAAAGCTAGCCGCAGCCAGGGTTAGAAAGGCACTGCTTACGAGGACCGCCCAGAGCCAGGGTTTCTTAAAGAGCGGTGGCCGGTAACAGGCCAGCCAGACCGCACCGAAGGCTATAGCCAGACCAATCCCCAAGGCGCTGGGGTTTTGAAAGAAAGATTTGAAAGTGTTGACCATGTAATCTATCATGCACTCCTCCTACACTTTAAAATGGTTCTTATCCAATTCATCGGTTTTGGTTCTCCAGGCACATTCTCTTAAAGCTCGCGTATTATACCTGCATGTGAAATAAAAAATATACCCCTGGGCAAGAACGCCCAGGGGCACGTTGCAGGTTCTGATAAGGCTTTGTTCGGTGGCTTAAATCCAGCCGCGGCCACTTTTTTCACGGTTGAACCCTCTTTATCGATTTAAACGAGCTTCACAGTTTCTTTGTATCGGGGGACTTTTGTGGTCCATCCGGTCTTCTCGTTCAGAAGCTTCGCAAAGCTATTGGCTGCTTTTTCTTCCCCGTGACTGACAAATACACAGCGCGGCGGGACACGAATGTCAGCTAGCCAATCTAGTAATCCATCACGGTCGGCGTGGGCAGAAAAGCCATCGATTTTTTCAATGTGTACTTTCACCGGATGTATTTGCCCTAAGAGACGGATTTCCTCGGCACCATCCAGCAATATTCTGCCAGGCGTTCCCTCCGCTTGATAGCCGACAAATAATACTGTGCTTTCTGCCCTCGTGATGTTGTTGACAATATGGTGCTTTACACGGCCGCCGGTTACCATACCGCTACCAGCTATGATGATACTGCTTTCCTTTATATTGTTAATGGCTTTAGACTCTTCCACACTCTGTACTATTCTGAGGTTTTCAAAACTAAAACAGGAATTACCCTGGCGCAGGCGTTGCATCATCTCTTTGTCGAAGAGTTCAGCGTGACGTTTAAATACTTCGGTAATCCGTGCTGCCATAGGGCTATCCAGAAAAACAGTTAAAGGTGGAATTTCTTTACGTAAAAATAATTCGTTCAGGTGATACAGCAACTCCTGGCTCCGCTCCAGAGCGAAACTGGGAATAATTATGTTGCCCCCGGCGCTTACCGTCCTGTTGATACAATCGCGTAATTGTTTTTGAATATCGGCGTTCTCGTGTTCTTCGTGAGTACGATCACCATAAGTTGACTCTATAACTATATATTCGGCCTCATCGAAAACAGTCGGGTCATTTATTATCGGGCGGTCAGGCTCGCCGATATCACCGGAAAATATTACTCTGTGGTTCTTGCCGTCCTGCTTGATATTTATATTTATGACTGCCGCCCCGAGTACATGACCCGCCTCATAATAACAGCCTTCGACATTGCTATTAATTCCGATACAACTCAGATATTCTACGGGGGAAAAATGCGGCTCAACTGCTTCGGCATCTTCCACAGTGTAAAGAGGTATTTCAGGATAAGGACCGCGGCGCCCTTCCTTTCTATGGCGTTTTGCCTTAAATGCAGCGTCTTCTTCCTGCAGCTTTGCGGCATCAAGAAGGATAATCTGGGCTATCTCAGCCGTCGCCTGAGTGCAGTATATCTTGCCTTTGTAACCTTCACGTATCAGTTTAGGTAAAAGTCCACAATGGTCAAGGTGGGCATGAGTCAAAAAAACAGCATCAATTGACTGCGGGTCAAATGGAAATGGCTGCCAGTTTCTCCCCTGGTACTTCCGCTCCTGGTACAGACCGCAATCTATAAGCACACGGGTATCCTGACTCTCTAAAAGGTAGCAGGAACCTGTAACATTTCGCGCTGCACCCAGAAATGTCAGTTTAGCCAGCATAGATGACGCGACTCCTTAATAATTTATTTTAACCTGGAAATTCCGCACGGCATATTCCCTGCTCTTATAGTTTACAGTCTCATTATAAGCTGGTGCAAATCCAGGATGGGAGTTCCTTCTCAAAAATTGAGGTCTCTCTCTTTCCCCCTTAGAGTAAGGGGGATAAAGGGGGTTACTTTCATAACTCCCCTTTCCCCTCTTACCTTAAGAGGGGAATTTTTAAAAACTTGCCTGTTACGTCCCACCAGGGAGGGAGACGTATAAGGGGTTTTGTCATTTGACTATGGATTGCGTGGGGAAGTGGCATTGTTGAATAAATCGGGGCTAGCTCGAATACTTTTTTATAGCCTCTTTAGCCCTGGCTATGATTTCCTCGTCGGACACTCTGTACGATGTTATGGCAAAAGAGCCTGCTACCTTGCCCTGGCTTCTCTCTATTTTAGCCGTTATGTTCGCCAGGGCTTTCTCCGAAGTGTCGCCGCCCATGGTAAAGAATGGAATAACGCTCCGACCTTCAAAATTTGTCTGGTATATAAATGAGTTAATAGCCGGTGCTGGTCTGGAACCCCAGGTTGGAGAACCAATAAATATCCTTTCATATTGCTTTAAATCGATATCTATGGGATTTATCTTAGTTCCTCTGTTTGTTAAAGCTGCGAAGCCGCCACTCAAATAGACGAAGGGTATGGGTATGGGCCTTCTCTCCTCAATCTCCACTAGCGTTGCATTCAACACTTCGGCGATTACCTGAGATACCAGCTTCGTTTTACCTGTCAAAGAATAATAAACTACCAGCGATTTCATGCCCCCTCCAAAATATCTGTTTCTTAAATTATACCTCACCGGTGTGTTGTATCGAAATCTTGGTTCCCTCAGTGCTATAATTTTTGGAAGTAGGCAGTACTTCTAAAAGGAGGTATTCATGGAACCAGTGTGGATAGCCATTTCAATCACTGCCCTGGTTATTATTGTGGTGCTTTTGCTTATCTCAAGGCGAAAGGGGAAGCAACTCCTTAACCCGTCTAACCTTCTTATACTTGGCATGTCCTGTGTGGGTCTGGGGATTATTTTCGGTGATGAGCGTCTGATAGGTTACTCTTTCATAGGTGTCGGAGTCCTTCTTTCAGTAATTGATGCTATTAGAAACAGAAAACAATAATTTGAGGTAGGCTTTCTGTATCTATATCGAGACTAGCCCTCATAAGCCTTTGGTCGCTGGTTCAAATCCAGCCGCTGGCAGTTAGTTTTTGAGCCTGTTTTATGCATTTCATGAATACTCCTGGAAATTTACTTAACCTTTTTCATTCTCACCCTTTTCTTTCTGTTTAGCTATATAGTCCAAATAATATTGTGATAGTCCCTCTAACGTTGCCAATATAGGTTTACTAGAACTTGGCTGTTCCTCCTGCGCTTTTTTGATTTCTTCTTGTAAGCTTGCTATGCGCGTAAGTGTAGCTTCTATGCTATTCGTTCTTTTAGCAGTGTTTAATGATATCATCAAGCTATTAGCGCCTAACCCAACTGCGAGAACACCCAGTGCATAAGCAGTAAACACGGTTTCCCCACTGAACCGACCAATAATTCCTAAAATCACCGCACCAATGATGAAAGCAAATACACTAATCAATAGTCTCCACTTCATTTTTTCTCTCCTTTAAATTTTCTTTCCTTTGATAGTCCGAGCTGAGAAATAACTTCCAATTTATAGTTGTCCAGATTATAGCACCGTGTTTTGTTTTTCGACTATCGAATATTTACAGCTAAAATATGTCCCACAAAGCTATTGACCTTCTCTTGGTTCTCTAGTATCGTCTCGCATCTCGAAGAGAAGAAGGAGAGGTTCAATACCATGTGGCTCAAGAATGGCGGGCTACGTTAATGATGACTAACCGATATTGCCAGGCAGTAGGATGCTATGATGCCATAGAGAGTCACAAACGTTATTCACAGGTGGATAATATGGGAAATAAAACAAGCCCACAGACCAACTCCATTTTGTAGGAATTCTATCCGTCGTGTCGGGTGTCAATGAAGCTTGAGTAGCTATAGTAATTTAGATTGCCTAGAAAGTGTATCAGCGTTTGGGTTAAGAGTTTGATGGCAGATGGTTAGAAAGTCTGAATAATGCTTATGATAGTTTGCATCGACCGTTGTATAATCCAACATACCTCCTTGCCCTTCAGTTCTGAATTGCCTCTCCAATATACTAAACGCTAAAGCTTCGGCAACTACTTCAGCTAAGATACCATGGTACAAGTGTGAGTCAATTCCAGGATAGTTCTCACCCTCTGGAATACCTAAGTATTGCCTGATAGAAGGATGTTTTGCCGCAATCTTCAGAATATATGGGTGTTCATCGTCCCATTTGTACCTAACGGAACCAAAATCATCTTCATCGGGGAAAAACTGTAGTTTAACGTGGCTTCTTGGTTCTTTATCCTCTACTACGAGGTTAGTATGCGCTGGTTGGAATCCATGGACACTAGCAGAGATGCCACCTTTTACTTTAGACCGCCGACCAATGACATGACATTTCCCCATAAAAATACCTGAATCGCTAGTCTTCCTAAGTATACATTTCCTCCCACCTTTGACAGCTATCTCGCGGCGATCTGAAATGACTTCAGCTTCATGTTCATTTAGTGAATTATTCCCGGCGCTCAAATAAAGATATAGCGTCTTCTCTTTATTCACTTTAAGATGATAAATTGGTTTATCAAAGGATAATCCTGGTGGAAGTTCAAGAGGTATTGATGGTTCAACAACGTCAACCAATACGACGTCATTGTAGCCGTTATAATTGACTTCGATTAGTGCTTCTGCTCCAATGACATCGCTTTCCAATATAAACGTTGTTGTAGCAACTCTTTTATCTTCCGAGAACCTTTTAACATAAACGGGTGATAATCGAACAGTGATGGTCGGGTCGCTGCTGCTTATGGTAATTGGCAATGATTCACTTAATCCTTCATATCCTACGATTTTGACGGTGAATACTTTTGGGACATTTACGGTAATGTGTTCTTCACCAGGAGGTATTATATGAAGCCCAATTGGAAGATTAGCTATCGTACCCTGTAATTCTGAAGTTGATTCAATATCTTCTTCAAGCTCTTTTAGCTTACTTTCAAATAATTTTGAAATCGCTTTGGATAACGAATCCAGTTTCTTATCAAGAAATTCATTGCTTACTTTTTTTTTGGGGGGAGTCTCATATACCCTAAGGTCATCTACAAGGTTCTTCAGTAGTTTTCGACATAATTGGTTGATAGCTAATGTGAATGGATGGTTTTCATCTAAACCATTACGATTTGGGTCGAGCAACATTATTGGGTTGTTGCTGGGGTGAATTGGGTTATCTGAGGTGTTTTCCCTGTCGTCATATTCTCTGATTAGGGTGTCGATGTAGTCGCAACGGACTTCACCGGTGAATCGCCAGCAGTAAATATCTGGTTCAAGATGAAAATAGGTACAATCATGTATCGCTGCTCCGCTCTTTATCAATATTCCTTCCCTAAGTGGTAATGTGTCAATCTGAAACGCTGTTTCATGCTGTCGGATTAATAAATGAGCTTTAGCATCAGGATAACCAGGAATCTCAAAATCTGTATCTAATACAATATTCCCTTCCGGATATTCATATAAAAGGCGAGTAGATTTCCGTGACTTTATATCGGATAAAATAATCTCACGACGTGGGTTAGACATGATGTCTCTAAGGCTGTAATAACGTGACAGTATATCCAAAAGCTTTTCATGGTGAGGTATTCGGCATCCGCTACTGACCTCAATCGTCACAACCGTTCCATTACCCCTTGGTATTCCAAGTCTTTCTCGTTCCTTTTCGCCAACATCCTGTTGGTAAGTCTCAAATCTACCTGCCAGAGACGGGGTTATGATCAAGTGACTATATTTACCATCTTTAACGCTCTCAAAATGTGTTGAACCGAAAATAGCTACATCCTTTGCTCCTCTGCCATATAAACCGCGACGGACTTTGCCCTTTTCATATCCAGAAGTCCGTTCTCCAACAGTACCGAGTTTGTTATACATCTCTTCCCCACTCATTCCGCTTGCTCTATCGAGCACCCTAACAATTGACGGACTAAAACCTCGTTTCCTTTCAACTTCAATTTTTATCTTTCCCGAAACTTTTAACCCGAGCTCTTCCAAATCTCGATAACTGTCATCACTGTTCGTGATTAGTTCAACAAGACCACGTTCAATCTTACCTCCCATGGCTTTTGCCATGTTTTGGCGTCTGTATCGGCGTGTCACTTTCAGCTCGAATTCCTCTTGTATTTTGGTTTTAACCATCACAACCTCCCTAAAGTTTCTTCGCAAAGATCTCTCGACAGAAATTCAAATATTGCTTGACCTTATCCTGATTTAACAGGTCTGCCGCAGAATGTAATTGCTCAATACGTTCAGACACTATGTCAGGCTTAGTATTGACGGTACATACGAGGGATTCAGCAAACTCAGCATGGGAAATTTCAGCTTTCTCGCCCTCCGCCAGATATTTGTTGAACGCTTTACTGTTTATCAATGCTTTTATTCTGCGGTTATCAACTAAACGCTCATTTGGCGGCTGCTTTTTACCAAGTTGCTCTCCTATTCTATTAAGATTCATTTTCACCCATTGAATTCCATCACTCGTGAGACGCCATCCAGTTATTGTTGTTGGTAGTTTCCTTTCACTGCTGCCAACTACTAATGGTTTACACTTTTCTAATGCAAATCTTACAGGTTGGATATCCGGATACTGAGGGTATTTAGTCCACGAAAATCGAGCAGGGGCGATTTCGTAGCATTTTAAAGCAATATCTTCAGTGTGAACTCTGTTCTGGTAACCACCAAGAACATATAGAGCATAAATAACAATATCTTTATCGTTTAACGATATTTCTTGTGTCATCCTATTCACAATGTTTATAGTTTGAATTTACCTTTGTTTCTCGCTCCATCCTGGAACTGCAATCTAGTTTCTTTTACTTTACGTTGTATCTCTCGAAATATTCTTCGGACTTCCTCTTCAGAATATTCATAGTTTCTTTTGTTTGAGCATTTACCTAATAGGTCAAAATTGTCTATTATCTTATTAACTCTACGCTCTGCTATTCTTACGAATCTATCACGCTTAATAGTACCTCTTATTGCATTATTTGCTTCAGCCTGTGACATATTTCACCCCCAATATTATTAAAATAACACAAAACATGGCATTTGTCAAGAGCATATGTCAAGATATGTATCATTATTTATAGACTGTAGACGTCGACAGTATGCACTGTTTTTGAATGGAAAATAGAGCAAGGGACTACAAAACCCTTAGTCGCTGGTTCAAGTCCAGCGGCTGCCAGTTTTTATATCAGAGGCCCGGAACCAAAAGGTTGGCATCTGGGGCAGAAGCAGGTGCCATGGTTCTGCACCAGTACACGCTCGATGGTGCTGCCGCAAACAGGGCAGGGTTCGCTGGAGGCTTGAGTCTCCCTCTATTTCTCTAGGTCACTCACCGCTTTCGGCACTTCACCGTTGTTGTGGTAGTCAAGGCCTCAGTTGTAGTAAGCAGCTGCATTATCTGGGTTCAATTCTATGGCCTTATTGTATTTCAGCTATGGAGTGACCACTTGCATCATGGGTGAGGCTCTTGTTTTCCAAACAAAAGAGGACAATAAAACCAAAAGGCACAAACAGACCCAACGGCAACCACCATAGACTTCTATTCTTCTTCCTCAATGTCCATCCCCAAACTAATGCCAATATTGCCATGAATATTATTAGATAACCTATTCCAATCGATTCACTATAAGACACATAAATTGTAAAATTGACCAGGTAAGCCCCTCCCAATGCCAGAACCATGGTCCAGTTTAAGTGATGTTCAAACCAATTTCTTTCCTTAAGAGGCGCCTCAGGTTTTGGGAGAGACCTCTGCTTGTCCTCCAAATTAGGGCCTGCAAGCCTTTGCCCACACCGTGGACAGAATTTCATTCCTTCGACTCCCGCTTTTCCGCAATTAGGACAGTACTTCACCAGTACCTCCGCCGTTCATTTTGTCACTTCGACAGGCTACTTCAATATTCGGAGACTCCTGACTATGGCATCGAAATCATCTTCCCACTCGTTATAATCGTCTGGTAATGTTGTACAAGTTACACTCCACATAGTCTTATTCACAATACAACACATAAATACCCAGTGATATGTGCCTAATCCTGCGGCAGTTGCCTGGCAATCTATTATTGTTGCTGTTCTGTTATCAATGGTTGTTTTAACTCGTGAGAACTCATGGTAATCTGACACAACTAACTTGAGCGATTCGATTGCTACCGCCACCATTTCGTCATGTGCCGATATTGTTGCAGGAAGTGGTTCTACTACGATGTTAACATTGGAACCTTCCCCGGGTAAACCAGCCATGAAAAGAAAGTGGGCTTCTTCTACAGGAATGTCTGAGGTGATACTGCTTATTATTTCCTGGCAGGATTGCTCAGTTTCTTCCATGGACTCTAGGTCGAGTTCCCATTCTGGCGGGTAAGAGATACTAAAAAGACCCCATTCGTTTGTATAAGTAGTAAAGTGAGCGGGAATTGCTGGTTCGGGCTCCATGGATGTTGGTGTGTGTGTAGCTATGACTACTATTACGATAATAGCTACAATGCAAGCTGCAATAATTCCTGCTATCTTTTTCTTATTCTTACGGTTACCTACTTGTCCTACTATCATAAATGGACGACCACACTCAGGACAAAACCGAGTGTCTTCACCCACTTCGGTTCCGCAATTGGGACAAAATGGCATAGTTTCACCTCCTGTCTTTTTGGTACATCATATAAGAATTAGGAGCAATGGGCAATACCCTTAGGGATACACTGCGATAGAGTTTGAGGATAGCTTGAGGCTCTATCGGAGGCTTGAGTCTCCCTCTCCTACCCTGGTAATGTAACAAGTAATCAAGCAAGGTTACCTTGGAAAATAGAGTTTACCTTTTTATGACTCCCAGCTCAGAAGGAGTTGCTCACGGCGTCAAAGGATAGCTAACACTTATGGCGCTTTGCTCATCCAAATGCCCATTAGAAGCATAGACAAAAGGGCAGAATATGTATATCATCTTAGGGCACTATGATAGTGGGGATGAGAAAAGATGCCACTCCAGAGGAGATAAATGGGGTGGTGCAGAAGGCTAAATCGCTGGGACTGGGCACCCAGTTGAATCTGGGCACCGATAAGACAGTGGTGGCTTTGCTGGGAAGCAACACAGGACAGCTACCTAGCGACATCTTCGCCCTGCTCCCTGGAGTGGAGAGCGTAGCCCGGATTATGAAACCCTATAAGCTCGCCTCCCGCGAATTCAAACCACAGAACAGCGTAGTTTCCATTAATGGGATTGAGATCGGGGGCAAGCATATTGTGGTTATGGCAGGGCCCTGTGCTGTGGAAAACGAAGAACAGCTCATGGAGGCGGTCAGGGTTGTGAAAGAAGGCGGAGCCTGTATTGTGCGCGGTGGTGCCTTCAAACCACGCACCTCCCCCTTCAGCTTTCAGGGGCTGGAGAAGGCCGGCTTGGAGTTGCTGGCGAGAGCTAGAGAGCAGTTCAACATACCTGTAGTTACCGAGGTGGTGGACCCCCACGATGTGAGCCTGGTGTCCAAGTATGCGGATATCCTTCAAGTCGGGTCCCGAAATATGCAAAACTTCGCCCTGCTAACCGAGATTGGGAAGAGTAAGCACCCCGTCTTGCTGAAACGGGGGTTCTCATGTACCGTTGCTGAATGGCTTACAGCGGCCGACTATCTGCTAGCAGAGGGGAACAGCCAGCTTATTTTATGCGAGAGAGGTATCAGGACCTTTGAGACCAGCGCTCGCTTTTCTCTCGATGTATGCTCCATACCCGTGATTAAGAGATTCAGCCACCTTCCTCTAATCGTCGATCCCAGCCATGCTGCCGGTCACTACGCCCTGGTTCCAGCGATAGCCAAGGCAGCCATAGCTGCAGGTGCCGATGGGCTCCTCATCGAGGTTCACCCCAACCCCAAGGAAGCCCTCATAGATGGCCTTCAGTCCCTTACTCCATCGGACTTCGCCAGATTGATGAAGGAGCTCAGGCCAGTTGCCGAATCGGTAGGCAGATACATCTAGTCAGGCCTCGAAGTCCTTCTCGAAACTACACCCCAGGAAGACAGGGACGGACTTTGAGGGTGGATGAGACACTCAGGTTACGAAGATACCAAGAAATATGTCGTCGCTGGTTCAAATCCAGCCGCTGCCAGCTTTTATATCAGCGGCCCGGAACAAGAGGGTTGGCATCTGGGGCAGAAGCAGGTGCCGCGGTTCTGCACCAGGACCCGCTCGATGGTGCTGCCGCAAATGGGGCAGGGTTCGCATCCCTTATGAGCAACCTTAAAATCGAAATGGGCTGTGCCCAGCTCGCCCTCAGGGCGGACGTAGGTATCCACGCTGGCGCCTTTGCTGCCGATGCCTGCCCCAAGAACCCTGCGGATGCTTTGATATAGAGTTTGCACTTCTTCGGGCGACAAGGCATCTGTTTTTCTCAGAGGGTGAATCCGAGCGGCAAAGAGGGCTTCGTCGGCATACATATTACCGATTCCCGCGACGATACATTGGTCGAGAAGCGCTGCTTTTACGGGGATATGATGCCGGCTTAATCTTTGCCCCAGAATGCCCGGGGTGAAGCTTTCATCCAACGGCTCGGGGCCCAGCTTGCAGACCACAGTATCGGCATCATCTACCAGCCATATCAACCCCAGCCGGCGCCGGTCGCTGAAAACAAGGCGGTGGCCGTTGGAGAGGTGAAAAACCGCCCGGGCATAGCGGTCAACTCCTTTGGGATTTAACAGCAAGACACCGGTCATCCTGAGATGCATAATCAGCGACCTGCCATTCGATAGGTGAAAGATGAGATACTTTCCCCGGCGTCCCAGGCTTTCTACCTTCTGCCCGATTAACCCGCGACGGACTTCTTCAGCAGAACCACCGCACACTAGCTCGGTATCAAAGATAGTAACCTGAGTGAAGCTTTGCCCCACGACCCAGGGCGAAAGCTCGTTCTTAATCGTCTCTACCTCAGGCAGCTCCGGCATTTCATCCCATCTCGCCCCAGTTTTTGCCCATCTTGATATCTATCTTCACAGGGACGCAAAGCTCGAAAGCCCGAGGCATAAGCTCGGTAACCAGGGACTTCATTTCCTCCACTTCTGCCTCGGGCACCTCGAAGAGTAATTCGTCGTGTATTTGTAACAGCATCTTGCTCTTAAGATTCCGCCTCTCCATTTCCCGATGTAGATTTATCATGGCAATTTTAATGATGTCAGCAGAGCTGCCCTGCACCG
>Ga0307433_1001631_pt1 | contig 11768 bp, 10 predicted proteins | sample SalMarWE160210MG_FD_202166 | JGI IMG/M metagenome (GOLD analysis project Ga0307433, IMG submission 202166) | Salt marsh sediment microbial communities from the Plum Island Ecosystem LTER, Massachusetts, United States - WE1603-210 | ecosystem: Environmental > Aquatic > Marine > Intertidal zone >...
CCCCAGCGCGTTGTTTGTTTATCAGATCGGTCGTGGTTAGAGGCGAGGAAGTACGCGCCCAGCACCACCAGCACCGCAGCAGCGAACGATGCGAATTGCGGTGACTCTCCGAGGAAAACAACCGCCGCTACCACGCCCCAGAATGGTGCTGTGTTGGAAAGGGATACGGTTTCGTGTGCAGGGCTTCTCTTCAAAGCGATCATATGGAGCAAGGTACCGCCGAATGAATCCAATATGCCGCCGAGAACGGCCACGATCAGTAGTTTAGGGGTGGCCATGGAAAACCCTGCCGTGAGCAGACCGAATGCAATTACGAACAGGAGAGCGGATCCCGCACGAATGAACCCGAACAGGGCGAGCGAGGTGTCCGTAAGCCCTTGCTTGGCGATGACCTGTCCTCCTCCCCACAAGAAGGCACTACAAACTGCAAAAATGACCGCGGTAGCAATGATGTGCCTCCTCTACAGCATCAGGGTCGACCTTCCGGTCAACTTGAGATTCCCTGTGGTCTTGCCACAGGGTTTCCTTATCCCCCTCTCCTTGATAGGAGAGGGTCGGGGTGAGGTGAAATAATGAAATCCCGGTTCTGACCTTCAGGTCAAAATGAAATTGGCGGAATACCCCGTAGTCTTGCTACGGGGATAGTCAATTTCAAGGGATTTCTTTATTCGAATCGTGCGCAAGGATATCCTGCGGCCATTTCTCTAGCAAGCATCATTGAGCACGTCACAGGGCTCTTGCTTGTTGATCCAGTGGAGAGAGAAGCATACGCGGGAGAGGGAAGAAGATGGTGGTGTCTGGGCGAACGATTGGAGAATCTTCGTTCTGACCTGCTCCTGGGCTTGAAAGCCTGTCTTTAAGGGTACTCCACGATTTCGGCTCTATGAAGCCACTGCGTGAGTGGGAGAGTCGATGTTAATGATTGGAGGACTTCGGTGGCCGGACTCCGACAGGAGCCCGCAGGACTACAAGAGAACCTTCCCGTTCGCGTGTTCATAGTGAGGCATCTGTTCGGCCTGAGGACACACTCTTGATGTGTAATTCATAGGGCGGTTGGTTCGAGTTCTTCCAGGCACGCCTGACATCCCACCATACCTAGAACTTTCGTGCGACACTTGTCGGTGCAGTTGCGGTGAGCATATCAAGCGTCTCTGCACGTGAAATGCAAGCTGCACTCCTGGTCAGGAGAAATCGTCCTGCGAGTGGGCTCTTGGGGCCATTCTTGGAGAAAGGAGTGCCTACACCATAGATCGGGATAGAAATTCGAGAATACGAACCTAACAAAGTGCCCCAGACTTAGAGGTGCGAATACGGGACAGCGGCAGTGGGACCAGAGCAGATGCACGTGAGAACTCGCATATGTGGCTCCCTCACGGCGTGAGAAGTCAAACCGTATTGGCGAACGCAATCGAACGTCAGTGGACTCTGATGAGGCGTATGCCTCCACAATGTCTAGAATAGGTTCTTCAAGAAGAAGATCCCTGTCGATGTCGAAGGGACAGGGATAGTAGCACAAGCGATGCCCCATTATACGGTTATGCACGATATCATATGAGATTTGAAGAAGAGCTCCATCGAATAGCACAGCGGAGTAGGCTCTTGCTTCAAGGATCCGCATATACTCCTTTATCGTCCCAAACGGTATGAGCACGCTACTGAGAGTCGACTTCATGGGCCAAGTCACCCTCATCGCCGTGTCATGAGATACGATAACTGCGGGATTTGCTGTGATGGCAATCTTCGAGCTGATAAGGAGATCGATTAAATTCTGGATATGGTTTCTGACGTGCCTTGTCGTTATCACGATTGTTGCGTATTCAGAACCTTTAGAAGTGCTTCACGCAGTTCAGGAGGTATATCCTCAAGCATCATCTGTCCAGATTCGATTGATTCTACTATTTCCCCCAATTGTTTCTTGGCGGCTTGAATACGCCCTTTCTCTTTACTCGATAGGTCTCTGTGGATCATTCTTAGCCGGTCAAGCTCATCTGGGGATGGCACTCGAAAACGTAGACGGTAAGAGGATTTTCTGACTTGATCCACTTCCTCCTGCAGGGATTTCATCTCGTGTCCCCAGCCGTACAATCGAACCCAGGCTCGTGAGCGTGTAATCGCGGTAAAAAGGGTATTACGTAGCTTTATGAGTTCGTTTCCTCCAAAACAGTCTTGGCAGTTCAGCACATATACCATCGGAGCCTCGTTGCCCTTCGCGCGATAGATGTTCGAGATCGCGACTGAACCTGCACTAAACATCTCATCTCTGCTTGTTGTGACGCCAGCAATGTGGGAGGTTATACCCTTCTGAGCAAGAGCTGTGCTAACGAGCATACCTTCAGACTTCGCCGTGAGAGGATTAGGGAGAATGATTAGGATGTCGTCAGGCTCGAGTTCATCCTCCTTTAGGTTCCTTGAAATCTCCGTTGCAACGTGTTGGGCCTGCTCTTGCTTACTCTCGAAGCCCTTGCATATCACAGCGTCTTCCTCATTGAGGAGTTCTAGGAAGTACTTAGGATAGGAATCCGGTTTGCGTTCAAGCACAACCTCTTTGCCTGGAAGAAGTTCACCACTCACTATACGGTACCCAATATTATCCCAGAGGCTACGTTCATCAAATAGCTGCACAATCCCTTCATCCCGATATATACCGAATCCTAAAGCGTGGGCAAGAGTGAGGGCCCAGTGTGTATTCCGATAGCAGACCGGGAGGACTATGTCCTGCGTAGGTTCCCCAAGACGGTTCTCAAGCGTGACAAGTTCCGTACCATCTGCATCCCGCCCGAAGAGCTCCCCAAGATCCGGCATGATGTGATCCCCAAGGTTCTGAAGCTCGTCGTATACCCAGATAATCCGCTTTGGAGACTTGGTGAAGCGGTAGATTAACCGGAAGAACGGCGAAGTAAGATCTTGAGCCTCATCGATCAACACAGCATCCCAAATTGGCTCGATATCATCGTCCTTGGTGGCATTCAGCAGTTCGACGCATACACCATGAAACGCCTCTTTCGTGCCGTACTTACTCTTTGCATAGAGGAAATCTCTGACAGTGCAGTTCGTATGCTCGGCAATCTTGGCATAGACCCCTGGCTTACTCGCGCTACCCCATGCGTGCATGATCTGCAGCATCTCGAAATCTGGCTCGTCGTTGGCGTGTTCGTAGGTAAACCGTCTTACAAGCTCAGTGAGTTGTTGATAGAGGGACTGCGTATGAAAAGTGAGAGCAATTTTCCAGTCAGGATATTGGGTGTGCAGGTAGGCGGCTTTGAACGCCAAGACGACCGTCTTGCCCGATCCCGCCAGACCGCGAATCCTTTGCGGGCTATCAGGAGTCTCAATAGCTGCTCTTTTCTGCCAGTGATCGAGGTTTGCGATTGACGCCTCGATCTGTCTCAGAATGGCTCCGCGTGAATTGTCCTTCTGGACGGCAGACCTCTTCTTTTGCGGCTTGAGAGTTGTGACTCTTTGCAGGGCAGCGTTAAGTGGACGCTCGTATTCTTGGTTGAAAGGCGCAAGCCCAGACAGAACGCTTGGGAGTGAATCCACCGTGGCGATCAGAAGTCCGCCAAGATTCGGGGGAGAGGTAGCAATGTCTGGCAGTATGCTAATAACATTCGGCGTAATCGCAAGTTTACGCCCTGCCCGGAGAGATGTATGCCGCCCAAGGTTATTTGAGAGCGCGAAGAAGAGAGAATCCTGCTTGTCGCGGATGCCGTTCCAGGACTCGTCCCCAGGCAACGGAGCTTCTTGTGATATATCGAATACAACAAGGCCGTGCTCACGGGAAACGAAAAGCGCATCGATGAAGATAGTCTCGTCGGCTGACGCAAGAATCGGATACCCGATGTAGAGCGTGCCGTCGACTCCCATCGTTTGGAGCTTGTCAGCAATTTGGATAACAGCCAAGCTGTTCTTCGACTTGCCGTGGACAACCTCAAGCATCGCTACCACCTCCGCAGCGTCCGAGATAGAGTCACTCGGATACCAATTGTACTATCCATGATCTGAGCTGTCATGTTTGGGTCCTTGGAACGTCTCTGGAAGCATGCGTCGTATCAAGGGATGTTCTTCGCATCCTGAGTTAGCCGCAGCTTGAGATGAGAAGGCAATCGCCGAAATCAGTTATTGTTACATCTTCTACCGGGTTGCAGAAATAGCTTGACATACACGGAGTCGGATCTTGCAATGCAACATACGCGCAGATACCGAGACAGGCACATCAATGAGGGTCTTCGCGATCGAAAGTGCTGTGGCTTCAGCCCACAAAAGTTCACGAAAAATCTGCACTGCCTCCGCAGGGGCAAGCCACCCCAAGTCTTCCGTAGAAAGTGTGAAGATTCCCCCATTCATCTCAGACTGACAATGATTATGGTCCGGGAATTTGTCAGGCTACCGGCAGGACTACCCACCAGGATGAAACGCCGTTCTCCATACGTACACCTTGAGTCTGTTGGCGAGAAGCAGCGAAAAGTCAGTTGGACAGAGCGATTCGGCTGTGTTCTGGTGGAGCCTGGGTAAACGATTGGAGAACCTTCGTTCTGACGTGCTCATGGGCCTGAAAGCCACTCGCAAACCTTGTTCTACGCTTTCCACCGCTTTAAGCCACTTCCTGAGAGGGAAGAGGCGATGTGAACGATTGGAGAACTCGGGTAGCCAATGGGCACGATTCCGACACGAATCGCAGCGTCTACGTTCCGTCGGACTCCGTGCCTCGTGTTGCACGGTTTCGGAGGTCTTTGCCACTTCCAACGCCATATTGCTGTTGTCGTAACCGAGCGTCATCTTTGTCCCGTTGGCGGCTGCAAAACGCGGCAGCAACTTCGAGATCCGCAGCAGCGACCGCTTGCTGCGCTGGGGCCATAGCTTCCGGGAACCTGTTGCGGCGTGCCTCAAGGAGAACAGAACCGCGAACCAGTCGGAACTCAGCGTAGTACTGGTCATCTGGCACCAGGCGCGATTGCTCTTGCACTAACTCGAAAGCTTTTCTGAGATACGCGATATCGTGATCGCGGATGAAGAGAAGGTAGTCCACATCTGCGAGATTGTTCAGCACCTGGGCACGGAGAGCGACATCATCTCGATCGCTCAGGCAGCTGTGCGCCTTCTCAGTCATATACATTGCCTGAAGCAGCACATCTTCTCTGCTTTCCCTGCTTCCCTGCTTGCTAGCGTCTTCCCCTGATTGCCGCCAGTTGACAACTGCGAGCTCTTTGTAAAAACGTGCTTGGTTGGGCTTCAGCACCAAAGCTGCCTCCAGGTCTTGCTTGGCTTCGCAGTAGTCCCCACTCAGGCGGTAGCTAATCGCTCTGAGGAAGTGGAATTCCGCCTTTGTATGCGGATCAACGGTCTCGAGAAGCGTGTCCGACAGCGCACCATCAACTAGGGTTCGAATCTCGTCCAGCTCACCCGGTTCCGAGAGAAGCGAAGCATACGCCACGAAAAGCGCCTGTTCTTGCGGATTCGTCGTCTCCAGGGCGTGCAGGATCTTCGGCAATCCCGCTGGGACCAAGCTCCGCACCAACTCCCAAGTGAGGATACTGTCAGTGAGTAACTCCCGGGCCAAAATATCTAGACTAGGATCATCGAAATGCACGAATACATACGGCTTGAGATCCTCTACAGCCTCAGGTAGCTCCACAACGCGTTGTACAGGGAGCAGCAACTTCTTGATATGCACCCAGAGTCCTCTTGGTTCTAGCTTCGCACGATATCTTTCTCTTAGTGGGCTTTCCGCTTCCAACCAGGACTTTAGCAGGTTCGAGGAGGTCTTTTCGAGAGTGGAGATCAACTCCGAGCGCACTGCTTCGCCTGCAAGCACTTCGCCAACACGAACGGCAAGGTCAAGGAGATTGTCTGCACTGGTATTCACGTTCTTCAAGCACCTCGTGAGATAGTCGTTCTCATTTGCTGCGGCGCCAAGATTCTCTATCGTTACGAGTGACTGTACTAGAACGCTCTCTGATGCCTCAATCACTGGCTGGATCGTATCCGCGAACTCAGGGAGTCCTTCGCGTAGCTTTGCGGCATTGACATACGCAGACGCCCATTTCTTGGTTCTTTCGAGATTCTCAACGTAGTCGCCGTGCATTGCGGAGTGGATGAGGTACGCGTTGATGTAACTTGGATGTCGAAGCAGGGGAAAGTCATAGGCCCGACCGTCGACTCGAACCGTTCGTCTCAGGAATGGGGAAAGAACGTCGCGAGTCAGTGACGAGTGAGTGAGCAGCAGAACGAAGCATTCCGACCCGGATAGGAGGCGATTGTACTCCAACACGAGATGCCCCGCCAATGCGTCAATGCGGTTCGCGTATTTGCTTTGGCGCCGGACCTTATCGAATCTATCAATGACGACGCGCGTGAATGGGTCGCTGAGCATTTCTTCCTTTGTGGGCAAATGGTCCTCATCTGCACCAAAGGCAGAGATCGGAGACAGACGCGATTCCAACTCGTCGATTGCTGCCTCGACCTTGTTGTAGTCCAGTTCTTGGGACAACTTCATCAGACTGAAGAGCCTATGGAACGCCCCTTGTCCAAGGATCTGCATGAACTCATTAATCTCTTCTCTTGCTTGCGTGCCCTCCTGATCCTTTGGAGTCTTAAGAACGCCGAGTAGCTCTCCGAGGCGTTTGACGTTGTGGTTTGCTCTCGATTCCTCAAAGAACCTCGTGGCGAAGGAATCACGCATCAGCAAGGCTACTTCTACCATTTCAGCAAAGATCTTACGTTTAATGGATTGATAGTGGTTCTCAAGCTCAATCCTGTAGGGCTCAAGGAGGACCAACTCCCAGTCCGAGCCGTTGAGAAGGTAGGTGATCGCGATCAGATGCCGAACAGCCTTCTCCCAGGCGACCTCCTCCGTAGCCTTTGAAGCGGAGAATTCAAGGAAGGGGTGAAGATAGTTGTAGATCTCAGCAAAGTCAACGGCCACAAGGAATCTGTAGCCGGCTTCCCTGAGTCTTGCCTCGTGGAGCAGCAAGTCGGCGTTTGCCGAAAGGACTCTCACCTCATCGTTCCTCAAAGGCACGCACCCTCCCTTCTCATGTCTGACTGTGCTCGTTGATCTGCTGGTTATCTCTCATATGAGAACGCTCCAAGCGCCGTCTGGGATCTCAGTTGACTGAAGCACTATAGTAGGAAAATCAACTCTTCCAACATCGATCAGCACCCGCTCTTCTTCAGTTATTGTCTCGGGATAAGGAATCGTTGCGGTCGACCACCCGAGCATCCGATCGAAGAACCTGTCCAGTCGACGCTGTACCTCGGCAGACAGTTCCAGCAATCCTAGAAAATGGGCACTGAGGAATCCGCCTAGATCACTGATCCCCACTTCGCAAAGGTACCCAGACACCTCTGCTGGATTGACGCGCAACTGCACCAAGTCATCCATGACATCGAGGACGATCTCGCTGCTTAGGAGCTCCGGAGCTTGTCGATGTGCGTCAAGGAACCTGGGAAAGTTCGCGAGGCCAAGGAACACATTCTTCCGATATATCGCATCGAAGCAAACCTCAGCATAACGCGGATCATCAAGGTCTCTTAGGCAAACCGCCAGCGCATCGGGACTCCTGGTTCCACACGCAAGCATCGCCTTTAGTAGGCGAAGATGCAGATCTTCTCCATCCGCCGTGACACCTCTGAGTTGCCCTGCCTTGTCCTTTGCGATTGGTACAAGAGCCTCCGAAGCATCCGCAGCTTTGAGGAGACCCACAAGGGAAAACAGGTATGCGAAATAGTCGTCGCTTTGGCTCTCTGCGGGGAACCGTAGAGCTAGTCTTGTGAGTTCCCAGTCGAATGCGGTTTGAAAGACGCCTCCCTCCTCTTCACCAAGGAGCCCCTTCGCTGAGTGGTAGAGCTCATACAGATACAGGTCTGGGCTTTCGCTTCCCGGACCCATCGCCACTTGAGACGCCAGCGCCTCGTGAATGAGGGTCTTCAGGTTTCGCTTGGTGGCGGGATCGTCGCTCTCCTGGTCAGCTTGGTAGGCTCGCAACAAGGTCTCAAACGTGAGATATGGCACTAGTTGACTCCGCTCCTCGTTCCACTGGCGCGCCCACGCCAGAGACGTGAGGCCTGCTTTCGCGAGTATTGAAGTACAAGCTTGTAGTAGTCTTGACCTGCCTCCGGCTGTACCTCGGTCCTCCCGAGCAGCCTGTAGCTGCAGTCACGGTAGCCAATGCAGGCAATGTGTAGAGCTTCTGGAAGTCCGTCCTCTGTTCTTCCGAAATGCAGAGCTCTTCCCCAGTCATCCGGTTGCCGACTCCCAGGACGGAAGAGCAGCACATCCGTGCCGGAAGTATCAAACACAGTTGGCACCAGCGTCTTCTCATCAGTAAGCGCCTCAGGAACGCAAACCTGGACCGTGAGTCGGCCAGTCCCCCTCTTCCCAACTTTGTTGTAGATCTCTGTTGGTGTACCAGTAAGCTCTCTCTCAAGCATCGCTGTGCTCGTAACCCAGAAGAAGCGAGGGTCTTCGCATCTGATGAGCGCCGGTTTGCCCGAGGCCTCATATTTCTTGAGGTGTTTCAGGTTCCATGGAAGCAGTCGGTTCTTGAGTGGTGTACTCTCATCGAACTCCGGGTCTAGTATCTTGGCAAAGCCGTTATCATCCAAGCGGTAGAACTTGTTCCGCGCTGCCCGCTTTCTGAGCGATGCGACTAACCGGATCTGACTTGAAGCCTGCAGGTGCTGCTGGTTGGTGCGCCTACCTGGCATCCGAAGATCCTTCCCGCGAACGGACAGGAACTGGGCAAGCCCCGCCACCAGGTCTGGACTACCATTCTCCTGAAGGTAGCCGTCGAACTCCCGAAGACCCCGGACCAGGATGTCAACAGGAAGATCATCGCTGTAGAGCGACGCCCGAAGCTGCCGAAGAAAGTTGTGGATAATCAGACGTTCCTCAGCTCCCTTTGGTCCGCGGACGAGCTTGGGTAGTATTGACAGGCCGGGAACAAACCGGTTCAATAGCAGAGAGGCAGATAGCATGACGATGTATCACCCCTATTACAGCTTCCATACCATTGTAGCCATTGCATCGTTCCTTGTCAACGGGCGGGGGGTACCTTAGTCACGCCGTTGGGATCAAGATGTGGAAGCGGGTTGGCATGCTCATTGTGATACGTGTCACGTTCAGACTATTGGAGGTGAGCGGATTCGAACCGCCAGCCTCCCGCGTGCAAGGCGGGCGCTCTCCCAGTTAGAGCTACACCCCCGGATTACGTACAGACAGGATTATACCGGCCTGCACATCTTGATCAACCGGTGGTCAGAGATAGACGAAGTGGCAGACGTGCCAGGCGGTGTTGAAGGACCAGGTTGCGGCAAGGGAGAGGTTGAGCACCGCAGCGATCCTCCTTCCCTTAAGCAGGATGTAGAACGGTCCGATAAGTCCGACAATCCGGAGAGAGATTAGGAGTCCGAGGCCGACGCTCCTTCCCTTCAACCAGGGAAGGAAGTAGAGCCCCTGGATCAGGTACCCCAATAGTGCGAGGAATACGAAGACCCGCGGGTCGAGCCCGTGCTCACGAGCAAGGCGTGTCGCTCGCTTCACCCACTTCAGTATATACCGCTTGAAGAACCTTCTCACCGCAATGATACCAACCTGCTCTGCTCTTAGATCTCCCATGTGGAGTACTCGGCTCTTTTCCGACAGGATATTTTCGTGAATAGAATACCGGCTCAGGGCAACGAATGCCAATGAAAATTCACCACGAAGAGCACGAAGGACACGAAGAATGGAATTCGATGTACTGTCGAATCGGGTAACTAGCCGTGCGATTGAAGTGCACCGGGAACTGGCTCCAGGATTATTGGAGTCGACCTATGAGCAGTGCCTTTTACCCCTTCGTGCTCTTCGTGTCCTTCGTGGTGAAATGAGTCCATTACACAGCTTTGTACCTCTGCGAGAGTCTTGGTGCTCGACCTCTCTCTTACGTTACCCACTCGAAACGACGAAGAGCCTCTTTTTTAGAGTCTTTCCGTGCTTCAACCCTTCTCTCGCTCTGAGGTAACAACCGCGCTTTCGGGTATCATTGCCTTCCCATGACGAAGCCCAGAGACCTTCTCACCGCAGTTCGACAGAGCCACCTGTTGCCGGTGATAGAAGCTGTTATCACGGCGCTCATCTGGTCTTCCTCCTTTATCGGAGTGAAGGTCGTCCTCCGCTATACCGGGCCACTCACAACAGCCGGGCTGCGCTACTTTATCGCCTTCCTCCTCCTCTCCCCGTGGCTGTGGCAACACTGGCGGTCCTCTCCGTACATCACCCGTGGACAGTGGTCGCGCTTCACCCTTATAGGGCTCTTCCAATACACGATTGGAAACGGCGCCCTCTTCTTTGCCCTGAAGACGCTCTCGGCAACCACCGGTTCACTCGCCCTGTGCCTTGTTCCGATCCCGGTCTTGTTGCTGGGGCTGGTGCGACTCAAGGAACGGCCTCGCCCCCTCCAACTCCTGGCTTTCTCGATCACGATCGGGGGGAGCGTTCTCTTCTTCTCGCCCAACGGAGTGGAGTTTCGGGATCCGCTCGCTCTCGGGCTCCTTGGGGTAGCAATCCTCAGCTTCTCCGCGTTTCCTGTGCTGGTGAGGGAGGTTGCCCGCAGCCACAAGGTGGACAACGTTGTCCTGACGGGGATCCCTCTGGGAATCGGTGGGGGTCTTCTTCTCCTCCTCGCGTTCATATGGGAGGGGATTCCCCGTATGCCGTTCTTCGCCTGGGGAGTGATCCTGGGGCTCGCACTGGTGAACACCCTGTTTGCCTACCTCCTCTACAATCACTCGCTCCGGCACCTCTCCGCGATCGAGGCGAACGTGATGCTCAATCTTACTCCCCTCGGTACGGCACTCATTGCCTGGGGAACCCTGGGTGAGCGACTCCTCCCGGTTCAGATCGTGGCGATGTTCCTGATTGTGGTCGGGGCAAGCTTGGTGCAGCGGTGGAGCGGGAACTACCGTCGTGAGAAGTAATCACCAAAGATGAAAAGAACCTATGAGGAACACAGGAATCCAGGAAGACTCACAAGCAGAAGCTGCAGGGCACTAGACTCTTTCCTGAATTCATGGCTTCCTTATAGTCTGTTACGTAAGCTTTGCCACTACCTGTTTTCAAACTCAAACCATAGTTTCAAGCATTTTACCGCAGATGACGCTGAGGAATTGAGAGATCGGGAGATTGGGAGGTTCAATCACTCAATCACTCACTCGCTCAATCACTCAATCCTGCTCCCCTCTCTCTGCATACTCCGCGTCCTCAGCGGTGAAAGTTTTTATTCCGCAAGGATAAGAGGCTTGTGCAACAGTCTCCCCGAGGGTTTAGAATCAAGGCATGACATTCTCTGACACGATTCAACCTACCCATCGACAACTGTGGAGCGGGCTCGCAAGCGACGATCCGGCGGCGGAGGTTGGTCTTCTTGGCGTGCCGTTCGATGGGGCGACCAGCTTTCGCAGAGGGGCATCTCTCGCCCCGAGAAAGATCCGCGAGCTGACGCCACACATCGCACCAGCGACCGAGGAGGAGGTGTCCCTTACGGGATTGCGGGTGCGCGATTACGGTGACGTCCCTATTGATCTGAATTGGGAACGGTATTTCAGTGCGGTGGAAGCGCGTGCAAGGGAGGTCTTTCGCCATCCCTTCTCCTTGTTCTTAGGAGGCGATCACTCTGTCACGATTCCGCTCACGAAGGCGTTCAGTGAGTCGGTGAAGGGAGGATTCGGCGTCATCCACATAGACGCACACGTCGACCTTGCCGATACGTTCGAGGGGCACAACTGGTCGC
>Ga0307433_1001632_pt1 | contig 11766 bp, 9 predicted proteins | sample SalMarWE160210MG_FD_202166 | JGI IMG/M metagenome (GOLD analysis project Ga0307433, IMG submission 202166) | Salt marsh sediment microbial communities from the Plum Island Ecosystem LTER, Massachusetts, United States - WE1603-210 | ecosystem: Environmental > Aquatic > Marine > Intertidal zone >...
ATCAATAATAGAAGGATCTCTTAAAATTGGCCTATCCTGCCTCCCTAAATCTCCCGAAAATACTAATTTAGTCTCCTTATTATCTTCTTTTATCCACAACTCAATTATGGAAGACCCTAATATATGACCGGCGTCTCTAAATCTTAAAGTAACTTCTTCCTTTAATCTTATTTTTTGGCCATACAAAACCGGTGTAAAATATCTCAAACTTTCTTCTGCCTCTTTCACGGTATATAGAGGCTCCCTTAACTTTTCTCCTGACCTTCTCCTCTTCCGATTATCCCATTCGTTCTCCATCTCCTGAATATGTCCGCTGTCAGGAAGCATAATAGAACATAGATCAGCGGTTGCTTTGGTGGTGTATATGTTCCCTTTGAAACCTTTCTTTGTCAGTTTAGGTATTCTCCCGCTGTGGTCTATATGGGCATGAGATAGAATCATAAAATCTATCTCTTCAGGATTAAAGCTGAAAGGTTCATAATTCATCCTGTTAATTGACTTGCCCCCTTGAAACATTCCACAATCTATTAAAAATTTAGTATCCCTGGTTTCAATTAAAAAATTAGACCCCGTAACTATTTTAGCAGCACCTAAAAAAGATATTTTCATCTTAGTTTTCCTTTCTATAGGTTTAAAATTTCAGCTATCTTTGCTCTCATTTCCTCTTTTTCACAAACCATTTTATGCCGAATAGGCCTTTTCCTAATATCCCTAATCCCCAACGGAATGGAAATTTGGGCTAAATCAGCCATCTTATCTATTAATTCAAAATCATTAAATTTTTTGTATCGGCTATCTATTGATTCCATCACGCTTTTAGTAAATTTAAAAGGACTGGCCGTGGCCACAATAACTGTCTTGGTCTTATCCCCGGTTTCTTTAATATATTTTTTATATACTGCATAAGCTGCTGCTGTATGGGGATCGATCAAATATTTTGACTCCTTGAATATCTCTTTTATAGATCGACGGGATTCCTCCTGGGGAGCAAATCCCCCATAAAAGTTCTTTAATTTTTTCTTCATTTCAGAATTTATCTGATAAAAGCCCTTGTCCTTTAAGGAATTCATTAACTCCTTTACCTTTTGAGCCTCCCTTTCGCTTATCGTCCATAGCAATCTTTCCAGATTACTAGATACCAGTATATCCATCGAAGGAGAAATGGTCATTATCAACCCTCTTCGCCTATCATAGACTCCAGTATTTATAAAATCAGTAAGCACTTTATTCTCATTAGAGGCACAGATTAATTTATTCACCGGCAATCCCATATCTTTAGCGTAGTAAGCCGCCAGAATATCTCCGAAGTTACCAGTAGGAACAGCAACATTTATCTTTTCACCGTTCCTAATTTCACCTTTACCCAACATATTTAAATAAGCATAAAAATAATACACAATCTGGGGGACTAACCGCCCGATATTTATGGAATTTGCGGATGAAAAGACATAATTCCTTTCTTCCATCCTTTTGTCAAAGACCGGGTCTTCAAATATTTCCTTTACCCCTTTCTGGGCATCATCAAAATTTCCTTTTAGGCCTATCACGTAAGTATTTTCACCTTCCTGGGTCAGCATTTGTCTCTTTTGAATTTCACTTACTCCTCTTTGAGGGAAAAATACGATTATCTTGATTCCTTCTATATCAGCAAATCCTTCTAAGGCGGCTTTTCCGGTATCACCGGAAGTAGCGGTTAAAATAACTATTTCCTGGTTAAGATTTAATTTCCGAGTAGCTTTTTTTAAAAGATGGGGAAGTATAGATAGAGCCATATCCTTAAAAGCCAGTGTCGGGCCATGATAAAGCTCTAAAAAATATACTCCCATCTTTTTGCTAAGAGGAGCAATAATCTTGGTATCAAATTTATTATCATATGCTTTGTTTATACAATCTTTCAGCTCGTCTTGATAATAATCAGTAAAAAATCCCTTCATTATCAAAAAAGCCAATTCTTTATAATCAATACTTTTTAATTTATATATATCCTTGTCTACCCGAGGAATGCTCTCGGGGACAAATAATCCCCCATCTTTGGCAATACCTTTAATAATTGCCTCTGTGGATAAGAATCTCTTCTTGTTCCCCCGGGTACTCTGGTAACAAAGGTTTTTTTCTTCCATGTTCTCACCATAATAATTAGTTAGTTGGTTAGCTGGTTAATTGGCTAACTGGTTGAGATAGTCGATAGTGAATAGTTGTTAGTCGTTAGTAGGATAGGCGTATGCAATACGCCCCTACTTTTTTTATTAACTCGTAACTCGAAACTTGTAACCTAAAACTTATTTCTCGTCACTGTATACGCTAAACGCTATACGCTGTACGCTATCCCTTATAGATAGCGTCGCATTTCTTCTCCTGTTACTTTACCATAAAGCTCTATGTAGGGTTTTACCGGATTAGATAAAATCTTAGGAAAGAGAACTTCTTCTATCTGGAAAAAACCGACCGACTCAGTCATCTCTACAATTATTCTAATCAGTTTTTCTTCTCCTTTTATAATTTCCACCTTCTGAATAGATTGGGCAGAATATTTATGGATATCCCCTACTTTAGGTGCATGGGATAAGAGAAAAATAATCCGTGCCCTGCCCTTTTCCATATCACATCCATCTCCAATTGATACCAGACCGGCTTCCAGAGAATGAATATCTTGGGTAGCCATATGTCCTGCAATACCTTCAACAATTAGAGATTGGATGATGGTTTTCTTTTCAATATCTCTAGAATAAATCTTGGTTAAAGTTCTTTCGATAATTGGCATAGCAAAAACAACTCCCAACAGTTCGTGATTTTCCCGACCCACTGACATACCGACATCGTGTAATAAAGATGATATTAATACAGCCACTTTACTATCTTCTGCGGTGCCGATATTCTCCTCCTCTATGCTAAATTTAATTCCTGCTTCATGTAATATATCAAACATAATTAAAGCATTTTGGGCTGTTTTTCGCATATGTACCGGTCCGTGATCATTATAACCTAACCTTTTTATGGAAACTACATTGGCATAATTTTGTAAAGCCTGTGCTTCTTCATTATTAAAAATTAAAGAAGCTGCCATGGCCGGTTTCCCGCTCAACATTGCCAATATTTCATTTTCTATCTCTATCTCTTTAGGTGATTTTCTCATTTTCACTCCCCTTTCCGTCTAAAATCTGTGTAATCATTTATAGATACTTCTTAACTATGCTCTAACCATTACCAGAGCGAGAGCGCTTAAAGAAATGATTATTAAAGGCAGGATTAACATTTTATACATTTTCCCCATATCTGCTTTAAAATAATTTCTGGTTACCACTAAACACAAATGCATAGGAGAAATCATCACTCCCACAAAACTACCGGTAAAGGCCAACATAGCATAATATAGATTTGCTTCTCCTTGGATAATTACCGGGAGTAGGACCGGTAATCCTATCCCCAGCGCTGCGGTGCTTAACCCAGTCATTGTACCGAGAAAAAAGGGAATAATAAATAAAACAATAAAAGGATGTATTCCTAATTTAGCAAATGCCTCCGGGATTATCTCTATCCCTCCCGAAACCTGGAGTATTCTTTTAAAAATCATAATACTGGCGATTAAAATCACCACACTTAAGTCTATATCATTTCTAATAATTTCCTTTAACATTTTTAGACTTAATTTTTTTATATTTAAGAAAATTAAAGACAAAATCACTATTACCAAAGAAAACAACAAATCTGTTTTTGTCCCCAGTACCAAAATTATAATAAGCAGAATAGACCAGATTCCAAAAAACAATTTTTTTAAATTAAATAAAATATCTTTTTTGTTAATAAGGGTAGAATCTTTTCTTAAATTTTTATATTCCCAAACAAAGCCTACTATTACAGTTGCAATAGTCAAGGGAAATTGAACTAAGATAACTTCTTGAATTTCTACTTTCAATAAGCCGGCAAATAATATGATGCCCGGAAATAGAGGCCAGACAAATTCCCAAATATGACGAAACCAATAATTTACAAAGGTCTCCTCTTCAGGGGTGAGTCCTACCCGACCTCCTACCTCTTTAACCATAGGAGCAGAAAACATCGCTCCCGCAGGCATAGGAATCAAGCCTAATAAAGCCGGGATAAAAGCTAATATAAGCCTATAATCTTTAACCAGCCCCTGAAGGGAATCGACTAAATCTCTTAAGCTTTCTACCTTTCTCAAAACACCACTTAAGATATAAACCAGTACAATTATTCCGATTAACTTTAAAGTGGTCAGATCAATCAAGGCTAAAACAAAATTATTCCCTATCTGAATCGGGCTTAAATTAAAAAACACTCCCACTAATAGGGAAGCCAGCAGTATAACGTATTCTAAGTTCCATTTCTTTTTTATCAAGAGAATAATTACTGCGATTACTACTAATAATTTTATAATTTCTGTCACTTTAATTTCACCAATTTATTCTTTCCGTGATTTATTTTTCTGTTTCTTTCTGCTTTTCTTCTTTTTCTTTTTTTTCTTTTCTTGGTTTCTTTGTTTCTTCTTTAAATTTAACCCCCTGAACATTAACATTAACCTTAAGAACTTCTAAGCCAGTCATGGAACAGACAGCGTCTTTTACTCTATGCTGTACCTCTTCAGCTACTTTAAAAATTCCCACTTCGTAGTCAGTAATAATAGGAATAGTAATTGCCGCTTCTCCTGTTTTCATCCATACTTCCACGCCTTTAACCAGGTCCTTCCTGGACAATACATTAGTTGATTTACTTCTATACCCGCTGGCGATACCGACCACACCTTTAGTTTTTATAGTTTCCAGGGCAGCAATTGTAGCTACCACTTCTTTGGAAACCGTTATATTCCCTAATTCTTGTTCTTTGGGATTACCTTTAACAACCTGTTTATCTGACATTCTTGTTCACCACCCTTTTTAAAAATTTAATTAAACTATTTTTTGTCTTCATAAAATATTTTATCTACATGTATCTTAATTTGTTTCGTTTCTATCCCGCTTGTTTCTAAAATATATTCTTTTACCTTTCGTTGAATTTTCTCTGAAAGTTCCGGAATATTTACATCCTGCTTAACAAAAAGATGAAGATCTATATTTATTCCCCCGGACTTTAAAATATTAACCTCTGGCCTTGTTTCCGTAATCTCTTCCATCCCTTTAACCACTTTTAAGACCAAACGCTTTATAGACCCGATAGAAATTTTAATTTCCCCAAAGGAAGTCTTTTGAACTACGGATAAATTTCCCTTATTAATTTGGGCTTTTTGCCAGATTAAATAAATAGCCAAAAAAATTAATAAAACCCCTACTAAACCCAAAATGATCTGGTTGAAGAAATTAGAGTAAATCCAATAATTTGTTTTAAAGAAAAAACTTTCTAAGGAAAATAATCTTAAAGAAAGAGCCAAAAAAATTCCAGAGATAAATATTGCAACCACTAAAAACAGAACAAAAATTAAATTATTAAAATTTTCTTTATTCATTTTAAACCATCCTTTCTATTTTTTTCCACCTATTAGAACTCTACATTATTAGAGTTTAAGAACCCTAATTGTCTATCTTGATTCGTTAGTTAGTTGCTTGATTAGCTGGTTAAATTAGTCGTTAGTGAATAGTCGTTAGTTTTAAATATAAGTTTCAGTTTACAGTTATTGGTTTTCAGTTCATGGAAATAAAACTAAAAACTTAAAGCGAAAAACCATAATTTAAAACTTTTCTTTATAAAGTATTGTTTTTAATGTAGTGGTCGGATTTATCCGACCCGAAACGGGCTTGATGAATCAAGCCCCTACCTCTGTCATTTCTACAAAAAATCTGTCATTCCCATAAAAATGGGAATCCATTCTACTTCTTTTTATCTTTTGCATATGAGGGCGTATTGCAATACGCCCTACTACACGCTGTACGCTAAACGCTATCCGCTATATTTCGAGATACGATTCACGAGATACGAGATACGAATTTGGCCCCTGGTTTCTTTTTTTTCTTTCCGATATACGATATACGATATACTAATTAATTAACGATTAATTTATTTTTCTTTTAATAACAGATCAACGATTCTCCGCAAATCTTCTTTGTTATAAAAATCTATACTTATCTTCCCTTTCTTGCCGTCATACAATATGCTTATCTTAGTCCCCAAAACTTCCCTTAGTCTTCCCTCTACCTCGGGGAAGCGCTCGATGGTAATATTTTTAACTTTAAATTGTTTTTTTTGCGCTTTTTCAATGTTTTTAATCAGGCGCTCGGTATCTCTTACCGATAAATCATTAGCCATTATTCTATCACACACCGCTCTTTGTACTTCTTCATCTTCTATGCTTAATAATAATTTAGCATGACCGAAAGATATTTTCCCTTCAGAAATATTTTTTTGTATCTCCGGGTTCAATTTTAATAGCCTGATAGTGTTGGCGACCAAAGCCCTGCTCTTTCCGGTTGCCTCTGCTAATTCCTGCTGGGTAAGATTAAACTCATCTATTAATCTTTTAAAGGCATTGGCCTGTTCAACAGGATTAAGATCTTCTCTTTGAATATTTTCCACCAGGGCAATTTCTAAACTTTTTTCGTTATTAAAGGTTTTAATAATTGCCGGTATCTTCTTTAAACCGATCTCTTTAGCTGCCTTTAACCTCCGCTCTCCGACAACAATCTCATACCCATTAGCCATTTTCCTTACTACAATCGGTTGAATTATTCCGTGTTTCTTAATTGACCCTTTTAATTCTTCCATTTTTTCTTTATCGAAATTTTTACGGGGCTGAAAAAGGTTAGGAGTTAAACTTTCTATATCCATCTCGATAACAAGTTCTTTTTCTTTGTGTTCAGCCTTAGGTATAAGGGCTTCTAACCCTTTCCCTAATCCTCTTTTACTCATTTGATATCACCTCTCGGGCTAATTTTTTATAAGCCATTGCCCCTTTGGATTTTGCGTCATACAAAACAACGGGCTTGCCGTAGCTGGGGGCTTCGCTCACTCTGACATTTCGCGGAACGACTGCTTTAAATATCTTTCCTTTAAAATATTTTTTAACTTCCTCAACAACATCGCGGGAAAGATTTGTGCGGTTATCATACATAGTCAGTAAAATCCCTTCAATTTCTAAAGATGAATTTAGATTTTCTCTGACCAGATTTATAGTACTTAATAATTGCCCAATACCTTCTAAAGCATAATATTCACACTGTATAGGAATAATAACCGCATCGGTAGCAGTGAGAGAATTTAAGGTTAAAAGGCCCAAAGAAGGCGGGCAATCAATAATTATATAATCATAATTATTTTTAATTGATTTAATAGCGTGTTTTAATTTGTTTTCCCGAGAGATATAATTTACTAATTCTATTTCTGCCCCGGCTAATTGAATGGTGGAAGGCAGAATATCTAAATTCTTCAGCTGAGTCGGTAAAATAATTTCTTTTGTGGGTAGTTGATTAATCAAAACGTCATAAATACATCTTTTGACTTTTGATTTATCCAAGCCTATACCAGTGCTGGCATTCCCCTGGGGATCTATGTCGATCAATAAAGTTTTTCTTTTATGTAAGGCCATCGAAGTACTTAGGTTTACTGCAGTGGTGGTTTTACCTACTCCGCCTTTTTGGTTGGTGATTGCCAAGACTTTGGTCATAGATATTCTCCTAAAATGATTACTCACACGAGTATCACATTACACAAATTTAATTACAGAACATTTGTTCGTGATAATTAATGTTCCACGTGGAACGCTTGTTTATTAATATAGGTTTACAGTTTTCGATTGTCAGTTTATAATTGCAAGTTACGTTTAGTATATAGAATGTAATACATAGTAAAGAAAATATATTGAATAGATTCAAGATAAATTAGTTTTTAATTTATTGTATTTTATGTTATTACCACAAATCTGGCGTATGGGGCGGATTCATTCAACCCGGTCTATATAGGAAACTTCTGTTCGCTGGTCCGATGAATCTAAATCCTACCTTAGTCCAGAGAAATGCGTTCCCCGTTTTCACCAGGACAGGTCACCTGTCTATTAATCAAAATTTATAGTTTGCAGTTTTCGATTATTGTAGGGGCGTATTGCAATACGCCCCTACTACACGCTTTACGCTAAACGCTATCCGCAATATTTCGAGATACAAATTTAGCTTTGCGTTTTTAGTTTTTACGATATATTACTTATATTATCAAAAATGTTTCAAAAATACAAAGGTCTTTTTTGAGGTAAACCTACTTTTCTGGGATATTCCGAAGGAGAATCTTTTATTTTCCTAATTACTAGAAGATATCTTTCCTGATTTATAAAAGGAATCAGAACGTTTTCCACTCCAATCAACTCTCCGCCTAAAACCTGAACTGTCTTAAGGCTTTTTTCTGTTTCTTCCTTATACGACCTTCCTTTCTGAGCTATAAACAATCCCCCCACTCTCACCAAAGGAAGGCAATATTCGCTAAGAACGTTTAAGCGAGCTACTGCCCTGGATATAGCTATATCATATTTCTCCCGGTGATCTGCGCCTTTCCCGAAAGCTTCTGCTCTGCCATTAAGTATCTCAACTTGCTGAAAATTTATTTCTCCTATTATTTTTTCTAAAAATACGGTCTTCTTCTTTCTTGCTTCCAGGAGAAATAATTTAATCGAAGGACATATTATTTTAATCGGTATACCCGGAAAACCTGCGCCTGCTCCCACGTCAATAACGCTTATTCCTTCTGTATCAATATATTTATTAATAACTTTTATACAACTAATTGAATCTAAGAAGTGCTTAATAATTATTTCCCGGGGTGTTTTTAAAAAAGTTAAATTTATTTTTTGATTCCATTGGACCAGTAACTCTAAAAATCGGGAAAAATTTTTAATCTGCTCTTTACGGAGACTAATTCCCATTTTTTGGGCACCGTCTACTAAAATATTTTCATCGTCTTTTAACAAAAAGGGCACCTCTTTTTTCTAATTCAACAATCTACCAATTGGCCAATCCACCAATTATATTGGTTAATAGGTTAACCGATTTTCCTATTGGCTGGTTGTATTATTTGTTAATGAATGGTGAATATTTATTAGTATTAGATAAAGGTTTTCAGTTGTTAGCTCACATAGTTAACCATTAGTTGGTAAAAAATACAAACACAAATTTAATTAGTCGATATTTACTGGTTTTTAGTTATTAGTTTTTAGATAGAAATAATCCATTTTAAATTAACGGTTTTCGGTTTGCATTTCAACAATTTACAATTAATTTAATCGATAAAGATTTGTAAGGTCATTGCTATGCGCCCCTACTATACGCTACACGCTGTACGCTATCCGCTTTTTTCCGAGATACGATTCACGAGATACTAGATACTAATTTATTGGTATAGTGTTTAGCGTATATTTTTGTATTAATAATATTTGTAGTAGTCAAACTAAAAATTTAAAACAAAAGGTAAAAAAACTATAATTGTTATTAAAGAATTCGGGAGACAGCAGTCGGAAGTCAGAAGATTATAATCTTATAATTTTAAATAATTCTGAATACTGGATTCTGTCGACTGGCTTCTTCTTCGCTATCCATTATATACTATATACTAATTTAACTTTTCCACAATTTATCCACATAAATAAAATAATAGTAAATATTGTAATTTAACCCCATTTTAATTCAAAGATTAAAAAACTACAATCAAAAAACTTTTATTTAATTGGCAAAATCTTAATCCGTTGCTAAAAACATGATAATTAAACATTTTACATAAGTTATTTTTTAACTTATTTTTTGTGCGGATATCTAATTTAATTGAGGAAATAACTTAAAAACTTTGAATCTAATCAATTTAAAGTTTTCCACAATTTATTCACACTTAGTTTTTAAAATGTTCCACGTGGAACATTGCTACTTTAAAAGAAAATTTTTTACCGTATTATGCAAAATTAATCTATTATTTTCCGATACAAAAACGGGAAAATATATCATTAACTATTTCATCACTTATGGAATCACCTGTAATTTCACCCAAAGAATCCAGGACATCTTTTAAATCGATAGTTAAAAAATCATAGGTTATTTTCTCCTTCAATCCTGCCAATACATTCTCTAACGCCTGTTTTGCTCTATTTAATTTGTTTGCCTGCCTCACATTATTTATAACTACTCCGTTTTCTGGTATCACTAACCCCTCCATAGCTGCCTTGGCCAGCTTTTCTTCTAATTCTTCTATACCAATCTTATCTTCTACAGACATCTTTATGCTATTTTTAACATCTAAAAGATCAAACAACTTCTCTCTATCAATCTTTTCACTCAAATCTATCTTATTTTCAATTACTATAACCTTTTTACTTTCATTTTTTTCTTTATTTATTTCTTTAATTACTTCTTTGTCTTCCGAAGACAGGGGAATACTTGTATCAAACATAGCCAAAATTATCTTGGATTCTTTTAAATGCTTCATCATCCTTTTAATACTTATCTTTTCTATAATATTTTCTGGATTTTTAAGCCCGGCGGTATCTATAATTTTAAAAGCTATTCCTTTAATATTTATTAACTCCTCAATGGTATCTCTGGTTGTTCCCGGAATATGGGTAACAATAGACCGATTTTCTCTTAATAAAGTATTGAAAAGGCTGGATTTCCCTACATTAGCCTTGCCTACTATCAGAGCATTTATCCCTTCTTTGAGTATTTTCCCGTAATCCAGAGTCTCTATTAGAGAATTAACCTCTTTTAAAATATAACTTATATTTTCTTCTACCTTTTTCGGGCTTATCTCTTTAATGTTCTGGTCTGGAAAATCCATAGGGGCTTCAATCTCTGCGGAAATCATTATCAACCTATTCCTCAAATCTGCAATCTTCTTCTTCAGGCTCCCGCCTAATTGGGCCAACGAAGAACTTAAACTCCTCTCGGTTTTTGCCTGAATAAGGTCAATTACTGCTTCAGCCTGGCTTAAATCAATCCTGCCATTTAAAAAGGCTCTTTTAGTAAATTCTCCTGGCTCAGCCATCCTTGCCCCGCGATTAATCAGTGTTTCCAGAACTTTCCTGAGAGAGAGTATCCCACCATGACAATTAAATTCTACGGTGTCTTCCCGGGTATAAGTTTGGGGTTTTTTCATTAAAACTAAAATAACCTCATCAATTTTCTCCCCGCTTTCCGGATCTATTACAAATCCGTAATGAACGGTATGGCTGAAGAAACTTTTAATCTTTATTTTATTTAAATTTTTATCCCTAAATACCTCTTGGGCTATTTCTAATACTTTTGGGCCGCTTATTCGGACAATGCCGATTCCGCTTTCACCAATTGGGGTAGAAATAGCAGCAATGGTATCATTTTCCCAAAATTTCATAGGTATTCTCCTTATTTAGTCGTTAGTTGATAGTGAATAGTCGTTAGTATTAAATACAAATTTTTGGTTTACTGTAAAGGTTTTTTTAAACTTGAAACTTGCAACTTGTAATCTGTATTTTTACTGCTAAACTGGCTAACCGGGTAACCAGCTAACTAATCCCAAACGATATACGATTCACGAGATACGAGATACGAATTTGGCTTTGCGCTTCTGAATTCTAGATTCTTCACTATATAGTAATCATTATATACGCTAAACGCTATCCAATCTTCCTCTTCATGATATATTATGTATTAATTAATTAGTTATTTAATAGACAGGCGGGCCTATCCTCTTAAAAATGGGAGACGCCTGGCATATGATCCTAATATATATCGTTGATAGCCTATGGCAATACACCACTACCTCTGGATCCTGAATTCTGTATTTTTCTATTCTCTTTCTTCTCCACTATATATTATA